>Ga0066187_1000452_pt1 | contig 13981 bp, 12 predicted proteins | sample WorMetexBAHAMAS1_FD_58706 | JGI IMG/M metagenome (GOLD analysis project Ga0066187, IMG submission 58706) | Marine gutless worms symbiont microbial communities from Max Planck institute for Marine Microbiology, Germany - Inanidrilus exumae... | ecosystem: Host-associated > Annelida > Digestive...
TCAGGGAATCAGAAAACCGTTAATTTTGATTCAACGTTCCTCAAATGCGCTCTAGAGCTTCCGCCACCTGCAAGTGGCACGGTATGGCTGTGTGACGGCATTTCATTGATTATCAGGGTGTGCGTTTCCGCACCCACCGTGTTCGCTTCATTGCGGGTCGAGAAAGACCCGTTTTCCCCGTTCGGCAAGCCGGTATCGTTGGCACCGCCAACCACGCGGCCGCGCATGTCGGGGAGGTTGAACGTCGTCGAGCCGTTGCCGACGCCGTAGAGTGTCCCGATGACCGCGAACAAATCGGCGTAGGTTGTCCGCGAGATTTCCGATCCGTCGCAGATCAGGAACCCCGTGGGAGCCGTCCCGGCGGGCCACATGCGGACTTCGCCGACGATGATTGCCGAAATGTCCGCCATGAGGTTTGTAACGGACATCTTGCGTTTTGCGTTCGCGCTTCCGTCATGGATCATGACGAAATCGTTGTCGCCGTCGATCGCCGTTTCGGTTGTCAGGTCGCTGATGACCATGTCCGAGAGTTTGACGCCTGTTACCGCGCCCGGGTTGATCTTGGCCGTTGTCACCGAGTTGTCGGCCGGCACGGCGATCGGCTGCGTATAGCCGCCCGTAACCTGGACCTCCCCCGTGCCCAGCGGGATCGCGGCCGCAAATGTCAGCGCCGTGCCGGAAAGGCTATAGGTGTTCCGGTGCTGGCCGTGGCCGTCAAAGAGAACGTCGATGTTGTCTTCGGCGCCATAGTCGTTGGCGAGGGTCAGCTGCGTGGTCGTGCCGCTGGTGTAATCGGTGCTGTCGACGAAGATCTCCGTGGTGCGATTGCCGGCCGACACGCCGCCGCCGAAGGCCACCCAACTATCCGTCGCGCCCACTTCATCAGCGACGAAGTTCGCCATCTCCCTGGCATTGGCGATAACATAGTTTGCCGAACCATTGATCGTGTCGGCGTCGTCGCCACTGACGGTGATCGTGTTGGACCCGCCGTCGTCCTTGAGGACACCGCAGCGGAAGGCTTCGCCGACCGTGTCGATGTCAGGCATGTTGACGACGACAGCGCCGCCCGTGGTGTCGATGACGAACAGCGTTCCATTGTCGTTTGCGCCGACCGCGATCGGACTATCGGCAAAAGTTTCATTCTCGACGGTCGAATATATGTTGGACGCCGCCGCGTTCGCCGCCTGCGTCGCCGAGGCGGCCGCTTGGCCCGCCGACGTTGCCGCGTTGGCCGCTTCCGTCGCCGCCGCGCCGGCCGAGTTGCCGGCGTTTGTCTCATGCGTCGCCGCCGTCGATGCCGAGTTGGATGCGTCCGTCGCCGATGATGCCGCCGCCGATGCCGAGGCCGCCGCCGCCGTCACCGAGGTATCGATCTCCGTCGTCGACGGTCCGTTGACCAAACCGTCCGCCCCGGAACTCCATGCGATGAGGGCGTTGGCCGTCGGCTCCGGCAGAGTCAGATCAATGGTGGAAGGAGGCGTCGCCGGAAACGTAACGGCGCGGCCTACGTCTTCGGCAACCTGTTGCAGCATGGCGATCTGTTTGTCGAGTTCATCGTTCAGGACGTTGGCCCGAAACTCACCGGATTCCTGAAAATCGCTGGTCCGTTTGATGGGAACGTTGCGAAGGATGGTGACGCTAGAATTTGCAGCCGGAGCTACGGTGAACGTTACGGTTCCGCCCGCGGATTGACCCGCTCCCTGGACCGTATAGTCCGTTGATAGAACCTTGACGACGGTATCCTCGAAGACCACGAGGTCGCTGTCCTCGAATATGGGAAAGGGATAGGTAAAGACGGATTGAGCCCCGTCCCCGTCGTATTGAACGCGGGGGCTTAGGTCGTCGATCTGGATGTGTTCTGCCATTTCCGGCTCCTCGTATTCGATGCGGGTTGCCTTTCCAACGGAAAGGCGAAGTCCTTGACCGCACGGCGATGGGTGACGCGACGAATCGGCCGTCGTTCCTTGTTCTTGTTCAATCCCGCTGTAGAACTGGTGGCGGCCGATTTCGGCGGAATACATACGCCCGCGCGCCCAGGGCGGAAAAATGCCCCTTGCATGGAAGTGGGTGGCCCCGCCGGTTCGATCGGCGAGGGCGCCGTGGACGGCCCGCCTGGCTATGCGGATACAGGATTGGTAATTCCGGTCCGTGGCTTTGACCGTCAGGATCTTAAGGCGATTGGGATCGTTCGCGTTCCAACAGCTGAACTGCCAGGGTTTGGTGCAGACGGTTTTGACGTCGTTGCCCCACCAATATCCGGAGGTTTTCTCTCGCGACCGCCGTACGCGGTTCATGACCACGTTTGCGACCGCCTCCTTGCCGGCAACGGGCTCGCCCCGTGCCTCTCCGTAGAGTGTTCGGGCCAGCACTTCAATTTCGCCCATCTCCGCCAGATCGGTCGATCCGTCGATTTCACTTCGATCGCCCGCATCGCAATGGGGTGGTGTTTTGTCCGGACGGTTCATTTCGGCCCACCCCGCCGGGTCGCGCCATCAAGCTTGTCCTCAATGCGGATCAGGTGATCCGTCAAGCGCCTCTCGACCTCCTTCAGGTAGGGGATCGATACGTACGATTTCGCGACCTCAAGCTTAAAAGCGGAGATCTTCTCGCGGAGAAAGGAGACAGCCGATTCCCATTCGTGGCGAGCGTCATCCAACGCGGTTTCTCCGTCGCGCCTTGATTGCCATCCGAACCAAAACAATCCGGCGAGGGCCGGGAGTTCGACGGCTGTAATCCACCAAACCGGATCCAGCATCCATGTGTCGTTCATCATGTTCTCCTTGTTTCAGTAAAAAAGGGTCCGCTGGCGCCCCACGCATTCACGTCGGTCTTCCGCAAGAAACGATCGTCGGTGGGTCGTTGGGGCTTGGCCCGCGAGGCGGCCGAATCCCTTCAGATTTCGAAACCCGTGTTGGCGCGGAAGGAACCTTCCGTGACCCGCCAACTGGGCCGGGGGCGCCGGTCCGATGGTTCCGACGGAACTCGTGGCAACCGGACCGGCTCGTTGAGCAGACACCCGGATACGGCGTCCAGTCCGTCATCCCGGCCGCCCGCGCCGGGCCGCCATTCGCGCATTTCCATCACGAACGCCGTATCCCAAACACAGCGGTGAGCATGAAGACGGCCAGCCGACAAGACGGCGTCAAAGGCATTGAGGATGCGCTTTGATTTGGTGTGGCGAGAGACTTCTTCAATGACCGAGCAATTGAGCCCTGCCTTAACGATCTCTCGCCGCAGGAGTCCGGGTAGGAACCGTCCGAGACCATTGGTTTCCAACCGGACCGCCGGAAGATGGTGTTTTCGCAGGAACCTCACGACTTTTCGGCAAAGCTGTGTCGCTTCGTCGACCTTCGCCACCAGGCCCGGATCGTGGACGAGGTATTCGATACCGTGTAGCCAATAGGTTCCTTGTTCGTCCGTGTATACGACTGCAATGACACTGGCATCACCCGACCCGGGCGCACCATAAGCCGGGCCCCACCAACATGAAGCAGACACCAATCTCCGACCCCTTAGGGTCAAACGCGCTTCGCGGTTGCTTTCCGCATACACGAGTTCTTCGTCGTAGACTCGCAGGAGCTCGGGATCGAGGCGCCCCTCGGCGACGTTGACGGCCTTCAGCATCATTTGGCTGCCGAACCTGTTCGGCCCCGATTTCAGCCGGAGCGCGTCTATCACCTCTTGGGAAAACCGTTCCGGCCACTGGCTCTTGCCCGCTTCGTCGAGCAAAGGAATTTCCAGACGCTCGAAGCCGGCGAGAAAAGGCGCCGACTCGTCGACCTCCGCTCGCACGCTGTCGGCGTAGATCGTGAAATAGGTGTGAGGCGTGCCGATGAATAGTTGAGTGCCGGCCGGTTCCAGCACGAAGTCGATGTCGGCGAGACGCTGACGAAGGTCTTCTCTTTTTCCAGCGGAATCGCATGTATTGGGGACTTCGACGTCGTCACAGATGACAATGTCGGCGCGAGACCCCGTGATGTTTGCGCCGATGCCTTTGGCGAGGACGGAAGGGTCGCGCAATTCCCTTTCCCGACGGACCGTAAATCGGTCGGCGGCCCATTGGTCCGGTCGTGGCGGTTTGAGCGCCTGGGTCATGGGGTGATGTTCGATGATCCGTTTAACGTTGCGGACCATCCTTGCAGCCAAGGCGTGATCGGCTGAGAGGACGATGATCCGTAACGCCGGATCGCAATGGAGAAGCCACGCGACAAAAATACCGGCCAGCGTCGACTTCCCCGAGTTGCGGAACGCCATCAAGAGGAGTTTTCGTTGTTCCGATCGGAATTTCTCTTCGATCCACTCGGCAATGCGAAAATGATGTGCTGGCGTATCCAGGTTCTGGGTGTCGTTCCAAGCGCCGAGAAAAACCCGGAAGTGGTAATTGGTCATGACACCGAACGTGGCAAAACGATTCGCGCGAGTTCAAAAGGGGGCACGTTAAGTCCTCCTTGACAATTTGTTCGTCGTCTCGAGAGAAGTTCAGCCAAACCGAATGCGGGTCCCGGAATGGTACCGCCATCCATTCCCGTTACCGGAGCAGTGGGGGACGATCGAGGAGCTTGGTAAATTGCTGAAAGGCCCACCTTTTTATGGGCCTCGAAGCATCCAGAAGATTTCGTTTCTTCGAAAATTGCAGATCGCGATTGATGTGGTTGATCCTGTCCTCCGCTTCGGCCCGGGTGTTGGCGATATCTTGATCCGCCTCAGACGCCAACCCGTCCAGAACGGCTGACCGTGAACCGCCACCACTTATTCCGGCAGCGCCGAAGCGTGCACGATGTTGCGCCAGGACGCGGCGCAGTTTCTTGCGCCGTTCGTCGCTTGCGATCTTTTGCTGTCTTCTGATCCGCTCGGTCTCTGCGGCGGCTTGGGCGGCAGCGGCCCGATTGGCGGCTTTGGCCTGTTGGCGATTTTGGACGAGATCAGCGCCCATTGTCAGCGCGGCGAGCGCTTCTGCCGGTCCGAATGTGCCCATGGAATTGGGTCTCCTTTCCTTGAAAGTCGTCGGCGGTCTCAGGGAGGGGCGCTATGTCACGCGTTCACGCCGATCTCGGTCGCAACGGATAAAAGGGTAAAGGGAAACGGCGTATCCTGTTCGATGCGCCACAGCGACAAGGTGCCGTCCCTTTTCCATCCAAGGGCCCGTATGGTGCGGTCGCCCGAGAAAGCCTTCGGTGGAGAATCCAACACACCTGCGCCGAATCCCTTGAACGGGATATCGACCACACCCTGGCCCGTATCCAGCCGAAGAGCGCGGGTGTCTTCGAGGCGAAAAGTGATGGCGATCGGCCGCAACCGGCCGCCCTGATTGCCGCCCGTCGACGTTTGCACGGCCGGAGGCAAGGGTTCGACGATATGCGGAAAAGGCAGTCCGACCTCAATGGTCTTCGCCGGTTGATCAAGCGCGATCTGCCCGGAAACGACAGTTTTCATCGCCACCGGTGCGCCGTCCGCAACGATCTGGACGGACCGCCCTTCGAGATGCGCGAGACCCGACCAGACGGTCTTTTCCTGTGAATCCGAACCAGTTAAACCCGCGTCCACATTCAACGAGTCGTCGAACCTCTCGATAAAGACAGCGTCGGATCGTTCTGTGAGCACGTAGGTCTGATCGCCGGCAATGGCGACCGCCCGAAACGTTCCGTCGGTCTCCTGGCGCGTCCACGCGGTCACCTGCTCCGTTCGGAACATAGTCACGGTGGCCAGGTTCCCGTCTTCCATTACGACATGAAAGAGGCGGTTCGGCGTGTCGTAATCCTGATCCACGGGGACGGCCAGGATGTGCCCGGCAAGTGTCGCCAGGTCGGTGGCCTGGTATGCCTGTTCAACGTCCGCGAACAGGAACTCCCGAAGTTCCTGACCGTTTCTGGCCACAAAAACAGTGGCGCCGTCCACGTCCCGAGGCGGCAACCACCGGGAAACCGGCGAGCCGATGCGGGTCTGGCGGTTGAGCTGAATGTTGACCGGGGTCAACGGATCGCCCGTGGCCATCCATTCGGCGCCCGAGGTGAATATCTGAAGGTGGCGGCCCGAGAAGACGGCGCGGATGGCATTGACCTGGTCCGAGAGGATGGCGAACTCGATCGCCTCGTCATCGAGTCCCTCGCCCAGATCGAAGTTGAAGAGGTCAGCCGATTTCGACAGCCACAAACGGTTGGGGAGGTCCCGAGAACCACCGATGACCAGCCTGTCCTGGTGAAAACAAGCGGACACCGGCCATCCGCGAACGGTGGAAAAGGTCTGTTCCTCCCAGTCCTTGGTGGCGCTGGTCGAGGACAAAGTCTCCTTAACGCTTGCGGTCGCCTGCGTGGCCGAAGCCACGGCGGTAACCTGCAATTCCTTGTTTTGCATGCGGACCCGTGTCCCGACGTGTCCCGACACGAAATGATCGTCCGAGGTCGTTAGCGTCACCGATCCCGTCGTGCCGCTGGCCGACAGCGTCACCGAATCATCGGCAAACTTGTGATGGGGTTGTTGGATCCGGTCGCGGGCCGGCGTGCTTCCCTCGGCGGGCTTTTGTTCGTCGAGGAAGGTCCAATCCGTGACCTGCCAATCGGCCTCTCCCTTGCGGATGATCTTCTTCGGAGGCACGTCGGCGTGGGTGACAAGAAGCGTATCGGCACTTTGTACCCAGGAAATCAGGGGTATCTGCGCCTCCGACCATGGTGCAGCGATGTCCGTTATCTTGGCGCCGTCTCGGTATACGTCGATCCAGGAATCGGTGAACACAAGAAGGTAGACCTGTTCCGTGTTGAACTCGAAGGGAACTAGGCGCCCCGTTCCGCGCGCCGTATCGATGTAGCGTAATCCGGGCCGGCGCGACAGCCCGCCGGTAGGATGGACGAAGACATTGCGGAGTTTGGAGGCGCCGTTCTGGTAGGCGCGCAAATCACCGCGGCCGAGCAGGCGGGGGGATATCTCGCCGGCCGTGAAACTGGTTTTCTGAACGTTGAAACGGGCCATCAGTTCCGCGCCTCGATCAAGGAAAAGTCCTGCAGGCGTCCGGGGTAGTCCTGTTGGGAGTCGATGAGCTTCGCCCGCCGAAACTCGTTCTCTGCCAACCTCAATAGCGTCTCGGCGCGGCTGGTGCTCTCGGTCAACGGGATACAGAACTCGGCTGACAGACGCGCGATAAGGATTTGGTCGAAAAAGGGCGGGAACGCTTTTTCGCGGGGCCGAAAGATATAGGTGAGGATCAGGTCGTCGGTGTTGGCGAACAAACGCTGCTCGGCAATCCGGTATTCGGTTCCTTCTCCGCGTTGTTGGGTTCCGGCCGAAAGGGCTCGAAGAAAATCAGATGGCAATTGGAAGGCGGAGGTGAAATCGGCGACCGGCTCCGCCGTCAATTTTGCGAGGCGCTGTTGGCCCGTGGCGAAACTCCACGGATGAGAGGAGAGAAGCGCGTCGCGTACGGTCGGATAGAGGTTTGCCGCAACCTCCGCTTCCGCCGTGCCCTCTTCGAACGAGGCAATCGTCTCGGCGCCGAGTTTCAATAGGGCGCGCGAGCACAGAGCGATGCCGCTGAGAGCCATCACGAATTCCTTTCCAGTTTCGGTTAAACTGAGTCGTTGTTGCGTTCGGTGTTGCCCGCCTGAAGGAGCGCCTTGCGCTCGGCGGTGATCATGGAAATGCGCTCGAAAACGCCGAGCTCGGCTGTTTCACCCCACATTCTGAAGGATCGTGCCTGGTCGCTGGCTGCCGGGCTGGATTCGTTGGCTAACCGAGGCCCTGGCCAAATGGAGTCAATGGTCGTTTTGTTCGAGGGGAGCGTGGGTGCTGACTTACGCGTTAGTCAGGCGATCCGTTTCGAGCATTCGCCGGCCGCTTCCGCAGCCGTCGTCCAGGTCGCACCGGCAAAAAGAACGGCTCCGTACACGCCCAACCGCCCGCCAACGGCCGTTTCAGTCCGTACTATCTTCGTCAAAGACGAACGGCTCCGGATCGGGGTAAGGAATGTCGCGCCGCCTGACGAGGACGGCGCCGACCTCACTTCCTGTCAATATTTCCTGGTATTTGTCCTGGTGGGGCGAATCGACGATCGAAATGATGAGGGGATAATCCGAATACTCCTCCTCGTTAAAAACTGTCTCGTCGTCTTCTTCTCTCTGGTTACTGAAAACGCTGATTTGGTCGGGTTGGTTGCCGAGGGGGTGGATGAAGTAGTTGCCCCATGCTCCCGAGCCGATTTCTTGCATTTCGATCCCGAGAAGACGCTCGAGTTTCTCCTTTATGGCGCGCATGTCATCCGATTTGACAGCATAGCGTGCGTAGTTGTCATGTTCTTCCATGGCGTCCTCGTTCAATCCAACAGTATGTGCGGCCCGCGCGCCCGCAAGGTCGAAAGGTCCTTGTAGATAACAAGAGAGCTTGTTCGCCCTGTCGATTTCACTCCCCTCAACCCCAAGGCCTTCATTTGATCGGAATCCAAGACATACGTCCGCGCCCCGTTTCCTTTCACTCCCACCCCGGCTTTCCGGGCTTTCATGAACAAATCCGGGCTGACGATAGCCATGTCGAGGTCGCTCCGAATGGCCTTGCCGGAATTGTCCCGCTTACCGTCAAAACGGGGCCCATCGTATTGTCCAGTCTCCTTATTGTACTTTTTTCCAGTGACAGCGCTACCAATGATTGCGATCCGAGCTCTATTTCTATCCAACCCCTGCCGGTCCAGACTTTCCCGGGTCGGTTTGATTGTATCGATGACGTGAGCGCGATCATTGAAGCTCAAGGGAATCTGGTTACGGACGCGCTGTTTGGCGGCCTTGGCTTCCCCGCCGGTGACGTACATGTCGTCGTAGCGATTGATACCACTGGGCGGGGCGTTCTTAGCTCCCCTTGGACGCTTGCCGCCCGCGATGGCAGCGAACAAGGCAGCGTCATGCATGGCCTGGCGGCGGGAACTCATGTCGCCGTGGTTGAGGCGGTCGTGGTTGTCCCATTTGGCGTCACCCCCGGCCAGGGCAGCGAACCAAGAGGTGTCTGCGGCGTCCCTGGAGCGTTCGTAGAGCCGACCGTCAGGGCCGAGAAAATAGCCGTCCTGCTGCACCGGCGTCAGTTCACCCGATGCGTCGACAGCCGCTTGCTCGCGGGGCGGCGCTGCCTGGGCCTTAAGATGGGCACCCGGCTTGACACCCTGCAGTAGGGCGAGTCGTTCTTCGGGCGGCAGGGCGGCGAGGGCCCGGTCGCGGGCATCGCGGATCCGCCGGCGCTGCTCGTAAGCTTTGGGATCCTCGGTCTTGCTTCGGCCGAATGTATCGATGTGCCGCTTCGCCCAAGCCTCGCGGTCTTCGCCTTCCACAAGGTCATAGGGGTTGGTTTCTCGTTCCCGGGACCGTTTATCGTCCGGCGGCGCGTTGTCGCCGTCCTCGGTGCCGCCACCCCGGTTGGCCCGCAACCGGTCAAAGCGGCGCGCCTCATCCGGCGCGAGTTCTGCCCTGACGGAATCGGTGAGGGTATTGGCCAGATCTTCAGCGCCGATCGACGTGAGCCGGTCGGTGATGACGCCGAACTCGGCCGCGGTCTTGCGCCCGTCGCCCTTTCGGAAGGCCCGGGCCACGTCGCCGGCGACAGGACCGGGGTCGGAGGTCTTAGCAAGGCTGCCGGCGAGGCGTTCCAGCGAAGCCACGTCTGCCCCCTTCAAGTTTTTGGCGTCGCGGGGCGATGATGATCGTCGGTCGTCAGCCGACGGCAAACGGGACAGAGTTGGCAGCGATTGCCTTGCCGCATCGCGCACTGCCGCCTGGGTCGGTCCGGCCGGGTTGATGAGCCCGTCGACTCTCAGGGTATTGTGGCCATTGCGCTCCGGAAAAATCCGATTCAATCGCTCTTGGGCCGCCTTTATGCCGGTCTCGGTTTCGGGCCCGAAGAAGCCGTCCACCGTGACCGGGAGGTCGGCGGCGTTAAGGGTTCGTTGCACGGTCCTGACATCGTCGGGGCAATTGTCGAGGCCGGGCCCGACCGACGCCTTTAAGCCGATCTCGCCGGAGGCAAGGCCGTCCAGAACAGGGAACCCGTTCGCCCTGGCGAGCCGGCTCGGACCCTCGGGCGCGGTGGTGAAGACATGCGGTGGAACAACGGTTTTCGGTTTTCTTGCCACCAGGCCTCGTGCGCCTTCGGTCCCAGCGCGGTGGGGAGCCGGCTTGCCTTGGGTCGTGCCCATAATCGATGGTTCCTTTCAGGGTCGGTGTTCGGATGAAAAACAGCCGCCGCGGGATTTCTCCCGCGGCGGCGTTTCAGGGACTGCACGGAGAGGATCGGGGGAGGGGATCAATCCGTGTCCGTGGCCCCGACGGCCGTCATGTCGGCGACGTCGACCGACCCGGCCGTGTTGGCGTTGATGAGGAAGATGCCCGACGTCGGCGTACCGTCGGTGTCTGTATTGGCCAGGATCATGTCGCCGACCCGGACCATGTGGGCGGCCGCATCGAAGTAACCGGCCGTATCGACATCAGCACCGGTGTCGGTGGTCGTGTAATGCCAGAGCGTGAAGCCATTGGCATAGGCCAAGACACTCAGGTCTTTCGATTGGTAAGCCATCAGCTCCTCCTAGCTCTCGAGGCAACGCATGGAGACGACGCCGGAAGCGTCGATGAGCGCGGCGCCCTGACTCATCATGTGATTGACGAAGTGCGCCGCCCGATCGCCATGCCAGGTGATATCCGACTTGACGTCCTTGCCGATGGCATGGCCGACGGCGGTCTTGTGGTACCAGTAACAGAAGCGCACGTTGGAACCGTCCTTGGTCAGACCCGAATGCGGCATCCATAGGGTGCCGAGCCAACGCTTCGCTTGTGTGCCTCGCCAAGGCAGCTCGCCGTCACCGACGTAATCGGCATTGGCGAATTCCTCGATGTTGAGAAGATCCGACCATTGTTTCCAGCCGATGGCGGCATAACGTTCGCCATCGTCGGGAACGTCCGCCTCGCCCAGCAGTTCGAAGGCGGTCAACACCTTGGTCTTGGTCAGGCCGTCGGTACCGCTGCCGGCGTAGTTGGTTGACGAATCCAATTGCGTGATGATGAGCTCGTCGGTCTTTCGACCCAAAGCGTAGGCGCCGGCCCGGGAAACGACGGTCCGTTCGTTGATGTTGGTCTTGATCTCGTCCAGGCTGTCCACCCAATCACCGGCGTAGTAGTCGGCGAGAGAGCACTCCACCGGCGTGTGGTCGACGTTCATCACTGGCACTTTACCGTGGCGGGCCTTGGTGCTCGCCGTACCTTTACCGACCTTCTGGAAGGTCGTCGAAGACCCGACGATGTTGTCCTTGCTTCTAACCGTGTTGCGAAGTTTGGACCCCATCTGCTGGTATTGCAGATGAACATCTGCCCGGAAGTGTTTGATGAACGACTGGTCGATGTCTGTCGACATGTGCCAATCTCCTTTTTGTATCGGAAAGCGTAGGTCGCGTGTTGTTGTTGCCCTTGGCGGTTGTGAAATGGATCGCTGGATCCAAGTCGCCGTCGCGAGGCGTGATGGGGCTGGGCCGCAATTGGGCCCAAAAGGCGGGACGCCTTTCGGGTTTGCCCGAGCGGTTATCCGAAAAATCGTTGTCGGCGACGGGGCAATGAACAGTTGCACCCGCCGGAGAAAACCCGTAACCACAGTCTGGGTTGACTGGGATCGTTTTGCGGCCAAACATGGGGACGCGAGAAAAAATTGGGGCGCCCGAGGAAAAAATCTCCATGAAGACCCACGTACTGTTTTCGAGGGGTGATCACCGTTGGTTGGTGCTTGGTCGCGATCCCGAGCGACCGGCCAACGTTGCCGATACGAACCAGGTCGTGATCGTTTTGGGCGACTCGGCCGCCCTCGTCGACCCTGGCGGTATCGAGGTTTTCCCTTCTTTCCTCGCTGCACTGACCGAATCGGTCTCTGTCGAAAAAGTCGACAACATCCTCATCACCTGCCCCGATCCCGACGCCGTTTCATCGCTGCCTTTGTGGCGGCAAGTCTGCAAATCGGCTGTAAGGGTGCAGGCGCCGGCGCTTTGGTCAGATCTGGTCGCCCACCTCGACGCGGAATGCGAGATTTCAGCGATCGGCGACGACGGTAACTTCGTCGAATTGGCGTCGGGGCTCAGGCTCGATGTTGTGCCTTCGCCCTACCTGCACGCACCGGGTTCTTTCGGTCTGTATGATCCGGAAGCCAAGGTCTTGTATTCCGGCAGCATCGGATCAGCGCCGAATACGGCGAACGCCACCGGCGAGTTTGTCGTTGAGGACTTCGATTCTCATGTCGCCTTTCTCGAGACCTATCACGCCCGGTGGTTCGCCTCCGAGCGTGCCCGGGATGCTTGGATCGACAAGGTTTCCGGGATGGATATCGATATCCTGATTCCGCACCGAGGGCCGGCGTTGGAAGGCGAAAACGTCACTCGGTTCATTTCCTGGTTCTCGTCATTGTCGATCGGTGACGCATTGCCGGCCGCCCCTGTGGTACAGCCCAGCGCGCCGCCGATACCGGAACCCGAACCGGAAGCCGTAGCATCGGACGACGGATTGCTTTCGGAGTCAGCGGAGGATGCGTTGGCGGAACTGATGGGCATCGACACGTCGGTCGCGCCGACGGGAAAACCGGAGCCCGGAGGCGAGTTCCGATTGGTAACCCGTAGCGACTTCGACGGCCTCGTTTGCGCCGTTCTCTTCGAAGAACTCGAAATGATCGACGATATCCTGTTCGTGCATCCGAATGACATGCAAGAAGGACGCGTTCCGATTACGGACCAGGACATTACGACGAACCTGCCTTATGTGCCGGGATGTCACCTGGCCTTCGATCACCACCTCAGCGAAGTGGCGCGGGTCGGCAAGAAACACGATAATCACATCATCAATCCGGATGCGCCGTCGGCGGCCCGCGTGGTCTATGAGTACTACGGCGGGCGGGTCGGATTTCCTGAAATCTCCGAGGAGATGATGGCGGCCGTCGATCAAGGCGACTCCGCACAATATTCCATGGATGACGTCCTCGAACCGAAACGCTGGGCGCTTCTCAACTTCATCATGGATTCACGTACCGGGCTTGGCCGGTTCCGTGGTTTCCGGATCCCGAACTACGAACTGATGATGTCGTTGATCGAGTATTGCCGCGAATACACGATAGACGAGATTCTGGAATTGCCGGACGTCAAGGAACGCGTCGATCTCTACTTGGAGCAGCAGTCGCTGTTCAAGGACCAAATCGAGCGATGCACGTCCGTTCACGACAATCTCGTCGTTCTCAACCTTCTCGAGGAGGAAACGGTCTACGTCGGCAACCGGTTCATGATTTATGCACTGTTCCCTCAGTGCAACATTTCGATGCATGTTATGTGGGGCCGCGACAGGCAGAACGTCGTATTTGCCGTCGGAAAATCGATCTTCGATCGCGGTTCGAACACGAAGGTCGGCGACCTCATGCTTCAGTATGGCGGCGGCGGCCACAACGCCGCGGGCACTTGCCAATCTGATCCGCTGCTAGCCGATACCGTCAAACAGGCTTTGATCCAAAAAATCGTCGAAGACGGGTGACGTCACCCCGGGAATAGCGCTTCGTAACCGCGTTGGACTTTTCTGACGATGGCCGGGTCCTGGTCGCGCCAATAACGGGGATCACGCATGAGTTCTTTCAACGTTTCTTCGGTAACGCCGGGCGTTCCCGACGCATTACCGATAAGATCGGGCTCGTTTTTCTCCATTAACCGATGCATGGCGACAACCCCGTCATAAGTCGACGCTAGCGCCTCGAACACTTCAGGGGGGAAATTCGCGCGGCCCCATTCCGACAATTGCGCAGCGATCTCGTGCCATTGATCGTTGCCACCGAAAGTTTGTGTGAGCCTATCGACCTGGCCTTGTGCATCGAGTTCGGACGCCAATTCACCGGCCAGTGGAAACAGATACTCACCAGCGAGATCATAGACCATCTGGGCTTGGGTTTGCGTGAAGGTCAAGTCCGACTCTTGCTGGATAAATTCGTAGGCTTGGCGACCTTCGAGGCGCTG
>Ga0066187_1000453_pt1 | contig 13973 bp, 10 predicted proteins | sample WorMetexBAHAMAS1_FD_58706 | JGI IMG/M metagenome (GOLD analysis project Ga0066187, IMG submission 58706) | Marine gutless worms symbiont microbial communities from Max Planck institute for Marine Microbiology, Germany - Inanidrilus exumae... | ecosystem: Host-associated > Annelida > Digestive...
GTTGGCGGAGAAACAAATATACCAGTGACTTTTATGCATGGACGTAGGAAAGCGAAGTTATTTTGACGTTAATGCGACTTAGGTTAAGGAAATATATAGAGTTGGGGGAGAATTGAGCCGCGGGCGAAGTCTGATATCTACGATTGCCTTGTTCGTAATTGTGAATTTTTCATACCCCATCTACCCAGCAATTTGCTGTCTCTCATTGACTCACTCGCATATTTATACTTCACAACTGCTACGCTGCTTTGTACGACTGCTTGTAGGAGGTTGAACAGAGTTCTGCACAAGCGCGCTACAGTGGCGCCCCTAGCGAATCGATTCAAAGTACGCTGGCGTCGTCGCAGGACATCAACGGCAAAACGAAGGCGTCGACGTCGGCCCTGGCGGCTATGGTGCGCCGCCGAGGTCTCAACGACGCCGGTTCGTCGTCGCTCGGCGCCGCCGCCAAGTCGTGGCGGTGCGGACGGTGCTGTGGCGGCGTGTGGTCGAGGGTCGCCGACTGCCTGCGTACTGGTCCGGCGGCCCGTCGACGCCGCTACGAAGGCATGAGGCAGCTCGGCGGCATGACGGCCGGTGCAGGGCAAATTAACAGCGTCAGTCAGATCGACACCGTGTCGCGATTTCTCTTCCCGTTCGCGTTCGTCTCACTCAACATCCTCTACTGGGCCGGATTCCTCTACTATTTTTAGTCTTCGAGTTCGACGTAGCCTCGCCCCATCAATACTTCAACCCATCAAAACGCCTACGTCAATGGATTTTTGAGTTCAGTTAAGTAAGGCATTAGGAACATAGACGTCAGTTCCGGGGGACTCGTTCTCAATGCATTACTTGGGGGTATGACCCCAGTATTTACATGTTTTCCCATGGAATTCTACAACTGGAGACCGGTATTCTGCAAGATCGCCCTTGTGAATAATAGTCGTGTTCAGCTGCGTGTCAATTGCATCTGCTGTTGATGAGAGTGATTACCTTTTTACTTTTAGCGACAGTAATGTTAGCTAGCTGTTCAGCGTTGTTTGATGACTTAATAATATCTTGTGCAAAATACGCGTGTCGTGAGTGTATGTTGCTGTTCTGCGGTCGTTATGCGTGTCTGTTCGTTTAAATAGACAGCTCGCCAACGTACCAACTACAAACTCGCCGACATTGAGTTCAACCCGCCGAGTTGTCAAACGTCGTTGGCGCGTTAAGCGCATTTCAACTGTTTCATTATTAAAACTAAAAAACGTCAGCAATCACAAGAGCGCAATGACACTCGCCGGCAATGTTTTCGTGCCTCGTGAACTTGACTTTTGACCTTTTCACCCCAAAATAAATGGGGTTCCAGGACTCTTGGTGGAACATTTCTATATCAAGTTTGGTGATCCTAGCTACATCTGTTTTTAAGATATCGTTTGGAAAACAGACAAGAAGCTCAGCTACCGCAGAGGGACCACGCGACGCGCTATCTTAGTAAATTTGTACAATGTTTCGCGATTTTCCAAAATTTAAACAGGTCACGTGACCTTCAGCACATACCTTTTGGTGGTAATCTATCAAAGACTATCATTCGATGCACTGGTATACCTCACGACATTTCACAACATTTGAAGTGCCTAGTTTCACCGATTCCAAAGATATGATTGGGGGCAAAGTTAAAAAAACGGGTCACGTGACCCCGATCACGTCCATTAGGGATTAGTCTGGCATGCCAACTCGCCAAGGCTAGTATTTGATATACATATTCTACCTGCATACAAAATTTAGCGAGTCTCGCTTCGGCCATTTCGGAGATATGATTGCGGGCATCGAAATTGATAATGGGTCACGTGACCGTGACCACACCCCTTCGAGGAGTGATTTGTCACCCATAAGCTAGGATTCGATACAGTCTATCTGTGTGCAGTTCAAAATTTGACGATTCTAGCTTCAGCCGTTCCATGGATATGAATGAATGAATGAATGAATATCATTTGGGGGCCCCGAGATTTAAAGTGGGTCACGTGACCGTGAAACAAAATATCGAAAATGGGGTGGTTTAGGGTAGTTAGCAGTCACTCAATGTCACTGAAAATAGCGGCATTCGATAGTGCGCATACTATTTCCTATTAGCGTTCCACAGTAACTGTCCCTATCTTGCACCGTTTTTGAGAGATCTGTTGCTTCAGAAAACTAGAGTCTCTGGGCTATCGTATGGCATTGTTTGCGTGATTCTGCGTTTAGACATTTTGGTACAGTGCCGGTTCGTGGCAGACAGACAGACTGACAGAGTGGACAGATAGACGGACGGAAAGACACACGACGATAGCATATAATATAGCGCTAGCATAGCGTCGTGCGGTAACAAATAGACAAACAAGTAGACACATGAACGCCGCTGAAAACCGTATTGACGCGACGTGAGCAGATGTAGGCTCGACAGGTAGTTGTCTGAAGGCAAGCTGTCTTTACGGACTATCACCCTGACTGTTACTTCTGAGCTACCCGTTTTTTGTTTTTAGTTTCTTCTTTATTTTTTCCGTTTTCGATGCCGTGCGCTAGATTAAGCTGGCCTTTTTTCGTCAGCCTTTGAGCGCACGTAAATATACCATCTCGTATCGTATCGTTGCAATGTCAGTAGCGACGGTAGAGTCAAGAGCGAGCTAGCTTTCCGTTACATAAAACCGAAAATTCGAGCTTAGAGTAAAACAGTACTAGCTAGTCATCACATAGCCTGTATATCTCGACATCAACAGTTTATAATGTGTCCGACGTATTTCCTTCAGTCAAAACTACGTGCATTTGATGAACGACTCAATTGGTTTGCCGGATACCTGCATGTAAATAAAATATATTTTTGCTAATTCAAGGCCAAGACAAAGGCCAGGCCAAGGCTATCCTATGAAAGTCCGAGGCCAAGGATGCGAATTTTGACTTTAACAAGGCCAATGTCAAGCGTTGTTATCACTGCGAAACTGTACAGTCGATCTTATTTTGAAGCGCTAACCGTCTGCACGTACTATTTTTACGTATACATAGATTTACAGTGACGTAATTTCTTCAATTGTTATCTATGCCAGCTGTTTCGGCCGCCATGATGTAACGCAATGAAACATAAACATTTTACAGCACTTACAGTCAGATCGCCGAGATGGCGTTAGCACTAAGCATTTCTTAAACCGATCGATTCAATTTTGTATAAATAACGTGACAAATCTTCACCGGTTAACTTATACTTATCAAAGTACGACAACTTGCCCTACAACAGAGATGATATCGCAGATTACTGTGATGTCACTTTGTCCTATCTATACTGACTTCTGCATCATTGATATTTAGGTGAAACACAGGAGCGAGGTCAGCTGTTCTGTAACATCCGCTCTCATTTATCAATCGAACATCGCAGTCGAGTTCAAGGAGGCAGGGAGAGACAGACTCTACAGAAGTAGACTAAGGAATCCGCATCATTTGATTGACAGCAGCATCAGTCATTGCCGTTTGATGGAAATATCTGACGTCTGTCTCGATCGGCCAGCGTGGGAAACAATTGTGATCATCGGTCTGTCCACACTCCACACAGCAAGTGCGCTTGCTACGGCTGTAACTAAAAGACAGTAAGTAAGTCATGTAATAATAACAAGATGTCGGCCTAACGGATGTAACCGTACTGGCCCGCCGTGCAGTGTCGCCGCGCGACCGCCCGACCGCCCACGCCGGCAGCGTTACAGACAACGACAGACGACAGACGACAGACGACAGCGAGCAAAACCATACTGGCTCATTACGCGGACGAGTAATAATCATCATACAGCATTTGAATACCGCCCTAAAGTCCGAGGATACAGAGGCGCGCATATACACGGATGACGGACCAGATTTACGCTTCGGTATTAATGCATAATCATCAACTCGGAGTGAGTCATTCATGAGTCAACATACTATGTAGGCCCTTAGCAAGTCAACAAGGACTTCACAGGTCGTAACTGAAAACATGACCAGGTCCGCCGTGCGTACGCGGTCTCCGCTAGTACAGTAGGCCTACATGATCGTTCAAGTGCACCGCAAATAATCTATCGCAGACGCAGAACTACGAACTTGCGTTAACATGATGCCGCAGTGTTGGCATGTTGTTATTATTAAATATCCATTCAACCCCTCATCCAATGCTGCCCTGTCTTAAATGTTCGTCGGCAATTTCGAAAATGTCGTGTCGACATGATTTTCGTGCATTCGTCCTTATCCGTTGCCGCATCACAAGAGCAACAATTTGCTGACTAATTCCGTCGCTGAGTTCAAAATATTAATTTAATTTTGACAACTTTATTTACTGTTCATATATTGTTTTCTGGTATTCTCGAATCGTGACAGTCGGCGACGTAAAGTTCGTTCTACGTTACTGTGTTATTGCAGCTTTACCATTATTTTCGTCATTTCATTTCGATTATACGTGACGGTACTTTCTTTGATATCCACGCTTACCGCTGTGGGTGATCCTAACATCCATTGCTGTAAGTGGCACCACGCACTTGCTGGTCAGAGAGTACAGCCACCGGCTACGTGAATATGTCCATTTATTTGACCTTCATCGCCTGCGTTTACGACCAGAAAGCCATCGAAACGTGCTAAGGCATTATTATGACAGCCCGAATAATGCCATCACTCGAGGTCGCACCGACCACTTTAGCACAAACTCGACAAACACACCAATTACCATAGGTTCTGTCACTTCTGTTCCTATTTGTAGAATTTTATATGCTGACGATATACTACTGTTGGCACCCTCAGTTGATGTGTTACAGTTGCTGTTACATACATGTAAAGTAGAACTTCGTAAACTAGATTTGTATATAGTGCTAAGTCAGCGTGTATCAGAATAGGGTGTCGTTTTTTGCAATAGTCGTCAGAATTTAGTTACCATTGATGAACATCATTTAATTTGGGCGGATGTAACAGGTATCTTGGTGTTTACATTTTATCTGCGATGTCATTCCAATGTTCCTTCGACGTAGCGAAAAGAAAGTTCTACAGTGCGTTTGATGCTATATACGGAAGTTATATACTCAACTTTCGATTCGATTATTAATTAATGCGTTAGTGCGCATATATTAATGCGTTTTTGTACACATAATGAACCTACGTGTATAGGTTCCAGCAACCGCTATTATTGTTGTATGTTTATTGTGTCGCTGTGTATGCTGCCTTTCACGCGAGTTGTATAATTAGCTGACTGCCACTTACTTACAGTTTCAAATTAAGGTCTGCTTTTTAGCCACGCTCGGCTCGTCTCGTTTTGCCTCGTAACGTGCATCCATAGCCGAGAAATGAACATTTTTGATCCCGTGACAGTGAACTTTGACCTATGACCTTGACCTTCGCGCGTGACATAGATAGAGTCAAGATGAACCAGCGTGCCAAATAGTCGAAAGTCGTTTCGCCCGAACGTTATTGTCGGAACACACACACACACACATTCGACCTATTGCTCTACCTGGACCACTAGAGTAGTCGATGAAATGTTTCAGCTTCTAGAAACTCCCGCTGTTAGATCTCCTGCAGGTGCTTTAGCCCTGCTCCGCAGATCCTGAATTCCTCACCATCACATCAAATTCTGTTTATGAGAGCTTCAGTGCAATACAAGAAAGACAGAGAGACTAAACCACAGGAAAAATGAAACATTACGAAAAATTAGTATAATGTCCGTCCGTTCTCGTAATACTCGGACGGAAATGTACGCTGGCCATGTCGCGTGCTGCCTCCTGGTGAGTCATGTTGTGTGCGCCGCGTGCCCTATTAAGGTTTAAAAAGATGGGACAGACAGACGGACGGAGGCCAGACCGATGCATTATGCTCACCGCTAGACGCGGCCAGCGTCATAATCTGAGACCTGAAAACTTGAAAGCAAAGTAACGACAGAGTCGTCAGCTTTACTTATAGCAGCAGAAAGAAATCGCCGACTGTTGACGCGCATATATGCAACTGGTTGTGTGGCTTTTTCAGCATCGGTCGTTTGTGCAGACAAAAAATGACACTCAAGTCTGAGGATGCGACGAAAGCGTACATACAGACAGACAGACAGATACGTGCAGATGCGGAGCAGCTGTGGAGAGTTAGTGACTAGCATGAGCAATCGGCCGAAAATTAATATCCAGCACCCACCGAGAGGCGCCGGCGGCGGCCAGTACGGGAAGTCGAAGTTGATTGACATGCGATGGATTTACGGCGCATGCCGACGGCAACAACAGCTGCAGCAGCCGCCGGACCGCAAGTGCTGGCGCCGAAGCGACTAATCCTAACCACTGGCCTTTAGCATCATCATTTTCTACTCGAATAACGCGACGCGCTTGTCGGGCTGACTTAAGTGAGGCGGCGGCGGCGGTGGCTTGCGGTGCCTGCGGAGTTCTGTCCAGCGGCGACCGCTCCGTCTGCGGTGTTCGAGATGGGTAAGTCCAGTAGCGTAGCAACGCCCTCTCCTCCCGCTCTATCACGTCCCGGCATCCAGCTAGGGATGCGCGAGATTCACTTGTATCAGTACCTCCGCTGTATTTTCAAGTAGCCTAACGATACCGGGCTGCAAAGATTTGGAGTGGCTTGCCAAGTTGCCAGAAGACAGCACTAACTTTTCTAGCCTTTAACTCTTTAACCGTTGTCTAGGTTTCAGCTTTTTAGAAAGATTTTGCAAAGTTTACTTTTTATAACTGATAACCCAAACATTTGGAAGTTTAAATTATTAACATGGCTCTCCTTGTCATATTATATTGTCATTGATAACATTAGCTTAATATGGAATATTTAGCCATTGCTAAAACTGCTTTGTGACTGGTTAGTTGTATTGTATATTTTGTATATATTTTGTATGTATACTACAATGTTGGTGGTCTTTTGGCCATTTTGTTTTTAATAATAATAATAATAATAATGACGTCAAAGAAACACCATCGCATATGTGAGGAGGATTAGTTTGGAACAAGGTTTAAGACGGAAGTACACTCATTATTGATGACGCCCGAATTTCCTCATTACCCAGTGTAGGATATTATATTAAATCCGAGGGTAGCATGTGTGACGAAAACCAGCTCGATCGACAGTACTCCGGCTTGAGACAGACAGATATACAGTAACAAGACCATAGCATATATCGCGCTAACATTACGTCGCGCTGGTAAAATCACAGTGTAAAACAGTAGTGCTTACACTGTTGTAACTTGTAAGGGCGACCAGCTATTCCTATGGATTATGGCAAAATTGGAGGTATCAGAACTCCGAAACGCAGGAACAAATTGTCACAAAATTTAGGGCGTTTTCAAGTCAAACTCGCATAACATTGAAAAGCGCATGTCTTCAAAACTACAACGCCTATTCCAACCAAATTTTGTACAACGATAAATACCACCAACTACGCTTCTTGAGTAGTCCAAGCAGGCGTACAACAAATCCAAGATGGCGGACGGCCGCCATCTTGCAATTTATCACTTCGCTCTTGGGAGGTGGATCAGCGTGTCTATACGTCTGTATGTCTGTCTGTCCGCTCGCATATCTCGAAAATCACCTGTCTCAACTCCACGAAATTTTCTGTACATGTTACCTGTGGACGTGGCTCGGTCCTTCGCTGACGATACTGCAATGCGTTTTGTACTTCCGGTTTTGTGGATGACGTCACGTTTGCACGTAATGGGGTAAAATCAATCTGATCACGTTATGTTTGGTCGAGTTCGCCAGGTGGCGGGCCAGTCGGCGGCCGCGCCGCGCGGCTGTGCTTGTTAAGGGGGCGAAATCTGCTGTTCTCGATTGCCTTGTTATACAGTTTTCGGTTATCTGTATGAACGAATGTGTGCATCGATAGGCCTGCCACGAACAGATATGACCGGAGATAATTGCACAGCATTTTCCACGACTGCCTGGTCCAGACTGCAGTAGCCAAATCATCGCTTTGTGACTAATGAGTCTTGGAGAAACTCAAATATTAAACGACGCAAATTTGTGAAAATTGTTCCACAGTGCAGGACATGTTTCATGCGATAGATGAATTGTATACTTGTAATTTTTACTAATTTTGAACAACTACTTGAACCCACGTAATACAGTATTTTCGCGGTATTTCAGTCAACGATTTCTCCAATCCGCACATCTCTACTTAGTTCCAGCTGCCTCGGTAGCCAGATGGTCCAGATGCATGCTTTACAACCTGAACATCCAGGATTGCAACGAGTTTGAACAGATGCCAAGACGCTGTGGTGCACTGGTGGTTCGGGTCAGGCTACCGTTCGGTTGGTAATAGCTTGCTTGTTTATATATCGATTAAAGCATTTCTGTGGTCCGAAAAAAATCGTATCGTTTGTAGTTTATCTTTTATCTACCGAAAGTACAAAGTAAAAGTTAGTTTTGACGTTGTGTCATAATGAGTGTAGGCCTGAAATAATTGATGGTTTATATTTATTACCCACGCCGGCTGAACAACTGCCGGCGTTCAGTCGCGTCTGTCTGTTTGTCCGCGCTCTAAAAGGAAAACGGCGTCAGTTATCAGCACCAAAGTCGGTAGACATTTTATTTATAGTACAATGATAGACCTCGGCATGCACTGAAACTGAGGTCAAAAGGTCAAAGGTCAAATCCTAACCCTACGTCTCTGGTTAGGGTTTTAAGCTTTGCGATGGGGATGGGCCGGGACGCGGTGCAACGAGAGTGTGCATGTCGATACGACTGTACATTTCTCAAGTTTCTATAGTCTTACGACGAAATGAAGATCTCCGTTATCCTCCATTGTTGCGTAATAACCCTAATGACCGAATGTTTTAATTTCGTGGTCATGCATAATATATTAGCTAAAACAGGCCTGTTGTAAACAGTTCGTTTTGTTTTTACTGTTTTCACTTTGGGTGAAAAGTTCATACAAGTTATGCTCAGTTATACCCACGGCGTATACCGGTCGCTTCTATACATAGCTTTTCTCCAGAGGCGCATATCGCCATAAATTAATTAGTTGTTTTATGCAAACTAATTTCGTTGCAACTAGTTTTAAAGCCACGCAACCTCAAAAACGTCACCCCTATACTGTCCTGGGAGTGATTAGACATTATTTTTTCCTCTGAATTCACTATAATTCGACCCGATCGCTTATCTCAGCACTTGCTAAGCTGTTGTTAAATATGGCTCATCTATGAACAATGTTACGCTTTTGCAGTTAGTTGAAAGGAATCACGTTTTTAATATTTTATACGATAAAATGCTTACGTATCTGTGGCAGGTTGTTAGAAACTGGAACGGTTGGGTGTACTTCAATTCATGTATTCCGCTCTGAAGTAAATGAAGCGGCATCCTGCTGCAGACGTGAGCCATCACGCTGAACGTGCGACGGTATAGCCTACACTGTCAAGATTCCTGCACAGTCGTCATTTGCATCGTTCTGTTCTGCTGCTCGACGGCATCATTCTGTCGCTGCAACCGCCAAGTTCTTCATAGTAAAATAAATCCGGTCACAAACTGCCGCCAACCACTGGCTCAAGTAAGCCAATTAACGGCGTCAGTCTTCTCTGTCCTGCAGATTTCACGTTCGTGAATTCAACAAATTACAATGACGTCACCTGGAGGTCCCTTAACCCTGCTGCTGCTGCTGCTGCTGCTGTTAATGATGACGGAAGATGCGCAGGCCAGCTGTTCGGCGGCGGGAAGGTGTTGCGAGGGGAAGGACAACGGATGCCGTGGCGTCGTCGTCTACAGCAACTCACTGCGTCTGGAGAATCTTCTGTACGGCAACGTGTCCAAGAAGTCGTGTTTCTGTGACTCGGCGTGCGTCAAGCTCGGCGACTGCTGCTCTGACTACCGCGACCACTGCCCACGTGAGCTCCTCACCGTTCTTTGTCACAATCATAAAAGTAAGTAAGTAAGTTCCGGACTAGTCGACGTAGCAACGAAATGGATGGTTAAGACAACTGGCGCTTTTATACACTGCACTGCCGTACTGGATAGTCGACAATGTCAGGGCTGAACAATTAGTCTAATTAACTATAATTAGTTAGTGAAAAAATTAGAAATTCTGGCTGGTCCGAATCTAAGGAGAAGGGGTTAATTGCCGACAACTTTAGTGGTACTGGTAGAACAATAGGTTCGGTCTCTGTGTCTGTTCAGACAATAATTTTCGAACTAAATGACCGTTGACTTAGACACTTAGCATTGTGGTTCACCTTAACCCTATATAGGTCAGTTTCGAAGGTAATGGTCATAGGTGAAAGTTAGGGTTAGGGTACTGAAAAGGGTAAGTGAAGTTAGGAAAACCAGTTACGGCGGCATGACTAAAAATGCAGACCTGAAGTGGAAACTGTAAGTAAGTAACAGGCAACTGAACGTTCGCGGTCGGCTGAAAAATTTTACTAAAGTGGTCGGTGCGACCTCGAGTGAGGGGTCGAGGGCTTTTTAGTACTGGTGATGCAGGCAATGTGCCCTCGTGATGATATACTACATGTCAGAAGCAGTCATGCGGTGTGGTGGTTTTGTACGTACGCACAGCGGTGAACTGCATCATGGCTGACGACTGGCTGCCGTGGTCGGCGTGTAGTTCCCGATGTGGACTCGGCACTCGTCGACGTAGTAGGCGGATCGTCAGAGCGGCGTCCAACGGCGGCCGACCATGCGCCAGCACCGTCCAGAAGGGTATCTGCTACGGCACCGGGTGCAAGTTCGCCCGTGCTCACGGCCGCGTCCAAATGCAAGGTACGGAGTTCCCGCCTACTCCGGTAGACGTAGCAACCAGATGGATGGTGAAGATAAGATAATTGGAGTTCATGTCCATCCGGCGCTCGTCTGTCAACAGCGACTAGTCGCTGATAACACATTATGTAGCCTGGAATAGATGGTCGACTGAACTTTGGCTAGAATTGTCTTATTATTACCACCCCATGAGGTCAGATAGTCAATAGACTGCAGAAATCGAGGAATTTTTCGAAAATCTAAATACATATATGTTTGGCATTCACTGAGAAAATGATAAAGAAAGTAGCTGCTCGTGGAATGTTATAAATACTTTGTCAGCCATACAGCAAAACGTGCTAAGACTACGACATTATTATGACAGTCCGAATACGTTCAAATTGCGCAACAAAGCTTACCTGGTTACCTCCGCTATAGCTTGGCGGGGTAATGTTTTGACCGCATTTTGTTTGTGTGTGTGCGTCTGTTTGTTAATGATAATAATAGTAGTAGAATGCGTGTGTACCAATAGGCTGCTTTCGCTAGATATGATGCGGCCTAAAATTGACGACAGCACTGCACATTGTATGCATTATTCACACATTAGGCTAGTCAAGAAAAGATAATGCAGGTTACGTGATGTGAACTTACACGACAATTAGAAGTTACGTAACTGCTTTCCTGGATATTTCAGCTTGGCAAATTTTGCAATAATTTCTTCAAAGTCAATGTCATTGGTCAAATCTGCCTCAATAGTCATAAGAGATCGGTCACATGACTTTTCTTGTCCAATGGTGGAACTAAGTTGATTCTTCACTCTCTTCAGCAATGAAAACTCTATCTCTCACTTTCAGTATTTGCCACTCTCGTCGAATAAACGCTTCCTTTTCATTGTTCGCTGATGATATGCATGATAGCCGCAATCATACATCATCAACTTCGCTTCGTCTTCGTTATTCAAGTATCAACGGGCGTATTTTATTAACTAATCTCCGATGTCTGCAGAAAGGCTGACTGTGGTCCATGATGCAACAGTCCAGTCCTTGTTGATAGTGCTGATGGCTGATAAACTGCGTATGTGTTTGATGTAAACCATGCACTCATGATACTATCATATCTGCAGTAGGCTATCTGGATATAGACGTATTAACAGCGGCTAACGACCGCAGGTGTTGTATATGAACATGTAGTACCAGCAATAATTGTCGGTACTGATAGCTATATATAAACTAGAGAAAAAGTGCAGTCGTATCGACATGCACACTCACGTTGCTGCGCATCCCGGCCCATCCCCATCGCAAAGGGAAAAACCTTTGGCATTTTGACCTCACGGTCAGCAGTGCATGCCGAGGTCCTGCCATGGAAATGTGTACCGACTTTGGTGCTGATAGCGCAAGCCGTTTTTAAAGCGCCGACAAACAGACAGACATACGCAACTGAACGTCCTACCCCATTCCGGAGGCTATGCAGCCGGCGTGGGTAACAAATAAAATGTTTGCAATTAAGGTGTCATTTTCCAAACTGATGGTCGGCTGACCTTGTGCAGATTTGACATCGTATGATCGTAACGGCACTTACAAAGGTTTATATATAACAAATTTATATTTGAATGTTCACTACTGGCTTCCTGACTTGCAGTAGCCACTGTCGTTGACTAATCCTCACTCTGATGTGCATTCGATGCTAGGCCTAAGTGCATTGGAACCTACGTCTCACTTTTACGAAGGCACGGCGAAAACAATATGCAAAACTGCCTGCTCTCGCATGAATGTGCTTTGGCCAGCCGCAGCAGCAACCACTCAATGCACTAACCCTTTCCGTAACTAGCGCATCGTTCTTGGTCTTTTATCCGACCCATCAAATGTGATGGCAGTATAGATTTGAGGAATAATGGCAGACTGACGCTAGTGTGTTGCATTTGCTATCTATATCCTTTTTCGATGAGATCCGCCTTCAAAACTTCAAAAGCATCCTGGACTTCCTGCGTCCATTCGATTTCGACCGTGCTTTGCGGCTCTGCACAGAGTGGATTCAATTTAGATTTGTCGTTTATTTTAGGGGCATTGTCACGAAATGGGCATGGCGTCCTTTCTACGAGCGCATCACGTGGGAAAGTTTCGAGAGCGTCTGTTTTCTGATGACGGAAAAAAAGAAATTAAAACATGATCTGAGCCAGTTTTAATTCGACACTTTTAAGGTCGTTTAAAGTTCCTCATAATTTACATATTCCAACTCGACAAGCCTTAAAATTGCGTTATACATCCGTTTTGCAAAAAACTTCTGTCATGTTTGGAATGCCATTATAATTGCTTCTGTTTAGGGTTTTGCACCTTAATCTTACTATTCTATTCTTCAACCTTTGATAGTGAATAACGATAACTCAGATAACTTCAGTAGTTCTTGGATTATGATGTGGCGCCGAGCCGACCGCTGGTTCTTAATACCGAGGCAAACCCATTTCCCAAATTTCTTGAAATTCCATATACACATTTTTAGAGATCCTGTTGACAAACAGACAACAACCCATAACCTCCTGCAATTGCGGAGGTAATAAGCTTTTTGGAGAATTTCTGACGTACATAAATGCGTTAAAGGCGCATTGCGTAACTGTGAAATGCTCGGTAAATGATTACTTCTCTCTTCTATATCGGTGAAATTGGTAATTTATTATCGCGGATAAACGATAGCAGAGGAAGTGGTGTATCCGGTACAAACTCATTTTGACAGCACTGCAAGTCTGCAACATGCGGTACAAAAATAGACGTAGAACGCATGCATGAACCGGTGATATTGAACGTACTGAGAAGAAAACAAATACGCATGCCTTACAGATTACAATAAGACTACCGGTACATGCAACTCAGCCGGAGAGACCAGTTCGTTACTTGCTGGCTTTTACGAGTATTACAACGAGTATTACAAAACGTCACAGAAACACTTCGCGGCGCATCGAGTAGTTTTGTCACAAAAAAACGCTTCGACGTTATTGGTTACATTGATAAAAGACAGTCAGTGTTGAAGTTCTTGCCCCACCACCCTCTTACGAGACATTGATGGATAAATGCTGCCGACTTCATTTCTTCGAAGACGTTCGATTTGAGAAAACCACGCGATTCCGTGTTCGTGGCCTCGCAGCACTCGCAGTCGGGAGCCGCACAGCTTGCGATGTTTAAGTAAAATCAAGTGTCTAAAGTAATAATCTTGGCAAAATGCCTCATAACAAACCTCGTGCGGTGAATGAATTCGTTCGCCGCGTGCGTTGGGCAGGCACATTCTCGCGTGGCGGCAGACGAACAGTGCGCAATGCATAGGTACGTTACAGCGGGCTGGGG
>Ga0066187_1000454_pt1 | contig 13971 bp, 12 predicted proteins | sample WorMetexBAHAMAS1_FD_58706 | JGI IMG/M metagenome (GOLD analysis project Ga0066187, IMG submission 58706) | Marine gutless worms symbiont microbial communities from Max Planck institute for Marine Microbiology, Germany - Inanidrilus exumae... | ecosystem: Host-associated > Annelida > Digestive...
ACGGGACTCGAACCCGCGACCTCCGGCGTGACAGGCCGGCGTTCTAACCAACTGAACTACACCCGCGCGATCGCTCCGCAAGGTACCGAAGCGGCCGGATACGTACGCCGCTTCCCTGTCCAAGTCAAGCGGCCTGACCCGGTCATACTCCCTTAACCGTTCCTCCCCTCGAACGCTAAGTGAGATCGAGGACCGGCAGGTTCAAGCGCGCGGCGACCGCCCGCAGAACGTCCCGGTGGTCGCCATAGACCATGGCGTAATGATGCTCCAGTCCGGCCTGCATGACCGTCTCCAGAACCGTATCCACCGGCGCGTCGAATCGAACGACACCGGACGTGCCGGAATAGCTCATCGGCGCCCGCACGATCTCGCCGCTGCCGACGACCAGCTTGGTTTCGTTGCGGGCCTGGCTCAATCGGGCGATCGTGATCCGGCCCGGCCGCAGCGGGAACTCGTTCAACAGCGGTTTCCGGCGGTTGGAATGGATCGTGGCCCGGGGCGCCATGTCCGGGTCGGCCATGTCGACCGGCGCCAAGCCGCAATGCCAGAACACCCCGGTGTCCGTGCCCCGGTCCAGGTCCACCAGGTCGGACATGAACGCCACCTCGCCGGCGATCTCCTGCAGGATCAGGGTTGTCACATTGCCGTAGACATCGGCCTCGCAGGCACAGGGAACGCGATCTTGATTCAGCATCGCCATCGGGCCGCAGGCCGCGCAGCCGTACTCGGTGAACATCTCCGGCCAGCACCGCACCGCAAGACCCGACAGCCCCTGCTCGTCGGCGATGTCGCGCAAGGCGCCGTAGACCCGCAGGCTCTTTTCCAGCGGCTCCTGTTCCATATCGGACAGATCGCCCAGATTGCGCTCCGCATCGTCGCGGACCGCCTGCACCCGATCGTCCGGAACCGCGCGGGCCCGGTCGAACAAATCCGGAAGCTCGATCGGCTGAACGCCGACGCCGGCCAGCGCATCCAGCCTGTCCGGTTCGTACCGGCAGGTGTCGAAGCCGTCGGGGTGCCGGCCGACGACGCCGATGCGCCGGCCCCGCAACGCCGCGACCACGGCGGCCGCTTTCCGGTCTGCGGCGCCATTGCCCGGAGGAATCGGCGATTCTCTACTAGTGGAAACGTCTGGGCCCTCGCCCGTTTGTCTACTAGTAGATACCCTCGACTCGCCCGACAGAAGAGCTTTCAGCTTCGTCACGCTGTTCGCGTCATCCGGCGCACCGAATACGTACCGGTAGCCCGTGTCCGCACGGCCCAGCGCGTGACCGGCCAGATTCAAACCGCACAGGGAATTCAGCCGAAGCCGGCCGCCGGTGCGTTCCTCTGGAAAGGCCCAGATCACGACCGGCGCCCTCACCTGCCTGGCCAGGGCCACCGTCATCGTGGCGTCCGTGAAGGTGATCTGCAGGATTAGCAGGGCATCGAGGGGTTTTTCCTTGAGGTCGTCCAGCGCGGCCTCGGCCGCCACCGCATCGAACAGCAGCTCCCGCGGTCCCACCAGTTCCATTCCCATGGCATCCAGGGCTGCAAAGGCCGACGCGGCGACCTGCTCGGCAAAGGGAACGTCGAATGTCGGGCGGGCCAGCGGCACCACCCCGATGCGCAAAGGCGTGGTCATGTCAGGCTCCAAAAGCGGTATAGGCCCGTCGAAAGTCCGAACCCCCACCCGCCAGCGCAACGGTGCCGCCGTAGCATGGATGGGTCTGCCACGGACGGGCCTCGGCATCGGTCAGGGCGTTCAGCGAGTCCATATATGGCACGCCGTCCGCACGCAAAGCCTCCGCCATGCGGTCCAAGTCCGGGAACGCCTGGAAGGCCTCCCACCAGATGGCGCGGCCAGCGAGATAACCGCTGGCCCCGGCCCGGTAGGCGTATTGTAGAATGCGCTTGAACGCCGGCTTGCCAGCTCCGGCCGATAGCATGACCCACGGCCGGCCGGCTGCATCGCCCAGAGCGTCGAACAACGCCTGCGCCTCGGCGGCTCCCTCGGCGCCGATCTCGGGCACCGCCTCGGCCGGGATCGGACTCTCAAGCTTGAACAGGTCCACGCCGAACTCGGGCGCGGCGAAGGCCCGCACACTCTCGAGCACCAGCTCAGGCCGCTTGTTCTGGTGTTCCACATAATCCTGCGTCTGATGTGTATCGGCCGCCAGCGGGTAGACCAGCAGCTCGAAGACGAACGGAATGTCGAAGCGTCGGCACGCCTCGCCGATTGCCCGGGTGAATTCCTGCTGCGCTGTGCACACGGAAGCGTCCGCATCGGGCCGATACCAGGCGAGCACCTTGACCGCGTCACCGCCGGCCCGCTTGATCTTCTCGACACTCCAGTCGTCGATCGGCGCGGAAAGTCGGCCGCCTTCCGTCTCCTCAAAAAGCGAATCTTCCAGCGTCAGTATCAGGCCCTTGGTCGGGCTGAGAAACTGGATGCCCGACGGATAGGCATAGTGGGGGTCGAGCAGCATGGCCGACGAGGCCGCGGCCAACTCCTTCACCAGGAGCGCCTTGACCGCGCAGACGTCCTCGTAAGGCGCAGTCTCGGACCCCCGGCGTTCTGCGACCAGGTTCTTGATCGGCGGCCGCTGGTCGACCGCGGTCATCTTGAACCGGCCCCCCTCGTCCGCCATCCGACGCAGGCCCCACAGCTTGCCGGCGGAAATCTCCACTAGCCCGTCCTCCTCATGAATTGATCGACGGTCTGGCGATCGGGTATGCCGGGCCGGCCGCCGAGCTGCGTGCACTTCAGCGCGGCGCTTGCCGAAGCGAAATGCAGTGCTTCCTCTTCCGATCGCCCTTCGCCGAGCGCAAGGGCAAAGGCCCCGTGAAACACGTCGCCGGCGCCGGTGGTGTCCACCACGTCGATGTCAAAACCGGGCATGCGATTGATCATGTCATCGGCGAGCCAGGAGACGCCGTTGGCGCCGTCGGTGACGGCCAAAAACCCGCCGGTCTTGAGCGCGAGCTGATGCAGGCCGGCATCCAGATCCTGCTGCCCGCTGATTCCGCGCAGACCATCCGCCGAAAAGACCACGTGTGTCGCGGCCTCGATCGGGGACGTGTTCTCCATTGCCCGGTCGGCGTCGAGGACCGCCGGCAACCCTCTCTTGCGCGCTGCCCGGAACAGCGCCACGGCACCTTCCGGCCAACGCGGATCCGCCAGAACGGCATCGGCGGAGTCCAGCGCGTCGAACGCCAGCCAGTCGGTCTCCCCCGGCAGATCGGGATCGGCATGATTGACGATCAACCGTTCCCCCCGGCTGTCCACCAGCACCGCCGACATCGGGGAGCGGTGGCCGGGGAACCGCCGGCTCTGACTCATGTCGACGCCGTACGACTCCAGTTCCGCAACAATCCCGTCGCCCAGCACGTCGTCGCCCAGCCGGGTGATCAGGCTCGCCGAGCCGCCCAGGCGGGCAACGGCAACGGCCGCCGTCGCCGCGACGCCGCCGCCGACCTCGAGGCGATCCTGCGCGATCAGCTTGCCCGGCCCGCGCGGCAGCTTGGGCAGCGAAAAGATCATATCCTGCACGGCGAGGCCGAGGCAGACGATGGTCGTCATCGTTTGTAGGACCCTTCCGGATCGGGCGGCCCGCCGCCCGGCCCCTGTATCTGGATTGTGGTTTGATGCTCCTATATACCCGCCAACGGTCCGGTGCCATGGCAAATTGCGATGCCGGGATTCAAGGCGCACTGCGCAAAGTGCGACAAACGGAAACGGGAGGAACGGGTAGTCATGTCGAAATGGGTGGTGGTGACGGGGGCGGCCGGCGGAATCGGCCGCGAATGTGCCAAACGGTTCGCGCGTGACGGTTACAACGTGCATCTGATCGATCTGCCTGGCGCGCCGCTGGAGGACGTGGTCGCGGCGGCGCAAGACGCGGGCGGGGACAGTGGCTCCCAAGTGCTGGCGGCCAGCAGCGATTTGGGGTCGCTTGCGGAATGCGAGCGCGCGCTGGAGCCGATTTCAGGACCGCTCTACGGCCTGGTTCATCTTGCCGGCCTCATGGAAGGCGATCCCGAACTGGGCGGCAATCACGATGTCTACGAAAGGGCCATCGCCAATAACCTGACGAACGCCTTCGATATGGCAACGGCCGTCAACAACCGGCTGGACCCGGATCGCATGGGCCGGCTCATCTTCGTCTCGTCGCTCGCCTTCCGGCGCGGCGGCGTCGATTTCGTGTCCTACTCTGCGGCCAAGGGCGGCCTCGTCGGCATGGTCCGCGCCATGGCGCGGCGCCTCGGCAAACGCGCGCTGGTCAACGCTGTCGCGCCGGGCATCATCGAAACGTCGCTGACGGAAGACCTGAGACGGCGGCGCGGCGAGCGGCTCGCACAGGAAATCCCGCTCGGCCGGTTCGGTCGTCCCAGCGAGGTCGCCAGCGTTATCGCATTTCTTCTCAGCGACGATGCCAGCTACCTGACCGGACAGACGATCAACATCGACGGCGGCACCATCAACGCTTAGCGGCATCGCCTTGCCCGCGCGACAAACTCGACGCGCGACACGGCGCGACATCCTGATATTGTCCGCGCATGGACGCAGCGCCGATTATCGCCGCCCGCGGGCTGGTCAAACACTATGGCGACTTCGAAGCCGTCAAGGGCATCGACTTTGCCGTCGAGCCGGCGCAATGCATCGGCTTGCTGGGTCCCAACGGCGCCGGCAAGACCACGACCATGCGGATGATCATGGGCCTGTCCACAGTGACGGCCGGCGAACTGACGGTGTTCCAGCGACCGGTCCAGGCGATGAACCGGGCGATCAAGTCGCGGATCGGCCTGGTGCCCCAGGACAACAATCTGGATCCCGACATCACGGTCCGCGAAAACCTCGAGGTTTACGGGCGCTATTTCGGCCTTGCCGCGGACACGGTGGCGGGCCGGGTCCCCGAGCTTCTGGCCTTCATGCAACTCGGCGATCGCGCCGGCGCGCCGGTGATGCAACTCTCCGGCGGCATGAAACGGCGGCTGGTGATTGCCCGGGCGCTGATCGGCGATCCGGAACTGGTGATCCTGGACGAACCCACGACGGGCCTGGATCCCCAGGCACGGGTGCTGATCTGGAAGCAACTGCTGGAACTCAAAAAACGGGGCAAGACCCTTCTGTTGACCACCCACTACATGGATGAAGCCCAACGACTGTGCGACCGAATTATCGTCATCGATCAGGGCGGCATCTTGGATGAAGGCACGCCACAGGAACTGATCAACCGACACGTCAAAGGCCACGTGTTCGAAGTGCAGAAACCCCTGCCGGCGGGCCTGGTGGACGGCCGGTGGGACAAGGAGGACGTGGGCGACGCCATTCTTTATTACGTGCAAGCGCCCCGGGATATCCTGGCCGACATGCCGGAAGACGCCATCTATCTCCACCGCCAGGCCAACCTGGAGGATGTTTTTCTCCGTCTGACCGGCCGCGCTTTGAGGGAACCTTGATGAGCTTGGAACTGCCCGCGACGACCTACTCGATGGCCGTCACCCGGCGTCACTATGTGGTGTGGCGAAAGTTGATCTGGCCGTCCCTGGCGACCAACGTGGCCAACCCGATCCTTTTCCTGTTCGCATTCGGGTTCGGCCTGGGTCGCTTCATCGACACGATGGACGGCATGAGCTACCTGGCTTTCGTGGTACCCGGCATGATCGCCTACGGTGCCATGTTCGCCGCCGCCTTCGAGACCTCGATCGGGTCTTTCACCCGGTTTCATCTCATGAAGAACTGGGACGCTGTGCTGGCCACGCCGGTCAGCCTGCGGGAACTTCTGTTCGGCGAAGCCTTGTGGGCCTCGATCAAGGCCATGCTGTCGGCCGTCTGCGTCCTGGCTGTGGGCGCTATCTGGGGCGGCGTTCCGTCAATGAGCGGCGCGTTGCTGTCGTTGCCCGTCGTGTTCCTGGCGGCATTCTGTTTCGCCTGCTGCGGGCTGGTCGCCACGTCGATCGCCAAGGGTTACGAGTTTTTCAGCTATTACTTCACCTTCTGGGTCACGCCGATGTTCATCTTCTGCGGCGTGTTTTTCGAGATTGACCGGTTTCCGCTCGCAGTTCAGGTGATCTCCTGGGCCCTCCCGATGACGCATATGGTCGCCGTGATCCGGCCGCTCTCCAACGGTCTGCCGCTGGAGCCGGCCTGGCTGGCGGTGCATCTCGGCTATCTGCTGGTCCTGACGGTCGCCGCCTACCTGATCGCCTACAATCGCACCCGGCGGCGTATGTTCGACTAGACCGGGCGGATGACGCGTTGCCGACTCGGGCCACATGCCCGCTTTGGCGACCTCGTCGGAACAGAGCTCCGCCAGGCACAGGGACGATTGACGGTTGCGCTAAACATCGGCGACTAACCCTCTGTTTTTAAAACACTGTGAAAACACATGGGCCATAGAAGTGCCTGGTAATCCAAGCACCGGATCTGCGCGTAATGGTAGTTGTACCCCGCGACAAAGGAGAGCGACGTGACACCGGGCCACCTAAAGCTGATCGAGGACTTCAAACGCGAGCGCGAAGCCGCGCTACGGCACCGTCCCACCCGAAACGAGGCGGAAGAGGCCGTCCGTACGCTCATCCGCTGGGCCGGCGACAACCCGTCCCGCGAGGGACTGCAAGGGACACCGGACCGGGTCGTTCGGTCGTACGAGGAATTCTTCGCGGGCTACACCGAAGATCCGGTTTCCATCCTGGAACGCACCTTCGAGGAAACCGACGGATACGACGAGATTGTACTTTTGAAGGACATAGACTTCGAAAGCCACTGCGAGCATCACATGGTGCCGATCATCGGCAAGGCACATATTGGATACATGCCGGACAAGCGGGTCGTCGGAATCAGCAAGCTCGCTCGCGTGGTCGAGGTCTTCGCCAAGCGACTGCAGATTCAGGAAAAGATGACCGCCCAGATCGCCAACACCATCATGCAGGTCCTGCAGCCACGCGGCGTCGCCGTGGTGATCGAAAGCACCCACCAGTGCATGACCACGCGGGGCGTTCACAAAACCGGGGTCTCCATGACGACAAGTCGGATGGTCGGCATATTCCGGGAGAACCCGGCCACCCGTCAGGAGTTCCTTTCGATGATCAGCCGTTAGTCACCCTGGCAAGGGACGGTTGGACCGGGCCGCGGCAATGCCGCGGCCCTTTTCATATCAGGCGCCATCCGCCACTGTGCCCTTGTACCGGGGCTGATCTGCGACACAGCGAGGCGTCATGGCACAGACACTCTGGATCAAGGACCCGCTCGCCATCCTGGCCGAAGGCGCCGGACGTGGCGTGCTGGTGGAGGACGGACGGATCGTCGCCTGCGTTCCAGCCGGAGAAGAGCCCGGCCGCCCGGTCGACCAGACTTTCGAGGCGTCGGCGCATGTCGTCCTGCCCGGCCTGATCAATACCCATCATCACTTCTACCAGACCCTCACCCGCGCCTTTGGGCCGGCACTGGACAAGGAGCTTTTCGACTGGCTTCGGGCGCTTTACCCGGTATGGGCCGGGCTGACGCCCGACCGGCTGGCGGTCGCCGCCCGGGTCGCCATGGCGGAGTTGATGCTGTCGGGCTGCACCACCACGGTCGACCATCACTACGTCTTTCCCGAGGGCCTGGAAGACGCCATCGACATCGAAGTGAGCGAAGCGCAAGAGCTTGGCATGCGCGTCGTCCTGACCCGAGGGTCCATGAATTTATCGGAAGAGGATGGCGGCCTGCCGCCCAAATCGGTCGTTCAGGACGAGGAGTCGATCCTGGCTGACAGCGAACGGCTGATCGCCCGCCATCATCAGCCCCACGCGGGAGCAATGGTCCAGATTGCCCTTGCGCCCTGCTCTCCTTTTTCGGTGACGCGGTCTCTGATGCTTGCAACCGCGGCGCTGGCCGAGCGCCACGGCGTTCGGCTGCACACCCATCTCGCCGAGACCGAGGACGAGAACCGCTTTTGCGAAGCCACGTTCGGTTGCCGTCCGCTGGACTATCTGGCGGATTTGGACTGGCTAAACGACCGGGTGTGGCTGGCCCATGGCATTCATTTCAACCGAACCGAAATCGAGCGACTGGGCGAGGCCGGCGTTGGCATTGCGCACTGTCCCGGCTCGAACATGATCCTGGCGTCCGGCTTTTGCCCGGTTCCTGACCTTGAAGCGGCCGGCTGTCCGGTGGGACTGGCCGTCGACGGCTCTGCGTCTGAGGATCAGTCCAATATGATCCAGGAAGTCCGAAACGCCTTCCAACTACAGCGCGTCGCACGCGGCGCGGCCGCCATCTCGCACCGGGATGCTCTGCGCTGGGCAACGGAAGGGTCGGCCGGAGCGCTCGGCCGCCAAGACATCGGCAAAATTGCATCCGGCGCACGCGCCGATCTCGCTCTGTTCAAGCTCGACGACCTTCGATTCTCGGGCCATGGCGATCCATTGGCGGCGCTGGTCCTATGCGGCGCTCATGCGGCAGACCGGGTCATGGTTGACGGCCGGTGGACCGTGATCGACGGCGCCCTGCCCGGCCTCGATCTGGACCGGCTCCGCCGCGAACACCAGGAAGCCGCGCGGGCCTTGCAGTCTGCTTGACGGGAAGTCCCGCGGCTGGCGCGGGTTCGGCGGTCAGCCCTGCTGAAAGTCGTAGACGGGACCAAGCTCGAGGATACGGGTCAGTTCGTCCAGGGCAATTCGAGTTTCTACTAGTAGATCTGGATCGGCCAGGTCCTGAACGCTGAGTTCATCGCGATAGTGGCGATCTACCCAGTCCTCGAGACTCGCAAACAGCGGTTCGGTCAGGACGACGTTGGCCGCCAGCGCTGCCAGGTCGTCATCGTCCAGGACGACCCGTAGCCGCAGGCAGGCGGGACCGCCGCCGTTCCGCATGCTTTGCGTCACGTCCATGAAATGGATCTTGGTAACCGGATTGTCCGCAGCGACCATCCGCTCCAGATAGGCGGCGACGCTCTCGGTGGTCTTGCATTCCAGCGGTGCAATCAGCGCCATGCCATTGCCGCCGGGTATGTCCACGAGCTGGGTGTTGAACAGATAGGACCGGACCGCATCGGCCAGCGGCACCTCCAGTTCCGGCACCTCGATGACATAAAGCTCTGCCGGGCCGAACCGGGTGCGCAATTCTTCGATCACCCGGTCCTGGTCGAGAAACGCCTTTTCATGGGCGAACAGCGCCGTACCGTTGCCCACCGCGATGACGTCGTTGTGGAAGACGCCGGCATCGATGGCATCGGGGTTCTGCTGGGCGAAGACAACGCGGGCGGGGTCCAACTCGTGCAGCCGCGCGATGGCCGCCGACGCTTCGGCGGTCTGGCGGGCAGGATAACGCCGCGGCTTGGGCGCCTCGCCGTCAATGGCTTCGGCGCCATAGACGAAGAACTCGATCCCCGGGGCATCGTAGGCGGTACAAAGCCGGGTGTGATTCGCGGCTCCCTCGTCACCGAAAGTGGGACTGCCCGGCAACGCCTGGTGGTGGGCGAAACGTGTCTCGTCGGAAAAGATCGCCCGCAGCACCCGGCCCGTCTGCTCGTGTTCCATGGAACGATGGAACATGGTGGTTAAATTGGCCGGCGTGAAATGGGTCCGGCCGTCCCCCGTATCGGCCTTCGGAGAAACCGTGGCGGCATTGGCAGTCCACATCGGCGCGGCGGACGAACAGGCGCGCACCAGGCCCGGCGCCCCGGCAAACGCGTCCTCCAGGACCGCCGCATCGGAGCCGGAAAAGCCGAGTCGGCGCAGCGATGCGATGTGCGGGCGCTCATGCGGCGGCAGCAGCGCCTGGCGCAGGCCGAGGTCGTGCAGTTCCCGCATCTTGGCGAGCCCCTGAAGCGCTGCCCGTTTGGGATGGGATAGAGAATCGGCGCTGTCCAGAGACGCGATATTGCCGAAGGACAGGCCGGAAAAATTGTGTGTCGGTCCAACCAGACCGTCGAAATTGACTTCGTAGGCACTCATCGTCCAAGCCCTGGCGTTGTTGTGGCGGGCACGGCAAGCCGGTCCGCTTCCAGCGAAGCCACCGGATAAGCACTGTAGTCGGCAGCATAGTAAGCGCTCGGGCGGTGATTGCCGCTGGCGCCGATTCCGCCGAACGGCGCCGCGCTGCTGGCGCCTGTCAACGGCCGGTTCCAGTTGACGATGCCGGCCCTGCTTTCCACCAGAAAACGCTCGTAGATCGCCCGATTGTCGCTCAGCACACCGGCCGATAGGCCATAGGCGGTCGCGTTCGCCTCGACGATCGCGGCATCGAGGTCCGCCACCCGGACGATCTGAAGGAACGGGCCGAAACACTCCCGGTCGGGCCGGTCGTTTATGGCGGTAACATCCATCAGGCCCGGGGTCAGGAAGGGAAGCGACGGATCCGTTCGCGCCATCGTCACAATGGGACGCCCGCCGCCCTTTTCCAGCGCCGCCTGGGCCTGCAGCAACCGGTCCGCCGACTGGTTGGAAATCACCGGCCCCATGAACGGGGTTTCCACCGCATCATACGGGCCGACGACAATCCTGGGGATCGCTTCCGCCAGGCCCTCAACCAGCGCATCGCCGTCCCGGCCGCCGGGGACAATCAACCGGCGTGCGCAGGTACAGCGCTGGCCCGACGTGAGATAGGCCGACTGGATCGTGTGATAAACGGCGGCGTCCACGTCGGCGACATCCCACACGATCAGCGGATTGTTGCCGCCGGTCTCCAGTGCCAGGATCTTCTCGGGATGATCTCCGAAAAGGCGGTGCAGATGCAGCCCGGTGCCGGAACTGCCGGTGAAGAAAAGCCCGTCAATGCCGGCATGACCCGCAAGCGCCGCACCAGTCTCACGCTCCCCCTGCACCAGGTTCAGAACGCCGTCGGGCAGGCCCGCATCGCGCCAGCATTCGGCCATGGCGGCCGCAACATTGGGTGTCTGTTCGCTCGGTTTGAACACCACCGTGTTGCCGGCCAACATCGCCGGAACGATATGGCCGTTTGGCAGATGTCCAGGGAAGTTGAAGGGCCCGAAGACCGCAATGACGCCGTGCGGCTTGTGCCGCAGAACCGCTTGAGCGCCGTTCATGTCTTTAATCTGGGTGCCGGTGCGCGCGCCGAAGGCTTCGATCGAGATGGCGACCTTGCCGGTCATGGCATCCACCTCGGTCGCCGACTCCCACAACGGTTTCCCCGTCTCTCGGGCAATCGTCTCGGCCAGGCTGTCGCGCCTTTCCTTCAGGATGTCCCGATAGGCCTCCAGCAAGCCTTGCCGCTCGGCAAGCGTACAACGTGCCCAGGCCGGGAAGGCCTGTCTCGCAGCCGTGACCGCCCGGTCGACCTCAACGGCGGTTGCCGCCCGTCCGGTCCAGAGCAGTTCGCCGGTGGCAGGATTGAGCGAGGTCATGGGATCGCCTTCGCCCGCCTGCCACTGGCCTGCGATGAGATGGCAGTTGTCAGACATTGCCGGTGTTCTCGCGGAACGTGGCGACGCGGACCGGCGAACCGACATCCAGTTCCAACGTGTCCGCCACCTCGCCCGGTATGTCCACGGTCCCGTCCTCGCGCGCTCCTAGGCCGCTCAGGCAAATGCGGAACTGGTCAAGCCGGTCGGTGGAAACGAAATACAGCCCGGCCCCGTTGTCGGCAGCCATGTTTCGGCGGATCCCGGCGACCTCGGTGCGCCTGCTGCGTGCCGCCGTCCGGATCGCGCCGATCGGCGCCTGTACCGACGGGCCGCCGTCGAAAATGTCGACGTAACCGGCGTACTGGAAACCTTCCTTGTTCAACAGTGCCAGCGCCGGCGCCGAGGACTCGTGCGGTTTGCCGACCACCTCCTGGGCTTCGCGTGGCAGCAGATCCATATAGATCGGAAATTTCGGCATCAGGTCGCCGATAAAACGCTTGTCGCCGACGGCGCTCAGATGATCGGCGCTTTCGAACCGGAGGCCGAAGAATTTGCTGCCGAGATGGTCCCAGAACGGCGAACGCCCGTTCTCGTCCTGCCAACCTCTGAGCTCTGCGATCACCAGTTCGCCGAATCGATGCTGGAACCCGGCCATCAGAATGTAACGGGAGCGCGACAGCAGCCGGCCATTGTTGCCTTTGCGGTATTCGGGCGCCAGGAACAAGGAGCCGACCTCGGTCGCACCGGTATAGTCGTTGACCAGATAGAGGATCTGGTGTGTGGAGTTGACCTCCAACTCCTCGCAGGACTGCACCAGCGTCGAAACCTTGTAGGAATAGAACGGCCGCTCCTGGCCGATCCCCACATAGATGGCGCTTGATCCAACCACCAGGCCGGTATCCGTGTCTTCCAGCACCAGGAAATAGGTTTCCGTGCCGGTCCTGTCGTCCGGCGTTGCGAAACCGGCAACCGAATCCGTGATCCGGCCCTCGAGGAAATCCCGGTCCGCCGGCAGCGAGGTCATGCCGGTACCGACAGCTTTGGCGATGCTGAACAACCGATCCAGGTCGTCCTCGCGAACCGGGCGGACCACCATCATTGCGCCGGCTCCTCCGCCTGGCGCGCCGTCGGCCAGGCAAAGTCGCCCGCCGCCATCCGCATCAGTGCGAGCGCGCTCAACTGGGCGCGTTCGACGAGACTGTCGACAATCACGAATTCGTCGCTGCTATGGATCTGTCCGCCGCGTACACCGAGTGTGTCGAGGTTGGTCAGTCCCGCGGCCGCCAGATTATTGCCGTCGCAACATCCGCCGGTTGGTTTGAGCGACAGGTCGATCCCCAAAGTGCCACCGCAGTCGCGCAGGAATCCGAACAAACCTTCGATTTCGGGCGTCAGTGGTTTCGGCACCCGCGTAAAGCCGCCGTGCAACGCGGCCGTTATGCCGTCGCGTCCGTTGAGCCGTTCAACAATTGCGGATAGCTCGGAGTCGACCCACGGCATGTCATCCTTGCGGGCGATGCGCACGTTGAACCGGCAGATGGCCAGGTCGGGAACCACATTGACCGGTCCGCCGCCGATAACCCGTCCCACATTGAAAGTTATACCGTCCCGTGCGCCATTGAGCGCGTCGACCGCTGAGACCGCGTCGGCCAGCGCCGCAATGGCGTTGCGGCCAAGATGGTGTTCCCGCCCGGCGTGGGCGGCACGGCCGCGAACCGTGAGGGTGAAATTGCCGCTGCCTTTTCGCGCGCCCACCAGCGTGCCGTCCGGCAGGCTGGGTTCGTAGACCATGCCCACATGTGCACGCCGGGCACTTTCGATCAGAAGACCGGCGGAACCCGGCGAACCGATCTCCTCGTCGGGATTGATCAGTACCTCCCAGCCAAGCTGGCCGGCAAGTGGACTGGCCTCGAGTGCCTGCAAGGCGCTCAGCATGACCACCAGACCGCCCTTGAGATCTGCCACGCCCGGACCGTTCAGGCGCCCGCTGCCGATGTCGCGAACAGACTGAAACGGATGGTCCTCGCCGAACACGGTATCCATATGCCCCGCCAGCAGAACGCGCCGCGACGCCCCGGCCCGTTTGACGACGCGCAGCGCCGGTCCGAGCGCCAGTTCCTTGGCATTCCCGTCGTCGCCGATTTCCTGGACGGGCGGAAGCGGAATCACGTCAACAGCGTCGCCCAGGGGGGCAAAGGCCTGTTCCAGCACCTCGCACATCCGCGTCAGACCGCGCACGTTGCGGCTGCCGGAGTTGATTTCCGCCCATTCGCGCAGGCGCGCCAGCATGGTTCCTTGCTGGCTCTCAATCCAGTCGAGCTGCGGGCGATATTGATCCAAGGTGGCCTCGTCGGAAATGGGCGCGGCTGGCCGGCGGCGCCGGTCTACCCATGCGCAGGCTAGCAGTCATTATGCCAAATAAGGTGTTAAAGATTGGATCTCAACGCACAGATTATTCCGCATACTAGGGCCGGCGCGCAGACGCGTTGCGCGCCTTAACGAACGCTTTACCACCGGAATGGGGCAGCGCGCACGGCGGGCGGATTTGACGAAGGCGAAGGGGTCTGGTGGGCGGTGACGGGCTCGAACCGCCGACCCCCTCGGTGTAAACGAGGTGCTCTTCCAGCTGAGCTAACCGCCC
>Ga0066187_1000455_pt1 | contig 13960 bp, 10 predicted proteins | sample WorMetexBAHAMAS1_FD_58706 | JGI IMG/M metagenome (GOLD analysis project Ga0066187, IMG submission 58706) | Marine gutless worms symbiont microbial communities from Max Planck institute for Marine Microbiology, Germany - Inanidrilus exumae... | ecosystem: Host-associated > Annelida > Digestive...
ACTGAGCGCGTCACGCTCTACTGCACATGGTGGCCGAGTGCGTTAGCCACTCGGCCACGAGAGCAGGTCTCTCTCATGGCTCACCAACAAGTAATACTTTAGCTTCTGTCCAAATGTCTGTAGTGATTGCGAGTGAAGTTGTAGGTCAGCCGGAAAACTGTTCCATACTTTGGCACTGGTGGCTGCAAAGCTTCTACTGCCAATTGTGGTGTTAGATCGAGTGACAGCGAGGTAACCGGACTCAACAGACTGGAGATGTCGCCGGATCTCGAGTTAAGGTGACAGGCACACAGTCGTCAGCGAGTCATGGAGGCGCCATTTTATGCAGGCACTTGAAAACCATTATCTTCAGTTTGTAAATGATGCACTTATGGACAGGCAACCAGTGAAGTTCACGCAGGATCAGCTGATATGGTCAGACTACCTGGTCTACGTCGTAACACAAGCTGCAGCATTCTGAGCTGCCTGCAGCTTCTTCCGCAAGCCATCGTTTATGCCGTACAGTAAATGTTACAGTAACCTAGGTAGCTGCTGATAAATGCATGTACTAGCATTTTTATCATGTCGATGGTTGATGACGACCACATGCAACTGTACAAAAATTAGAAATCAGTTGCAGAACCAAGAAAAGTTAATTGACTCATTGGTAACACAGAAATTTACAGCGAACAGCATTGCTTATGGGACCAAGGTACAAATAAGTGTTTCTTGTTTATGCATCACAGGGGAATTACAGTAGAAACATGACAGGGAAAAGAACAGAAACAGTATAGATAAAATCTAGATAATTAACATAAAGCTGTGTGTCTAAAACCATGCATAAAACTACGTCATGTAGTACATATGTATTCGTACGTGTTGAGATGTTATGAGTTTTGAACTGATTGTTTTGCACATTGTTGCTGTTTTAGAGTATGCAGAATTTCTACACTGCAAAGGGCGAATTTTCACAGACTTTGACCTTGTTCGCAAAGAGATTGAGGATGATACTGAGCGAATGTGTCCAAATAAAGGCATTTCAAATGTTCCAATCAATCTACGTGTTTACTCTCCACATGGTGTGTGATAATACTCTGAAATATATGAGTTCTCAACTGTTAATAAGTGTGGCACTACATCTACCTGGTATGAGTAAAAATTGCTGAAGCTTCTCAGTGATTGGTTACGGACAGTTGCCCCGACTGTTAAAACATGTGATAGCATAAGTATTGTTGACCAGTTTGTATGTGAGATTGACAGACATTGACGGTCAAAAATGAGCAGAAAACATCAGTTCTCATGAGCAGTATTGTTGCTGGATCTGCCGAGTTGCAAGGATGTGATTGAGTGCAATACTAATCATTGAGCAAATACAAATCAGGCATTCACCCCATAAAACATGTGCCACTCATCCTCCAGAAATTCTCGTGCAGAACTGATGGAATAAAACCAAGGGCTCGCTGGCTAACCCAGGTACACGGAAATCGGAAATGGAGAAGGATGGGGAAATACCAGCCATTTTCATATGGCAGTTTTTATTTTTAACATGTGATTTAACTGGAACTTGACCTTCAGTTAAATTTAACACAGGGTTAAATGATCCTAGGTCAGTTGGTAATTGGTGTTTGCACAACACAGAATTACTTGTTAAGTTGGCAGATGAGATAACCTAACCTGCAGTTAAAAGTTATCTGAGTTTGGTGCAGCTGGCCCTTAATCATCAAGGAACTCTTGAACAAAAGCAGTTTTTAGGCTGCATTGCAGTGAAGAATTGCTGCATTGAAGTGGCTTAGTTATTGCTACAGATGGAGTAGCTTGGTCTGTGTGTTTGTCTGTCTGTTGATCACATTTGTGAGCTTTGCGAAAGCTGTTGAACCAATCGAGATGTGGTTTGGAGGGGCTAACTTGCGTGGGCCCAAGGAACCATTTATTAGATGGGGTTGAGATCCTCCATGGGAAGGAGCAATTTTGGGGGTTGTCTGGCTCATTGAAAAGCACTGGCACTCTGGTGTGGTGTAGCTGTTAAAGGGATCATTCAATCGTCAGTAAGTGACGTGAAATTCCCAATAACTGCACGACACGCGATCACGTGTTTCTCCTGATTGCTGTTGATCATCTCCACTTGATTGCAAAAACCACTGCTTTGTTATGAAATGTATGATGATGTGATGATTATCGAGATCGAGACAAAAATTGTGATTTTTAAGGAAAATGGAAAGGAATCGATATCAGGATTTTCTTGAGCAAGTGTGACTGATTCCGATACCGTATTGCCCTAGGGACTGGCAATCGGTGCAGAAGGTCACAGAATGGGTTTTACACACCTGCAAGTTTGATCGCACCGAGTGTGGAGGAATTTATATCTCCACGAATCCGATCACGCTGAGTGCAGAGGATTTTATATCTGCATCTCCGAATATTTTGGCGAAAAAATCAAAATTGAATTCACATCGCATTCTTTATAAAAATCTAATCGAAATGAAATCGAGAGGAAAACCACAATCGTCACATCACTAGAAATGTGTTTGGTTGGTTTTGTTATGTATACTTTACCATTTAATTGTTGTTGTTCAGTATTGAACTTGACGATGATTGATCTGCCGGGCATGACCAAAGTGCCGGTTGGTGACCAGCCCCCGGACATCGAGATCCAGATTCGGACAATGCTGATGGATTTCATTAGCAAAGAAAATTGTCTTATACTTGCCATCACACCTGCAAACTCTGACCTTGCCAACTCCGACGCTCTGAAGATTGCAAAGGAAGTGGACCCACAAGGTAGATGACAGTGTGAATGGTCATCCATGATGATGGGAGTCATAATGCCAGTGAAGAAATCCACTTTGGTGTCGTTATAATAAGCTTACCGGGTTAAACTTGATGTATATAGAGTAGAACCAGTTTCATACAACACTAACAAACTATTGATGGCAGCTGATATGGAATGAATGGCCAAACAACGTGGCAATTTTTGATGTAGTAACAGAAGCTACTAAGTACTGTCACTGAAGAACCAATGTTAAAGGAGCGCTAACTCTCCCTAGTAAAGAGACAATGAGGTCCACGCAGTAATTTCCCTGCTTGGCATCACGAAGGCCATCTGGATTTAGATACATGCAAGCAATCCTGGCGCAGACTTCCTTCCATTGTGTCTCAAGTTGTCAGCATAGTTTTGTTAAGGTTGATGTCTAGTTTGAAATAATGAGTGCCAACGTTTCTCAGACATACATTTATCGTATTGCTTCTGTTATTTTGCTTCTGTTCTGCAGTGGGCAGTTTGTTATGTGTCGTGTTGCAACATTTGACGATAAGTTGACCATATTGTAATATTGTAACAAACGAGAATTTCTGCCCATTTGCAGGACTCCGAACCATTGGTGTCATTACCAAACTGGACTTGATGGATGACGGAACTGATGCTCGAGATGTACTGGAGAACCGGCTTCTGCCGCTCCGTCGAGGTGTGCATCTGTTACTCTGTACAGTGTTTCTCACATGTGTAGAATGTAGAAGATTGTTCAATGTATGTATTTTACCTGTGGAGTAACTCGTAGCCATGGAGTAATTTCTCACATTGTTGATGAAATGTGTAGGTTACATTGGAGTTGTTAATCGGAGCCAGAAAGACATCGAGGGTAAAAAGGACATCAGACAAGCAATGGCAGCTGAACGCAAATTTTTTCTGAGTCACCCTGGTTATCGGTGAGTTACATTTATTAATTAACTAGCAGTTTATAATCGTAGGTGAGCTGACCGGATTTGCATATGCCAACATAACTTGGCAAAACAATACTAATGTCATTTCACCCAGCGCTCAACTCATGCCATCAACATCGGACAGGCAGAGAATTTTAGGGCAACCAAATCTGATTGTCCCCAGTGATAGGGGACAGTCACATTTGGTTACCCTAAAATTCTCTGCCCGTCCCAAGTTATGTTGGCATATGCAAATTGCAATGACCTTCAAATGATCTAGGTCATAGGTCCCACTAGGCTTGCCTGTTTTATCAAACGTATTAACAATTGCCAGATCTTATAACTTAACTGTGGATGTATATGAACGTAGCACGTCATTATAGATGACCTAACTAGTTTTTATTCTGAATGCAGGAATTTCTTTCAAGCGTTGTTGAGGTTTGAGCTCTCTTTTAAAGCTTACTAGTCTTATTCTGATTTGTAACTGGAGATGAATGATGAAGAGCAGAATAAAGGGGATGAACGACAATGTGCAATGTAGGACTGTAACTGTGTGTGTGTGAATGGAACAGTCATATGGCAGACAGAATGGGAACTCCATACCTCCAGCGCACACTGAACCAGCAGCTGACGAATCACATCCGCAACACTCTTCCCAGCTTCCGCAACAAGCTGCAGTCACAGCTGCTGGCCATGGAGAAGGAAGTTGACGAGTATAAGAACTTCCGACCTGATGACCCGACCCGCAAGACCAAGGCCATGATGCAGTCAGTAACCTGTGTCTTCTATACTATGCACTGCTTTGTTCTTGTTGGATAATAAGTAAGTAAGTAAGAATATTTGTGCATGGCGCAAAAAAGCAGCAGTCACTATGCTAATCATCTGGTTTTGTTTGGTGATTTGTTGTTGTTGCTGAACAGTTTTAGTTTTGCTTCGTATTAGTTCAGTCACTTGATCAGAGCTGTGAAAACACCGGTGCTAAGAATTTAACCATACCAGTGCATGATGGTACTGTATGTACTGCTACTCCTGCTTCCATTTAACAGCTGTTCTTCCTGGTGAACCTGGATCAGCTGGTTCTTTCTTGGATCCTCTTCCTCCACCTGTTCCAGAATAGAACCTGTGAGGATTAGTGGAATAAGGTATTTTTGCAGGCCAAATGTCCTTCCTACTACTTAACCCTCAGTGTCAAAGCAATGAAGGGAACGCAAGGCACTAACCCTAACAAGTGATATGGTCTCATTGTTTCTTCATTTACAGACGGACTCCATATGGAAAGGCTGTTTGTTCCTTTACGTAAGCTCTGTGATGTCAGTAAAGTAAGTAAAGTAAAGTAAACGGTGTTTAGCAGTTAGCAACGAATTATTCTCACCGCTGACGGGAAACTCACATGCTATATGGGATTACACAGTGTTACCTGCCACCCGGCAATGGTGTGAATCCCGCCTTTACCCCCAGCCGAAGCAGGTACTCGATTTCTGTTACGTGAAAGCGGACCAGCTGGGAATTGAACCCGCGATCTGTAAATTGCAAGTCCAACGTCCTACTGCAGCGCCACCACGCAACACAATGCTGCATAGTCCCATAGATTACAGGGTCATATATGGCACAGTGCTTTAATGTCTGAATGGTGAATATTGCAGTGGTGTTTTGTTATTTTTTGATGTGTGGACAGTTATGGCTAGTAAATGTGTGTTGTGATAGAATGATCACTACGTTTGGACAAGACCTAGAGAAGAGTATTGAAGGAGCAGGGTCAGAAATCAGTACCAAAGAACTCTCCGGTGGTGCCAAAATCAATCGAATTTTCCACGAGCGTTTTCCGTTTGAGCTGGTCAAGGTATAGTTCATGTGGTTATGTTGCTGAAATGTTGTCTCTGATGATTGCTATTATGCCAGCGTCACAGAGGAAGCAGTGCCTCTTTGGTCAGGGTCTGATGAGGGATAAAGAAAGGAGGAAGACAGTGCGGGATTTTTCCTGGTGAGGTCATTCGTTCATTCGTTCTTTGCGGACAGGAGTCCAGTCTACTCTGGACCCCACCGCTGAGACCTTTATATTAGTTTGTAAGCTTGTGAGCACGCCCCCTCTAGGCGTGGCCTACTGACTGGCTAAGCCCAGGCTGGCATTTATTCAGCGCCTGGCCACCTGACTGACACTTCTTCAGCGCCTAGCAAGGGGACTTAGCCACACCTGTCTGCTTCGGCTCTTACGTCAGTGCGGCTGACACATTGACGCTGCTAATCAAGGCACCAGCAACTGTCACGGTTTATAGAGGACACCGTCAAACCCTCTTATTTGCCTGGGATTAACTCCCTGTTCATCGTGTGCATAGGAATTATTAGAAATAATTCTTCGCTAGGCAGATGCGCTTGGGCTTAGGCGCGAATCTCGGCCACTGAGCACGTCACGCTCTACTGCACGTGGCGGCCGAGTGCGCTGACCACTTGGCCACATGGGCAGGTCTCCCTGGTGAGGTCAATGCTTTGAATTTTCTTGAGTATGTTGACAGTGTTGCTTGGATGACAATAACGGTATCTGATCCGTAGAAATCTCGTGCCACTTATCTCCAGAGTTTCTCTTCTGGAACAGCTGGACGAAAGTAATTTAATGTATGGTTAAATGTAAATTTCTATCACCTTAAAAACTTGTGGAAAACTGAGCCATGAATTGAATTTGAAAGTAATAAGTTTCCTTGCAAAGTCCGCATGTGCAAAAATGACCAGTTGGAAAGGAGGACAGTATTAAATCAGAGCCAAGGATTTGTGGAGTAGTTATATTTAAAGGACAGTAACAGCAAAATCATTAAAAATAGAACAGAAAAAATAAAGAAATATGGTCTTGGCTGCAACGTTGATTGGACAGATAGGGAAGAGATGCTGTCTCTTTACAGTTATGTGCCATGTGTGTTATTGAAAGCATATCTAGTGTGAATGAAATTTGTTGCATTTTAGTTATGAATGTCACTGGCTTTTGTTTTATCAGATTGAATTTGACGAGAAAGAACTCCGTCGTGAAATCACTTACGCCATCAAGAATATCCATGGAATCCGGTAAACTTTGCACATAGCTGGTTATGCCAATAGTGTACAATTAATTCTACCAATGATGGCACGGTGTCTGCTTTGATTGCTGCTATAATGACACTGTTGTTCTATCATCCCTTTATTTTCTTTGCACTGTATCATTAAACTGTTCTTAGTTATTACTGGCCCACCTACACATAGTGTAGGGGGCCAGGCTAGTAACGGTTGTTATTGTCTGTCATCATCGTCTGTCATTGGTAACACTGCTGGTGGGCCGGGCGCATGGGCATTCGGGAGGCCGACACTGCACAGCGGGCCAGTATGGTTACGTCCCGTTGGGGCAACAACTTGTTTTTTATCATATCATAGATAAATATGAAATGTCATCAGATGGCAATTTGTAATTTAGCCTCAGTTGTTAAATGGTTTTGCTGTCTGCGTATTGAATTGGTATAGATTGGCAATACTTTCAGCAGTTGTTAAATCATCAGCTAATCGTCACTAATTTTCAAGTTAATTTTAAAGGCTTGTGGTCCCTAATGAGTTCAGTCATTGTGTTTGGAGACTGATATTGATGATGGATTGGCTGATCAGTAACAATCATTAAAATAAAACGTTTGCCTAGCACTGTACAGTTTGCTTTCGTGCTTTGCTGCTGTGGTTCAGTGACAAAATGGGGGCATCCAGCACATAACAAACCTGTGCTGCTTATCCCCATAGTTTTATCTTCTAGATAGAACAAGTGAGGGAATAAAACCAAAGGGAAGGAAACCAGTTTACCTGGAACGTGGCCATCAAAATGAAGGTAATCATATAACACCAAGGTGTTGAGATGCAAAGGTGCAAGTGGGTTAGGATTTGATGACAGTTTCAACACAGATAGCTTAAATTTTATTCTGATTGCTAGTTTTGGACGTCACGTTGAGAAAGTGATGTTTATTGCTGCATTCTGTGAAACGTTGTGTGTAGCACTGGCATGTTCACACCTGATATGGCATTTGAGACGATCGTGAAGAAGCAGATTGATAAGTTGAAGGAGCCATCATTGGCTAGTGTTGATATGGTGGTGACTGAGTTGACAAATGTTGTACGCACCTGTACGGAAAAGGTATCGTTCTAAATCTGTTTTTTTTGTCGTTGTGAGCAAAGCTGTGCCAAGTTCACTGATTGTACATTAATGTTTGTCGATCACTGTGTGCAAGTGTGAAATATGACTGTATTGTGTTGTTTGGGTTTGTACATTTGAAAATGTTGCCACCCATCTTTGCTGTGCTTTCCTGTTTCTAATGTAAACAGCAAAACCAACAATAAATTTGTGAAACTTCTGCAAATTCAGAAAAAAAACAGATTTCATGGTCTTTTTTAAGTTATATGTAGTTTTGTTTCTTTATTTGTCTGTTTTAGTTTTCATCCAGTCAATAGTTGAGTGTATGTTTTCATTGAGTGTAGATGGCTCGTTTTCCACTGCTGCGCGAGGAGACAGAAAGAATCGTCAACACTCGTATAAGAGAACGTGAGCAGATTGCAAAGGAACAGCTGATTCTGCTCGTTGAAATCCAGCTTTCATACATGAACACCAACCACGAGGATTTCATCGGCTTTGCCAAGTATGTTGTATTCATCTAGTATGTGAAGAGCAGAAAATTTTATGTCATTACTTAGTGTATACGTAACATTTATTGACAGTGTTCTGATAAAGTTTCGTTCTTGTGGTACTGGAATTTTTCAAATTATTGCAGCCACAGAAAAGCAGAAACATGAGATGTAAAAACTTTTGTAATAATTTAATGAATTTGTAGTTATTATTTAATGAATTGGTTAGGTAGTGTGTACACTGTAATGATAAATAATCTAAATTCATTACATGTGTTTAGATAACTATTACTACCTATGTTTATCAGAAATAGTTACGAAGGACTGTAAACATATACTGGCCAGACAGAATCGGCATTAAAGTGTTGTGGAGAAAAACTCATGAGGAGTCAGTGCCATACCAGCTAAAAAGAAGAAAATGGAACTGGTTTAGGCACATGCTCAGAAAAAGCAACAGCAGTATTGCAAATCAAGCACTCTGCTGGGCAACACAAGCCTCAGAGGGCAACTAAAGAACACGCGGAAAAAGAGAGTTAGAAATGAATAGAGCAGGCTTAAAATACTACTGGAGGAAGATACAGGCTGAAGCACAAGACCGAGCTGGGTTAAGGTCTATAACGTGTGATCAACAAGGAGTTATCAAGAAATTAAGTAAGCATCATGGGAGCAATAAGTAAGTAAAATTTAGCAGTGACTGTTATTTGTTATGAAATGACAAATTGTGGTGTACTGTTTCTGTTGGTCATTTTTAGTCGTGTGACATTTGTCAGTATCAGCTGTCCCAACCTAGGCCACGCCCACATAGCTGTCACATGCATGTTGATTGGTTCTCTGTTGTGTTTGCTAGTGCTCAGCAGAGTTCGGAGAACACCACCAAGAGAAAACTAAGCAACCAGGTGTTCTGTTTATCTTTAGTTAATACAAAGTAATCCAGATGTTCTGTTTATATTGCACTATCGTAATGTATCACTGATATTTAGTTCAGTTCAGTTGGGTAATTTTTAGAGTGGCCTAAGTAACTGAAATCACTTCAAGGACTACTATGGTGCCAATGCACAGTCAGATAACAAAAACGGGATATGATTGCTGAAAGACAAAGGTTTTAAGTCGTCGCCAGAACATTGATAGTGACAGCACAGAAACCACGTCTACAGGCAGTGCATTCCATATTCACGGAGCAGAGACGTTAAAAGGTTCATCTACCGACCATAGACAGTCTGAACGACAGCATCACCAGACAACTGGTGCTGGCAGAACGTTGTGCCTGACGATGATGTGTTGTAAGTCACTGAGTAACACACTGACAGAGGACTTGTACAACAGTTAGGTAATGATATGGACAGCTTTTCAGATATTGCAGATGGCAATCATTGTGGAAAGTGGAGAAACTTTGTCAGGTTGTGCGGACTGAGGTCTAAGATCTGTCTGTACTGATATCCCAAGTGTTGGATTTTTTAACGTTTTCTGTCATGCGCTGCAGGTGATTCGCAAAGGTTGGCTGTCGATGCACAACATCAGTATGTTCAAGGGAGGCAAAGCTGATCTCTGGTTCGTTCTCACGGCCGAGAATCTGATGTGGTTTAAAGACGAGGAGGTCTGTACAGTTGTGTCCTGGATTGACTCAGCATTTGCCTGTTTATAGCTGATGAAGTGTACTCATAGTCAGCTTCTACGTGGCTGTCCTGGATTGTTTTACTAACGACAGTGTCTTTCACAGTTTCTCTTTCTGTCACTCAGTTATTTGCAGCTGAGACTGGAACAGTCTCGGTCAGATACCTTTTATGATACTCTAGTGACTAATGTCGGTCTTAGTGGAAGTCAAACCTGAGTTGCCCGGGTGAGAATCTATAACCTTTACGACTGAACCAAACCACAGCTGCTATTAGTTCATTGTCTTAATAAAGTTGGCAGTTTGTGAGTTGTTGCTGAGGCTGTGTGTATATGTCAGATAAACTGAACAATCTCCGAACTTATGTTTAGACAGAGCAACGTTGTACCCGTGATGTCAGCTAATCAGTAGAGCATGCTTTGTTGTGCAGGAAAAGGATAAGAAGTATATGCTTTCCCTTGACAGTCTACAAGTCCGTGACATTGAAGCCACCTTTATGGGCCGCCGCTACCAGTTTGCACTCTTTAATGTCGATGGAAGGTCTGCAGTCACCACATGATCGATACATTTTGTATTAGTTATTTCAAAACATTCTTATCCCCTGTACAGTCGTCGTATGGGTGCATTCTTGGCTATGCAGTGATGTTATAAGTCACCATTTGAATCTGGCAGCAACTTTTAGGAACTGTTAAGAACTGACCTTGTCAACTGAAATTGCAGTGTGAATGTCTGATTGTCAGTAACACAAATGCATGCAACTCTTCCAGTGGTCTTTTTTGTTTGAATTGTACGAGTTAGCAAGAATTCACGGGAGTATTTATACATACCAACTGCCATTTCTGATGTCATATTGACAGTGTCAGAGCACTGAAGGCAGTGCCACTTTGCTTCATTGCCCTTATAGAGACTTGCCATGTTACGGTTCCCTATGAATTATTTGTCATTATCAGGCTGTTTTAAGTGTCTGTCCATGTCTTGTCTGTTTGTTGGACACACGGTTGAGCTGTGCAAACACGGCTGAACCGACCGAGATGCCGTTTGGGGGCCGGCTCACATGGGCCCAAGGAACCATGTATTAGATTGGGGTGGAGATCCCCCACGGGAAGGGGCAATTTTGGGGGTTGCCCGGCCCATTGAAAAGCATTGGGCTGCAGTGTACGCAGCATAAGAGATAGATCATTTAATCCTAAATGACATCATGGCAGTGGGATTGCTGCCGCTGACTGCAGTGCTTCTGACTGATTGGTCACAGTACATTGTCCCCGTGAAAAATTCAACCCCCTGCAGAGCGGCCGCCTGTCGTCAAAATTCTTTGACTACTTGTTATTTTATTTCTGGTCCGCTTGCACAAAGTGTAGAGGGGCAGACTATTAACGGTCGCTGGTGTCGGGCATCGTCATTGTTGTCGTCTGTAACATGGTGCATATGCAACGTAACTCAACAGGGGGCAGCACGGACAGCGGGCCAGTTGTGTTACGTCCCGTTAGGGCGACACCTTGTTGTTATTGTTGTTGTTGTTATAGTCAGGTTAAAATGTTATTGTTCAGGAATGTGTACAAAGATTACAAGCAGCTGGAGTTGTCAGCAGTGAACCAAGAGGAGGTGGACAGCTGGAAAGCTTCGTTGCTGCGTGCTGGCGTCTACCCAGAGAAAACACACGACAAAACTGATTCTGCGGTGTGTAGCATTTCTGGTTCCAGATATATTATATGTTTGCCGATAAATTGACTTTGCTGATTTTGTCATTGATGCAAGAAGCATGCAGTTTAAACAAAAACAAAATAGTATATGTTTTGACAGGTCTTATTCCAGAAATTAATGTGGTATGTTAATCTTCCTATTTGTTTTCTGATGATGAACCTACAAAGCATATAAACAGAAAAGAAAAAAAAACAAATCATACTCACAGAGCAGGTATTACAACAAAATAATATATTTATGCAGATGACGTTTCATGCAGTGCAGAGTTAATAAAAATACTGACAGCTTTCTATTTGCTACTGAATATATCCAAATAATGGTTCCATGCATGTTGCTTTATTGTGTTAGTATTAAAACACAAGCTTAATTTTGGCATCATCTTTCTTATATATTGTATTTTAGGTGGAGATTGACCATGCTATACCATTGCCACAATTCCACATTTTCTTATTATAGTATTTTATTATGCCTTTACCACATGGACAGATCTTGTTACCACAATATCTTATGAACAGCTTGAGCAATCTCGATGAAACTTACAGTGAATATTCACTAGCCCCTACTAATGACCTGATTAGAGGTCAAAGATAAAGGTCACAGCAGCCCTCGCGTAAGCATCCACATCCATGCTGGGGTATCAAAGTCAATTTTCTAGACTAGTGCAGTTTGAGCATGGTTAGTACAGTAAAGAACACAGTCGTGTGGTTGATGTAGTGAATGAATTATGCGGTCTTTTTGCCACAATCGTGTGCCATTCATCAGTGGACAGTGACTAGCATTTGTTGGTACATGATGCAGGGCAAAGATGATGTCGGGTCATTGGACCCGCAGCTGGAGCGCCAAGTGGAAACCATTCGCAATCTGGTCGACTCATACCTCAAGATTGTCCACAAAACTCAGCGTGACATTGTTCCCAAGACAGTCATGCATCTCATTGTTAATGAGGTACACTGTAGACTGCATCTGCCAAGCAGCCTATGTTTCTTTGTCAAGTCGGCAATCAGCCAATGCAAGTAAACCAGGAAAAGGCACACTAAAAGTGATTGTGTGTCTGTTTTACGATACAGTAGATTTGTGTGTGCTCAAAGCTGACGAAGTCGCCAGCTTAATCTAGAGTATGGCAAAGAAACAAAACATAAGGAAAAACAGAAACCGAGTAGTTCAGAAGAAATGGTGTGGGCAATAGTCTGTGAAGGCAGTCCGGGAGGCAGAAGTGAAATTACCGGGGGTAGGATTTGTAAACAGGTAGGTTTTAAGCCGGGAATGAAAGAGAGGGAGTTATGGATGAGCAGAGTAGTGAATCAAAAAAGGAAGAAGGAATAGGTGAGTCAGAAATGGAGGAACTGGTACCAGAATGAGGTTGACTATTACATTCCATGGTAACATTAACATTCCTGCAGCATATCCTTGCAACAGAAAGTTTAATGTTCATATTTTTGTAAAATTGTGTAACAGTTTTGAACGGAGTATGAACAGATTAATATAATTAGCATTTGATAATGTTCTTAGGACAATATTGAGATAGTGTTAATTGCTTTGTGTGTTGATGGTAGATAGCTTTAATCAGCTGACAACTTTTATTATTAACTGTTTACAATAAACGTCTATGTCACTCAGTCTTTGTTTTTATTATATTTTTTATCTTTTTTGTGTCTTTCTCCAACATTAGAGATTAGAAGTTCTCCATCTCTTGAGTCTTTCAAGAGTAACCATAAAACTTTGCTTCAAATCATCCTTCCCTGGATTACCGTATGTCTTTTTACCTAGCGACAAGGCAACCTTTGATTCAGGTTTTTGTGCCGGTGACCTTGTGTATGTTATAAGCTCATGTATGTGCGTGTGTTTGTCAAAAAAGATGTCTTTTTGTTGTGTGTGTAGATGAAGTCGTTCGTTAGTTCTGAACTGTTGGCTCATTTGTATTCATCAAGAGACCAGGTACGTACGGCCTTCCGTCTGAGAAAAATGTCTAGCTATTGTGGCAGAAAAACATGTTTGTTCACCAGAATTAGCAGTAAGTTTAATATGCCTGCCTGGCTGACTGATATACTGAGAGTTTGTGGATTGAGACTTTCACACAGTGGACCACCTTACACTGTCCACACAGATTAATGGTGTTCAATTTTGTTCTGATATAGCTAGTGTAGATTGTTAATGTAGACATATTTTTCAGATAGTCCCGTGAGTGCATAACCAGCTGATTGCACAAGTGCCATGTGTACTTTTTGGATGTACACTGAAGTCGCTGTTTTCAGCCTCTCAGAGCAATGAGAGCATGCACCAATATCTGATGTGTTCAGGATAATTTATCAGTGTACAGTTGCATGCGAATTACATCCTTCCACACACACACACACACAC
>Ga0066187_1000456_pt1 | contig 13957 bp, 10 predicted proteins | sample WorMetexBAHAMAS1_FD_58706 | JGI IMG/M metagenome (GOLD analysis project Ga0066187, IMG submission 58706) | Marine gutless worms symbiont microbial communities from Max Planck institute for Marine Microbiology, Germany - Inanidrilus exumae... | ecosystem: Host-associated > Annelida > Digestive...
TGACAGAGGCACATGCGTGTGAGCAGCTTGCCCAAGGCTGTTACCTGGAAGTGGACCGGCTGAGATTCGAACCCGCGACCTTTTTGATTGCGAGCAAAGGACACAGAGGGCATACAGCCACTAAAATCCTATGCCATACACCAGGGGGTCTGAAAGAGAAAGAGGATCCAGAGGAACTGGCTAATCCAATAAGAACATTGACTGCTACTTACTACGACTGCTACTACTACTTATAGTTTTTGTATAACCAGTTTTCTTTTCCAAAGTTACTTTCCTCAATGATATTTTCAGTCATGCAGCCAGCAGAAATGATGTCAAATTGTATGCTAAATGATAAGTGATACAACGTAAATTATGTCGAGAGTGTCATTAAATATTGACCGTCAGCAAGAGTTACACTGGATTGGTTTGGATCATTTGTGGATAATTGAGTAGGTCGATTGATTGACTTAAAGTTTTACGTCTCACAGGATACAGTAGTTCATTTTGCAGACGTTCTTCCCAGCCAATCCCTTGGCTTGGTACTGAAGAAATTGAGTAGATTTTGAGTCTTGAAGCCACTTTTTCGAATGAACTGATGGTAAACTGCTGTATGTCTGATGTTCTCAGTTAGTTTTATTTAATAACTTGTACTGCACATATATATTTGTGCAGCACCGCAGTTTGAGATTCGTCATCCATCAGTGATTCACTATCGGTCGGGCGTATTTGAGCGGGCAAACAAGAAAGACCGTCACATCGATATGACTCTTGCAAGCCCAGTCGTTCTCTGTGGTGATGTCATGGTTGAGTTCTTTAACAAACCCAGAATGATGAAAAAGGTATGATCCAGCGTTCAGTTATTTTGCATGCTTGTAATAAGCGGCATGAACAGTTGTGCCTTCAGTACTGTACAAAACTGAAATCTAATCCACTAAATCATACTCATGAGTCACTTTCCACCCGCAGTCTTCTCTGTATCAAAATAAACCTAATGCTGTTCCTTTAGTTGGATTATGCAATATATGCATACAAACCAGTATACCTGCAATAAATTTAACAAAGTCAAGCATTGCAATTTACCATTTAAGTCCCATTGACTACACTTAAGTACAGTTTGTACTCCGAATAAATACAGTTTACTTACAAAAATCTCATGCTGTCAATGATATCTGCATCAGTAAAAATACTGAGAAATACGAAGTTTTTACCCACAGTCCATTCCAGTATTTACAGGGATATCCTATTTTTTCAGCCGTGTTTTGTTGACTACTTAATTGCCAGTTCATTGTATCAGTTCTGTAGTGTAATGTGATACAATTGTGTGATTTGTTAGGAGAAAATGTTTCATTTCTGGTTCAATACGTTCTTTGTGGCTGCTGACCATGACGAACATACCATGACCATGAAATCTCCGTCAGACGGACGTAGTCGAACTCCTCATTCGTCTGCGGCGACGTCAAGTTCTGTCAAGCTGCAGTCTACTGCACCATCAACTAAGCCTGTTCATACTGCTGGATCTTCCGGCCGACGACAGAGTGGCGACCATTTGTTGGAAAGAAAGGACTTTCGAACTGCAGACAGGGTCTTGAAGCCGCTTGCTGTCCGCACGTCAAGTGGTACCAGTTCTGCAAGTAGTGGCACATGTACTACTGTATCCGTTCGACGGCCCAGTCAGCAGCGTGATCGCGTTTCTGTTAGACCACGTAGCGTTCATGTTGGTTACCCACTGTCGGGAGCGGAAGTTGAGTCTAACTTGTCCAGCTCTACTAGCAGTTTAAATACGAGCCTTCCCAGCAAAATGCTAAGAGATAAGTTGAAGGCTTCTTTTGGCAGTGCCGGTACCACTCATTACCCCAAACCCTTACATCATCAAGAACCGTCAAACAGTCCACGCACAGTGGCAGCACAGACCAAAGGCCGCTCCGAGACGCCGACTCAAGAAGAGCAGAAAAAACTAGGTGGGGAATCTTCCGTTTCGTTAGCTCGTCAGGGAAATCCCAGAAATGTCAGAGGTGTAGGATCACATCGCTCTGTTGCTCGAAGTGACAGTGCAAGGGTGAGTCGTACTAAAGAAGATACCCCAGTGAAGACCCCCGAGCACAATGGGATAGTGCATCCAAGCACTGGTAATGGTGGCAGACGTAAGCTGTCGAAGGAGAATGCAGTGATTGGCCAGAGTATCGAGCCACCGGCTGAGACAGGTCATATGAAGAAGGCTTCATCGACCACTGCTCTGAACAAAACTGGCAAAAAAGATTCGGCAACCGGCCATTATGTTCAACACGCGAACACTTCGGCAAAACCGTCTTCCGGAGTGCCGCGCTTCATTCAGAATTACTCGGCCAGTAGGCGCATGGTTGAACCAAACAAAAGTGAGATTGTGCACCACACGTCTGTTTCAAAGCAGGCATCAAATCATGCCTTGTCGAAAAGCGGCGTATCAGGCAGCAGGCTGGTGAGCTCCGTGGTGCAAGCCCGAGGCGAAAGACTACCGTACGATCCAGTTTCGCTCACCCGGTACACTCCTCGTACCCCGCGGCAGAACAGGTCCGCTGCACAACCGTCGAGTGGTGTGCTTGACGTGTCTGGTGCGTCGTCTCTACCGACCACGTTCTTCACCCTCACTCTCCCGAAGAGCGAAATTGACAAAGCGAACAAGGACGTTCAGCAGAAGGTCTACAGTTCCGACTTCAAGGTTCGCGGCCGCTTGTTGCACGCTTTCCGCTCTGTGAGACAGAAGTAGTGTAGTCGCAACTGCTTTATGATTTGGGGAGGGATTGGCCTCTGGACTGTAAAAACGAGTGCTAGCCGTCTGTCTCATGGTTTTCTTGGAGATTTACCTCCAGACACCATTTAAATAGCAGTTTTCCAGATGAACCCGAGTTAGTCTTTTTTTCAATTGGTTCTCGTCCTGTCGCTGTCCCGAAAGAGAAAGTTTGGGAATACTTGGCAAAGTGTATACAGGCCACTGCTGTCACCGAACCAACACTGTCAAAGCACTGAAAGGAACTCGTAGTACTTGTCATGACCGCTAAAAATAACCCACTGGCCTCGTCCATTGTTGAAACTGCGAGAAGGCATGTTACACTGTGTCTACGATAACCCAGGAGAGCCTAGAAAATATGAGGGTTGTTACACAAAACTGCTACTTTGTATCGCATGCACCATATCTGCCCACGGAAAAGGGCTCATTCCCCAGGAGGCGGCTTCTTCTTATTCTTTGCGGGGAGATGTTGCCATCTGTGCTGAGGCCTCAAGTGGGCCCAGTGCACAACTCAGGAGGCGGCTTTTTGAGTTGGAATATTTTGGCAGTACTGTCATGTCATTGCACATTGGGCTTGGCTAGCCACACAGCAAAGACGGCCATATTCCAACTCTTGTTTTGTGTTGTGGTATATGTGTTTTTTGTTGTGGTATATGTGTGTAACGATGGCTGTGATGTATGATAAAGCCACTACTTCCTAACTTATTTCAGCTCATCTGCGCTATGCTGATGTTATGAAGAAGACCAACAACTAGGTCTGTTGCGAGGGAGCTCATCCCCTTTCACAGTGCTTTGAGCCAACGAGGGTGGTTAAACCTAATTAAGCCCGCATATGACCAATGTTTGCTGGAAGGCCGACACATTTTATCAGCCAGTGCCTTTAAACCAACAGGATAGTATGCCAGAAGTCCTAGTCGCAGGACCTACTGTTACACAGAACTAGCTGTTTCTTCCCTAACACTGGCTGAAACCATCACCGGTAGTCATTGTGCTTTCACCATGGGGGGATGCCAGGCTGAGTTGACCTGGATACCTGGATGGCTCGGCCCGACATAGAATAACTTCTTTGATAGCGACCAACACACTGTCACTTAAGCCAAACCACCCAGTCGTATATGACACAGTCATATATGGGATGGAATTCAAAGCAAACTCGGCAGCCAGATGTAGGAACTGAAATGGATGACTGCTGAGGCTGGGTAATGAAAATCAGCGTTGTGAGTTTGAATATTAACTGAACTTGGTCCGTTTCAAGTAGTAGCTTGTTACATGTGGTCATCGCGTGTAATACTTTACTGAATAACGTTTTAACTGACGGTAACATTCTGTTGCAGGTAACTTTGTTTTTCACGTTTCCAGACAAGTTGAGCAGTGCTGATGTGGAAGACGGTAATCCGAGTACAGAAGCAGGTGCAGCAGTCAGTGCCAGTAAGGGTGCAAACCATGTGACTCTGATGACAGATGGATTGTCATTAGTCACTCACGTGTGATGAATTTATTGTCAGTGTCGTATACAACGTAGCGGTATTAAATTCATTGCTAATTACCCGTGCCTACAGCACTCACGGGGGTGAGGTTTTTTGCCTCTGTTTCTTTTGTTTTTCTGCATGATATTCGCAAAACCGAACTCGACATAGAAATGTTCCAAGATGAGTCCTAGAAACCCATATATTTTGGTGCAGGCTGGTGGAAACATTGCAGGTGTGGTCTTGCACCCTTTTAGTGCTGGCGGCTTTTGATTTGTCCATTATATTGTTTCTTGCCTTGGTAATGGTACGATATCAACTAAAAAATATGTTGAGACAAAAATGTGCATCAGAATGTGCTGACCGTTGGCTGTTATATATGCCGGTCAGTGGAGTGCCTTGGTTGACAGTATTGTCAGTTGCGACGGTGTTCGTTTGCTGTGATAGAGATGGTGGCCAGATACACTTCTGTGGTTGCACGTGTGATCTCTCTTTCTCACTCACTGCATCTCTTTCCACCTGCTGCAGGCTGGTGGAAATTTCATTCAGTATTAAATTGTCATGTGGTCTTCATGACTACATGTGCCATATTAGATTCTAATTTGGCCAGGAAGTAAGTAACGAACGGTTTGTGTATATTTCAGAAAAAGGGTTTGTGATTATACTGTCAATTGTTTCCATATTTTAGTACACATCAAAGTAGGTATTTCATAGCCTACTGATTATCATTGTTGTAGTTACTTTTAGTAATAAGAGGAAATGGTTTATTATGTTTGGTTGCTCAAACATCTTTTCTATGATTTTAATGCTGTTTGCCACAGCCAGCCTGCAATTTATTTGCAGTGCATAGCTTTGTTTGGTATGTAAGCAGCTTGAGTTTATGTATTCATTTATTATTATAAACTGTTGTTTTGCTTGCAAACAGTGGTGAACTACAAAAATGCCCTTCAGTTATTTTGTTTTATGTATGGTTTGCACACTTTTGGTGCAAAGTGACTTAGATCAGCGCTAAAGAATACTAGTGAACTTGTGTATTTTCTATTTTCTGCCATGTTTAGCTGATAATGTCCACGTCCACTGTAGACGGTCACTTCAGGTGACAGCAAGATGTAGCGTATATGAAATTAAATAATGTTAAGTATTAAAATTAATGTAAGTAAAATTTGATCCTCAGCCGTGAGGTAAAATATTGGTCTCGACCCCGAGGTCAAGGCTAAAATGCCTTGGTCATAACATAAGCCTTGACATTCTGTTTCGGCTGATGCCAAAATACCTAGGTCTCCCAAAAAAATTCTTCTCAGCATTCTGCTCTCGGCCAAGGTATTGGCTCAACGACGAGGCCAAGGTAAAAACTTGGCATGGGCCAGACGAGGCCAAAATTTTGGCCTTGAAGCTAAACGAAACACTAAACTATGTTATGCTCTATGTTTTATAATGCAGCATAAGTTAGCATTTTACCGAGTAAAAGTAGCCCTGGGATAAATCCCTGTTTTTCCTTACGCACCCTATTAGTGTGAGCCCTTCTCCAACCAGTACAGACATTTAAAACTGAAGTACTAATCTCTTCATTGGCGTTGACCATTGACAGTTGTGTACTTATGCGAATAAATTCAATTATGTTGAACATGTAACCCAAAAATATTGTTCCCACTGGTTGGCTTATTCTCAGGCTCAAATGCAGCTGTTAACAACTTTGTTGTCTTTTATAGAACAAAAGTAATTTCACTGTAGTATACGTGGTTTTAATTCCAGCAGCAGAGGAATGTCTTCACATTCATACTCGTAGATTTTACCTGAAATAATTCCGGTTTTAACACGAACTGGCGGTTGAAACTAGTGGTAGACAAGTTGTATGTTAAAACTGTACAACGCTGAATAGCTTGGCTGTTATTTTTTATTGTATATTGACTAGATCGTAACGTTTTGATGGCATTGCAATACAAGCAGACATTTAAGCTTGACTGTACATAACTTCATTTGATATAAAGATAAGTGTACAAAACTTAACTTTGAAAATAATATTTGATATAATTCGTTATTGTGGAATGTGTATATTGCAGGAAATATCACGCTAGATACAGTGAAAAGTTCTGTGTGATTTAAATCTAATAGATTTATGTACATTTAAAATTTAATTGTTACAAGTCAGTCAAGTAATAGTTAAATGCAATGTATTTGCAACGACTTCCTTCAACTTCTGGTTAACCCAAGCAAGCCACATAAACATTCATCGAAATGGTCGTGTGATGTAAGGGCAATAGAGATTCGTCATATGGAAGATCAATAGTTATGCATTCTGCTTTTGTATATGCTTCTCTAAAGAGTTCTGTAAAGATGGCTCTGATGTTGTCCAACGAATTTTGACAGATTTTATTCATGCTGATATTGGACTAGTTTTTTGTGCACATATACAAATTGGTTGCATTATGATAGTGTTTGTCACCTTATTACCGGCCCGCCTACACATAGTGTATGGGGGCCAGACTAGTAACAGTCGCTGGCATCTGTCGTCGTCTGTAACACTCACACATGCAACGCAACTCACCATGGGGCAGCATGCGGCGGGCCAGTAATGTTACTGCCATTAGCGTGACAGCTTGTTTTGTATATATAATGATTGTATTACCTGGTGAAATAATTACCCATACTTGCTTTTGTTCACTTAGATACAAAAATAATAGCTGATCGCGTTCTACACAGAGTACTGTTCGGATCACCCAAGTCTTGAATATTTGACTTTAAATGTAACAAGTGGTCAAAAAAATTTGACGAAAGGCTGCATTGCATGTCATGCCATTATTGAGGATTTTGCTGCATACGGTGCAGCAAAGACTACCAGTGCTTTTCAATGGGCCTGACAACCCCCAAAATTGCCACTTATTGTGGGGATATGTTGACACCCATCTAATACATGGTTTCTTGGGCCCACATCTCAGTCGGTTCAGCTGTGTTTGCACAGTTGATTAACACACAGACCACGCTATGTGCAACATCTCTGGCAGTAGTCCGCATCTTATGCAGGCAATGCGGCCTGAAAATAATTTAATTAAGCAACAAGTGTAAAAAATGTTTTTATATTGTCGGCAAAATTAAATAGTATGCTGTGTGTAAACTAAACTAATATTGTGATATAATGGTTGGGCCAATAAAATGTAAGCTCTTACTGGTTTCTTACCAAATTGTACATAAATTGTACAAAGAATTGTCAATAAAGCTAGTTTTTAATAGATTTGAGTGTAAAACACATGGTACTGTTGTTAAATGTTCCAGGAATTAAATATTCTGTCTATGACGTCATGCTTTACCTCAAGCTGTAACGTAGGTGAAGTGACTAAAAGAGGATAAAATTCTAATAGAATTCAAATTTAAAAGCTGAGGAAAGAAACAGAGGTTAAATGAACACATTGAAGGAAGCTCCCCAATTCCTTTAATGCAAGTTGGTCGGGTTTCTGGTACCATGTGCATTACAATAGTACAAACAGTTTGATTGCATGCCATTTTTCACAAATATATCAGAATAGCACCATCTTTTCCTGACATATTTGATGCTACTAACACCGTAAGAGTAGAATGCTGGGGCTTACTCTTATTAGCCCACCCTATTTGCATTTTTGTGAATTATTTCCTGTGTGTATTCTGTAGTATTTGTGTTGATGATATTACGTTGTTACAAAATCTCGTTGATTGTTGAAGACGTCTAATAATGTATGTTACTGTTAGCGACTGTATAAGTACCGTACTGTATACTACATTCACAATTGCAAGTACTTGTACACGTATATGATTCTGACTTACACTAATGTAAAATAAGGGTATTTACCGTTGCAGTGTATTGGTTTGCATACTATGTACCAGTGGACTCACAGCCCAAGTCAGTTGGCTTGGTTTGAGGTTTGTCAACCACCTGGCACTCAATATGCATTCATCAAATGAAGCAGGTGAACTCTCGCATTGTTGTTGTTATTATTATTATTACTATTATTATTACATATATTATTGTGTACAGGCATTTTTGTAATTTGTAAACTGTAACCATTAACAAAGGTTTTGGGAGTTTGCTGTTTGATACTTCTTGGGATTAATTATTATTATTATTAGACCTCATGTGGTGGAATATTAACCCAAGTTTTTATTTATGTCAGTATCAGATCTGCTTAATGACTACACTGTCTTGGAGAAAATGATGATAGGATTACACTTGCAGCAGCTGTCTGGTGTTGATATGTGTATTAAATGTCACTGTGGAAGTCGTTCAATAATAAATGTCTTACAAAAGATAACCAATAATTGTTCATTTAGTTAATTAAGACTTACTGGCACACTATTCAGGAGTCCTTACAACAGTTGTAAAAACATACTAAACCGGTTTTATGTGAGCCAGAAATATTTAAATGAAGTGTCTGATACTAGACTACTGCATGATTTATGTGATCTCTCTTAAGACACTTGAAAACAACTAGTAACTCGAGCTAAACTCGGTCACTTTCATTATCAGTAGCCGGTATGTTGCATTATGACTTAAATTTGTGACAAAAGCCTATTAAATTACTAAGTGAGGGTTACGGGTTGGATGATAAGTTTTGTAACATGCCCGTGCATTCTCGTTTTTTTATTTCATAACCCTAAACCTTCTATAAAGAAGACTGAGAGAACTCGAACTACTGCAATAATTGTGACTGGTAATACATCGTCACACTGTTACAAAATATATTACACAACATAGGCATGGTAGTGTATTGCTGCTATTATGTGCACACTAAGGAAGTTTCTCAAATTAAAATTATCAGAAAATAACAATAGCCTACACCTCGTGTAAAACAAATACAAAGCAGAGGCAAAGCCTGGAAATGTAAACAGCAACTTCGCCCCAGTGCCGCCACCTGGCGAACTGGATGAAACAATGTTATTTGGCACCATTGTGTGAAAAAAATGATGTCATCTGCAAAACCGGAAGTGCATAACATTGCAATGTTGTCAGTGGAGAGCTGAGCCACAGCCACAGTTAACATGTATAGAAAATTTCATAAAGATCAGAATGTGGTTTTTGAGATATAGTATGTGAGTGGACAGATATGCAATACTTCACACCCCTAAAGGGGCAAAGTAAAAATAACAGAGCATAATTACACAAGTCAACAATAAATATAGTACTCAGTAATATCATATATCATTTGCTAAAATGGCTGCGAGTTTCTCAACGTATTTGTTTCTTGCCCAGGGAATGGTGTGATGTCAATAATAATATATAAAAATTAGCCCTATACGGGACTGACGGTCGACTATTCGCAACTGACGTTTCTGCCAAGTTAAAAGTCACGTGACTTATAAAAACCTGGACAAATTTACAAAATTCAGCCAGATCAAATATAGACATTGTGCCCTAGTTTAAAAATCAGTGGTCAGTTGCCAGCTACCAGTGTAAATGGCCGAGGAAATAGCGTTTGAAAATGGATTTCCAACTTTGAAGGGCTTGTGACCTTGACTGCATACCTTCGTGCATCACTTATCGACCTCTACCTACATGCCAAATTTCAATGAAATCGAAGAAACGTTTTATGGACGGACAGACGGACATTTGAGACCCACTTTATTAGATCGACTCAGAAGAGTCGACCTAAAAATGCAACTAATAAACTTACGTTGCACATAATTGTACTTTGCTGTTAAGCAGAAGTCTCAAGAATGACCGAGATGTATCAAATTAAAGTTTTTATTTCACTTTTAACGTTCTAGTGAAATTTCTTTTTATTTTAAATATATGCATACACACAAGGTTAGTTTTACTGTCCTAACTTCCTACGCAAACTGTGCCCATATGCTGACCATTTATGGTTCAAATACTGAAAATGCACTAGACTTGAACTACTGGTAAACATGAGTGCAAACATTTTCACATTTTTTGATTGATCCATCAATTTTTAGTCAGTAACAGGTTTGGTTGCAATAATAGTCAAACAACGTTCAAACCATGCAACAGTATCAATAAGTTTTTGATTGGCCAGACCCGCATCAATAAGCTGACAAAGAAATCGCACCAAATTTTTCATATATTCGGCAACTGACGGGAAGCGTAAAACCTTCTGCAATTTGCGCATGCAGACTGGGCACAGGTACAGTGGCTGCGACATTGCTTCGGCAACTGAGCAACTGTGATTCATCAGACAGTCGAAGAAGACACAATGTGACATGAAAAACAAATGACAAGTCTCGTGAGAGATCACCTGCAAAAGGTTAACAAATAACAACTGTCCAATAAACTAAACTTCTAACTGTACTGAAATTTGTACTTACGTTAAGTATATGCATACACACACAAAGTTTAGTTTTAAAACAAGTGCTAATGTCCTATGCAAGCAAATCACATATCCAAATTTTCTGTACAGTGCTCAATCTTTAGTCACTACTGGACTACAGATACCTTCCCCAACTGTTGGCATAATGCTACCATCATACCAATTCTGAAACCAGGCAAAGATCACACAAATCCGACAAATTAACGTCCCACAGCTTGAACTAGTTGCCTTTATAAAATATTTGATAAAATCCTCAATACACGACTAATGTGGTTTCTAGAACAAAATTAAATTCTTACACCTGAACGGAGTGGTTTCCAAAAACAAGGAGGAACTATCGACCATCTTGTCCATCTGGAAACTTACATTTGTGATACATTCGCACATAAACAATGTAGTTGCAGTCTTCTTTGATCTCGAAAAGGCATATGATATGACTTGGAAATATGGCATACTACGAGGTCTTAAAATTGTGGAGTTAAAGAACACTTAACCAATATTTATTCAAAATTATCTTAGTAACCATAAATTTAAAGTATGATCCTCTATCACCTTATCTGAAGAATATGAACAAGAAGCTGGAGTCCCTCAAGGAGGCATACTCTATACTGCTATGTTCATTCTTAAAATCAATAGCATTACAAACTGTTTAGCTCATAATATTGAAAATTTTCTATATGTCATTTGTTTCCAATCCACAATCATGCACACAGCTGAAAGAAAATTACAACAAGTTATTAATAAATTAACCAAATGGGCTGATTGTAATGGCTTCAAATTCTCTAAAGACAAAACGTGTCATACATTTCTGCAATCAAAGAAAGCTACATCATGAACCATCATTTTTTCTAAACAATCACTTAATTCCAGTTGTTCATGAAGTTAAAGTCCTCAGATTATACTTCGACAATAAATTATCTGTTTCATCTCATATTAAATACTTAGGCCCTAAAAACTAAATGTCTTCAAGCTATGAATGTCTCAAAATTAGTGCACACCAAACTTGGTACTCTGTTAACATTATACAGAACAGTAAACTTGGTTATAGAGCTATTATCTATGGCAGTGAACAGAAATCATATCTTAAAATTTTAGAACCTGTAGCAAACCAACTCCAAGAATATGTCTTGGAGCTTATCATACCTCACCAGTTAGTAGTTTACGACTATTAGCCCATGAACATCCACTTGAATTTCGTAGAGAACAACTTCAGTATTACAAAACTCAAATCTAATACATTTAATCCAACTCATACAACAGTCTTTCAACCATTGTCATCTCTATACTGAAGTAAACCTATCGGCAAACTTTGTACTGCAAGTTTACTCCACACAGCATAGCTTAAGTAAACAGTTACATTTTTACATGCAATAATTAGTCAAAAAAGACCTTGATCATCTTCCATATTAGATCTCCATCAACTCTACTGATGTCTGCATGCTTGACCTCCTTGTCCGACTCATTTGTCTCAAAGCGACCAAAACATACGACTGCACTGTAATGTTCGGGTTCTGCTTCGCCCAATGCGAAATTCTCTTTCTCGCTTGGAAACAGATCAGTCCATGTGATGCCAACGACTCCGAATGAATCGGATGGCAGACAGAATCTCGACAGCTGCTGATTCAAATCAGCAGCCAACAGCTGTTACATACATGACTAACAAGTGAGCACATCACATCATCACATGGAGAAAACGGAAGCAGGCCTCAAAGGCCTCTCTATCCAACAAATTACTGACTAAATAACAATATCACTGATTCACAAAATATTAAACTATATTATTACGGTTTCCAATGCCATGGAGATCTGCTTTATAATTATACAAAAATTCTTGATCAGACCAGAATTTATCTAAGCACCATTTAAAGGTGTTAACCGATTCTGCAGAAACTACACAATCGGAAACTGTTCCATATGGGTATAACACGGTTGGTATATTTCATCAAGTCATAATGACAGTGACGTTGTGCAAGTTTGTATCTGTGACCCTTGTCCTAATGAGTCTTCTGATAATTCAATGAAATCGAAATGAGAAACACATGTCGGATCATAGTATAATTCTGTGTATTAACTAAACCCACAACAGCACCTCTAGGTATACATTAACTACAATTGTACTTTGTGGCCAGAAACGTGATTCCAGAAATATTCTGCAATGACAATGGCATATATGCTTTGGTTTCTGTTGGAGCTTTGACACTGCCTGTTGGTGACAAGAAGGGCATCCAACCTTTAACAGATCTGCCTCAAATATCCCCAACACTTCCCTTTTTGCTGGATCTGATCCAACCTGACGTTTACCTCAAGGAGAGAAGGCTGGTTAGACAAAAAGTGACAGTGGTAGTCGCAGTAACAAAGCTGTAATCTAGAATGTGCTGTATTGTACTAATAAATCAACAAGCACCTGCCGTTCACCAGTTGACTTATGCACTCGACTTCTCACACTCCAAGACAAGGTACTGATGGTGGAATTTAAACGAACGTTGGCACCAGCAAAAAATACTTTCATAAACTCCAGCAAGAGTTCAGAAAAACCCAAATGCCTATCATCTTGTAGTTGAACGTCAAAGTCAGCTAGGAATGCCGGGAATTCATCTAGCGGCTGCAATACAATATTGGCCTGAAGTCTCCGAAGTCGGCGAAAACGCAACTGCAAATCCATGCTACTTTTCCACATGCGAAATGTCTCCCGAAACAGTGGAGCAGGCAGGGATAGTTTGGGTTTAAAGATCTTGTCCAGTACACCATTACTTACAGTGTCTCCTGGCCGATCTTTAATCTCTGAAACGGTGTATTTATGGTCATCACAAAAGTCTGACGGTCTGCCCTCAGCAACAGATGTGGGTTTGGTCTCAGTATGAGGTCTTGTCGGCCATGAGACCGAAGAACAAGATCCGGCAAGGCAATAGAAAGCTGCATCACTGTCTGGTATATGTGACAGAAGTCCTGCTCCAACCAAATAGTCGACAAACTTCTCTTCGCAAGACTTGGTTTGAAACAAGTGCATTTCTTGTTCTCTATAAAAACAAATACAACACACTACAGTCTTTCCAATTTTCATTCCAAATAAAACCAATGAACAATGGGTTTAGGTAATTTCTTGGTCTACAAGTAAGTGGAAATGATGGTGTCCTGCCCATCACTAGCACTAGCATTTAACAACTTTCAGCTCGTAGAAAAACCATAAGATGCTCTGCATTACAGTCATAATGTTGTAAACAAAGGTGGGCACTCAGCAAGATAGACTTGTGATGGTCAAACAAAGATGACAACTAAGTTGACCATCACAAATGCTGACGACACTTTCAATGGTCGACAGACATCACAAAAGAATAGCAAAACTGGCTCAATTTAGAGTATGGGATAAGGTTCCTGAGAGAAGTACCCTTATTTTGGAAAATACTCAAATTCTCATAATACACATTACACAGTGTAGGATAAGCCAAGAGTAG
>Ga0066187_1000457_pt1 | contig 13940 bp, 16 predicted proteins | sample WorMetexBAHAMAS1_FD_58706 | JGI IMG/M metagenome (GOLD analysis project Ga0066187, IMG submission 58706) | Marine gutless worms symbiont microbial communities from Max Planck institute for Marine Microbiology, Germany - Inanidrilus exumae... | ecosystem: Host-associated > Annelida > Digestive...
GGGCCTGTTGCTGATCCTGCCGATCGGCGGGGCGGACATGCCGGTCGTGATCTCCATGCTGAACAGCTATTCCGGCTGGGCAGCCTGCGGCATCGGTTTCACCCTGGCCAACACGGCGCTGATCATCACCGGTGCGTTGGTCGGATCCAGCGGTGCGATCCTCAGCTACATCATGTGCAAGGGCATGAACCGCTCGATCTTCAACGTGATCCTGGGCGGTTTCGGGGGCGAGCAGGCCGGCCCGGCGGGCGGTCCCAGCGGCGACAGGACCGTCAAGCAGGGGTCCGCCGACGACGCGGCCTTCATCATGCAGAACGCGGCCTCGGTCATCATCGTTCCCGGATATGGCATGGCCGTGGCCCAGGCCCAGCACGCGCTGCGCGAGATGTCGGACATCCTGAAGTCGGGCGGGGTCAAGGTCCGCTACGCGATCCATCCGGTCGCCGGCCGGATGCCCGGCCATATGAACGTGCTGCTGGCCGAGGCGAACGTGCCCTATGACGAGGTCTTCGAACTGGAGGAGATCAACCGCGATTTCTCCCAGACCGACGTGGCCTTCGTGATCGGGGCGAACGACGTCACCAACCCTGCCGCCAAGAACGATCCTGCCAGTCCGATTTACGGCATGCCGATCCTGGACGTGGAGAATGCGCAGACGGTGCTGTTCGTGAAGCGGTCCATGGCCACGGGCTATGCCGGCGTCGACAATGAGCTGTTCTTCAGGGACAACACGATGATGCTGTTCGGCGACGCCAAGGCAATGTGTGAGAACGTTGTAAAAGCGATGGAATAAACCCGCACAGGGTGTGAACGCGCCCTAACGCCGGGTCACAAGAAGCAGCGCGCCGTCATCGGCGCGCTGTTTTTGTTTGGTTTTGTATCACCGTTATTCATGCACCGGTTGTACAGTTCTTTACAATATATAGGTTGACGAGAGGTCAGATACCCAAAATATTGTAAGTGTGATGAAGATCGCAGAAAGATGACCTTCGCGTGACGAGAGTAGTGAGGAGAATTTGGAGGGCTTGTTAAGGAATTTGTTAACACCATGTCGGTAAGGTAAACGTGCAGCTGGTAGGAACGTTAGAAGGCATCGGAAATGCCTCAGTTCCGATCTTAAGCCAGCGCAAAGGACCAAACAGCCAAGGGAGAACGGGTGGGAAGACAACCGATGTGAGGGGTCTGGAAGGCCCTAGAAAGGAGACTGGAGACTGGAGATGTTGCGGAAGAAGATACTGACAGTGGGGGCGGTCCTCATGGCCTCAGTGGTCGCAACGCCAGCGTTCGCGCAGATGGTCTGTGGCAACCATGCCGACATCGAAAAGCGGCTTCAATCCGGATACCAAGAAGTGCGGACCGGTGTGGGGCTTGCCGGGAATGGTGGCCTGATCGAGCTCTACACATCGGAGAAAGGCACGTTCACGATCGTGCTGACCCGTCCCAACGGCATGTCCTGCCTGATGGCAGTCGGCGAGAACTGGGAAGCCGTCAAGGAACCCACGCCGGTCAAGGGCGAACTCCTGTAATAGACAGGGTGCCTGTTTAAGGCTCCAGACGTGTGACCCCCCGCCGGGGCTTCGGCGGGGGTTTGCATTTCTCACTCCGGCAGGTGGATCGGCGCTTCCGGCCGGAAGGCGTGGAAGGCAAAGGCGAAATCCACGAAGTAGGGCACGTCGGCCCCGTCCTTCATCGCCGTGACATTGCCCACATCCTTGCCCCTCGAAATCACCGACGAATCCAAGGCGGAAACCTGACCTGCGGTCCAGGTCAGCGTGACGCCGCCGCTCGTGGTCACGGTTCCTTTCTGGCGCAGCAGGTCCAGCGCCCAGGCCTCTGATTTGTCCCCCAGGCTGACGACCCGGGCAAGCGGCGCGATGCCGTCCGGCGTCTCGCCCTCGTAGAGGAAAGGCCGGCGGGAGCTGTCATACTGAACGTAGGGGTTCTGGCCGTAGGCCCGCATGCGCGGGTTGGCCGGAACCTGGACGAGGCCCTCAGGCGCGCGCTCCCGATATTTTTCGAAGCTTTCCAGGCGGGCTGGCACGACCTTCAGCCGGGTCCCGGTCAGCTCGCCGACGATGGCCTCCCCCATGAACTGCTGCCACCAGCTTTCGGTCTGCCGGTCGTACATGACCAGGTCCGAGCGCCGCAGTTTCCCTGTGGTGCCGAAATCCAGGACCCGGGCCCCGACCCGGCGGTCAAACACCATCGCGGCGTTGCACAACGGGCAGAAGGTGACCGAGACGGGCACGCCGCCCACCTCGTCGTTGACGATCTCGTGCCACATCAGGATCCGCAGCGGGTAGGCCTTGGCCTCGCCGTTCAGGATCACCCCGATGACCGGTTCCTGCGGCGGCAGGTCGTCGACCGCGCCCACCGACGCGAAGACGGGGTCATCGATCGGAGGGATGCCGTCCTTCGGCGGGCCGCCCGAGCGGATCTCCTCGAACGGCACCGAGGCCTTGTCGAAGTCGGTCTTGGGCCACTCGAATTTCCAGTAGCTGGGCGAGGCGTTGGCCAGACCGGCAAATGCCAGCATGGCCGCGCCGAAGGCAAGCGTGCGTCCTAACATGGGCCGGATTGTCGGAAAGCCGGCCGCCGGCCTCAAATCAAGTCCCTGTGACGGCCGCGTGTGCGCCCCGGTGCCGGGACCCTCCAGAAAGACCAAAAGCGCCTCCGACGGGGTCGGAAGCGCTTGCAACTCGCTTGGGAGGTGGAAGGCCTAGTAGCCTTCGCGTTCCTGACGCTTGCGAAGCATCTTGCGGTAGCGCCGGACGGCCTCGGCCTTCTCTCGCGCCCGCTTCTCGGAGGGCTTCTCGAAAGCCCTGCGCAGCTTCATCTCCCGGAACACGCCCTCGCGCTGCATCTTCTTCTTCAGCGCGCGGAGGGCCTGATCGACATTGTTGTCGCGTACAATAACCTGCACTGCTTCAATCGCCTTTCTGGGTCGGAATGCGTGCCGGGCCGCGGCCCGGTCTGTCACGGTGGCGGGCTTTTATCACGGGCTGTCCGGGCTGTGAACCCCCGCGAAGGCCTTATGCAACCTCTGGGAAACAGCCGCTTTGACGCCGGCCACCCGGGACACCATAGTTAAGGCATGGCTATCTTGGAAATTGCCCGGATGGGGCACCCGGTCCTGCGCATGGTCGCCCAGCCGGTGGAGGACCCGACCAGCCCGGCCGTTCGCCAACTGGTCGCAAACATGGTGGAGACCATGTCCGACGCGGGCGGCACCGGCCTAGCGGCGCCGCAGGTGCATGTCTCGCGGCGGCTCCTGGTGTTCTTCGTCGACCCTGGCCGGGGCGGCGGGGGCGAGGTGCCGCTGACGGTGCTGATCAATCCGGAACTGGAACTGGTCGGCGATGAAATCGGCTATGACTGGGAAGCCTGCCTGTCGGTCCCGGGACTGCGCGGCCTGGTCCCGCGCCACACCAGGGTCAGGTATTCGGGCCTGGCGTTGGATGGCCAGCAGGTGTCCGTCGAGGCGGAAGGTTTCCATGCACGCGTCATCCAGCACGAGTTCGACCACCTGGACGGGGTCCTTTATCCGCAGCGCATGGATGATCTGTCCATGTTGATGTTTGACGAAGAAATGCGCCACGGCCTGCCCGAGCAGGCGCGCACGCTGATGGAGAAGAACAATGGCACAGAGCCGGACCAGCACGCCTGAAGCGACCCTGGCGACCAGTCCGGAGGCGTTGCGAGACCGCATCCTCCAGGCCGCCCTGCCGCACATCCCGTTCGACGGGTGGAGCCGCAAGGCGCTGGTGCAGGGGGCCAGGGACATCGGCCTTGGCGGCGACGAGGTGGCGCGGGTGTTTTCCGGCGACGCGCTTGAGATGATCGAGCACCATTCCCGTATGGCCGACCGCAGGATGACGGCGGCGCTTGCGAAGATGGAAGTCCCGTCGATGAAGATGCGCGACCGGATCCGGACGGCGATCCAGGTTCGCCTGCAACAGAACGCCCAGGACCGCGAGGCCGTGCAACGTGCGCTCGCCATCCTGGCGTTGCCGCAGAATGCGGTGGCGGGGGCCCGGCTGCTCTATCGGACGGTCGATTCGATCTGGTACGCCGTCGGCGACACGGCCACCGATTTCAGCTTCTACAGCAAGCGCGGCCTGCTGGCCGGCGTCTATTCCTCCACGCTGCTCTGCTGGCTGAACGACAATTCGGAAGGGTTCGAGGACACGCTCGCCTTCCTGGACCGGCGGATCGACAACGTCATGAACCTGCCCCGCGTCAGCGGCCGGCTGAAGACCGTCACCGACGCCGTGCCCAACCCGTTCAGGATCTTCCGTGGCCTTGGCGGTCGCCGCAGGCGTCAATTCGGCCGGGGCGCGTCCCGGTCCTAGGCCGGGGCGAACCCCAAGGCACCCGGGCGGTCAGTCCGCGTATTGCAGGCTCATCTTCGTGATCTTGCCGCCGCCGTCCCACCAGTAGCTGTAGTGGACAACCCAGGACATCCACTTGACCTCGGTCTTGGCATAACCGTCCCCGCCTTCCAGGATCTTGCGGTGGGCGAAACTGTCGCCGTGGGGAATGACCTCGCGCAGCGCCCAGGCGCGGATCTTCTCCCGGCCGCTGAATTCCCGGCTGACATCGATCATCAGGGCATCGTCGGTGAAGCAGGCCATGTAGGCGTCGATATCCTCTGCGTTGGTCGCGGTCTGGAAACAGTCGATCGCGGCCGGCAGAGCCTGCCCAAGCGCGCCGGTGCCGGAGAGTGTGGCTGCCACGGTGGCGGTGAAGAGCAAATCTGGTAATCGTCGGATCACGTCTGACCGGCCTTCGTGAGGGTGCGGTATGATGCCTGCTCGTGCGTGCTCTGAAAAGGGGAGGGCATGACCCTATCCGCGTTCTGCGGTGCGATCGCCGCAGCCTTCGACACCGGGCCGCCCGACGGCCAACAGGATTTGGACGCAGCCTTGCAGGTTGAAGGCGAGGGCGAGCTGCCGTCGTATTTCGCAGTCACCGACCTGGCGGTCGCGACGATCGGGATGACCGGCCTGGCCCTCGCGCGCCTGACGCCCGGCACGAAGTCCATGCCGCACCCTGTCACCGTCGACCGGCGACTCGCCTCTTTCTGGTTTGGCACGACGGTTCGCCCGATCGGCTGGACGTTGCCCGGTGTCTGGGACGAGATTGCCGGCAACTACCGCGCCTCGGACGGCTGGGTCCGCCTGCACACGAACGCAGCGAAGCACCGGGCCGCGGCACTTGCCGTCCCGGAATGCGCTCCGAACAAGCAGGACGTGGGCCGTGCGGTTTCCGGCTGGGAGGTGGAGCCCCTGGAACTGGCGGTGCTGGCGGCGGGCGGCTGTGCGGCGGTCATGCGCAGCCTCGAAGGCTGGGCGGACCATGCCCAGGGCGCCGCGGTCGCCGGCGAGCCCCTGGTGCTCTGGCAGCGGCACGATGCCGTTGCGCCCGGCCGGCAGGACATCGAACCGGGACGGCCGCTGGCAGGCGTTCGGGTGCTGGACCTGACCAGGATCCTCGCCGGTCCTGTCGCGACGCGTTTCCTGGCCGGGTTCGGCGCGGACGTCCTGCGCATCGATCCGCCCGGCTGGGACGAACCGGCCGCCGCGCCAGAGGTGACGCTGGGCAAGCGGTGTGCCGGCCTCGACCTCACCGACCGCGGCGACAGGGAGGTGTTCGAACGGCTGCTGGCCCAGGCGGACATCCTGCTGCACGGCTATCGGCCCGGCGCCCTGGAGGGGCTGGGATACGGGCCGGCGGAGCGGCGGCTGAGATATCCGGGCCTGGTGGATGTCAGCCTGGACGCTTATGGCTGGAGCGGACCCTGGGCCGGGCGTCGCGGCTTCGACAGCCTGGTGCAGATGAGCAGCGGGATTGCCGCCTACGGCATGAAGAAGGAAGGGGCCGACGGCCCGGTTGCGCTGCCGGTCCAGGCGCTGGACCACGGCACGGGCTATCTGCTGGCGGCGGCGGCGCTGCACGCACTGCACAAGCGGCGGACCGAAGGGGCGGTGCTGTCGGCACGCCTCTCACTGGCGCGGACGGCGCATTTGCTTGTATCGACGGCACGGGACGCGCAGGAGGGCCCCGGTCCCGTACCCGACGACGCGGACGTGGAACCGGTGCAGGAACCGATGGCCTGGGGCCCCGCCCGTCGCGTGCGCTTTCCGATGCAGGTGGGCGGTCTGGCCCCGTCCTGGCGTTATCCGGCCGGCCGGTTGCGGTCTGCCCCGCCAGCCTTCGAGACGGCCGTCTAGTCCGAGCGCGGCGTCAGACGTGTCACGTGGCCCATCTTTCGGCCCGGGCGGATCTCGGCCTTTTCGTAGAGATGCAGGTGGGCACCCGGTTCGGCCAGGTACTGCAGCCAGGCCTCCGCGTCGGCGCCGATCAGGTTGATCATCTCCGCGTCGGCGTAACGGTCCACCAGGCCCAGGGGCAGGCCGCAGACCGCGCGAGCCAATTGCTCGAACTGGCTGGTGGGGGCGGCGTCCAAGGTCCAGTGACCGGAGTTGTGGGGCCTGGGCGCCATTTCGTTGGCCAGCACGGCGCCGTCAGATGTGACGAACATCTCCACCGCCAGCAGGCCCACCACGTCCAGCTCCTCGGCCGCGCGGATAGCGATGTCTTCGGCCTGAACGGCGGTCTCCTCCGCCAGCGGCGCCGGCACGACGGTGCGGCGAAGGATGCCGGCATCGTGATGGTTCTCTACCGGCAGGTAGGGCACGACCGTCCCGTCCATGGCACGGGCGACGATGACGGACACCTCGCGCTCGAACGGGACGAACCCTTCAAGGACGCCGCGGTCCGCCCCCATCTCCCGCCAGGCCTCTTCCAGCTCGGTCTCGCCGTCGATGAACACCTGGCCTTTGCCGTCATAGCCCAGCCGCGCGCTTTTCAGGATTGCCGGTGCGCCGATATGGGGTGCCGCGCCGATCAGGCTTTCGACGCTGTCCACTTCCGCCCAAGGCGCCGTGGCAACGCCGATGTCGTTGAAGAACTCCTTTTCGAGGGCCCTGTCCTGGGCGATCTCCAGGACGCGGGGGCCCGGATGCACGGGTCGGCGCGCGGCAAGATAAGCGACCGCCGACAAGGGCACGTTCTCGAACTCCAGCGTCACCACGTTGACGACCTGTGCGAACGCTTCCAGCGCGTCTTCGTCCTCGAAGGCGGCCTGGGTGAACGCCCCTGCCACCTGGGCCGCCGGAGGCCGGTCCTCCGGCCCGAAGACATGGCATTTGTAGCCCAGTTGCGCCGCGGCGACGGCGATCATCCGGCCAAGCTGGCCGGTCCCCAGGACACCGATCGTGCTGCCGGGCGGCAGGATCCCCTGTTCAGGCATCGGCGGAGGAGGGGTCGGACGGCGTTTCCGCAACGCCGCCGGTCTGCTCGGCGCGGAACGCATCCAGGGCCGCGCGCACGGTCTCGTCCTGCAGTGCGATCACGGCGGCCGCCAGCAGCGCGGCATTGATGGCGCCTGCCTTGCCGATCGCCAGCGTGCCCACGGGCACGCCGCCGGGCATCTGCGCGATCGACAGGAGCGAGTCGAGCCCGCTCAGCGCCCTCGATTCGATGGGCACCCCGAAGACCGGCAGCGGCGTCATCGCCGCGGTCATGCCGGGCAGGTGGGCGGCCCCGCCGGCCCCGGCGACGATGACCTTCAGCCCGCGGTCCCGGGCCCCCTGGGCATAGGCGCGCATGCGCTCCGGTGTGCGGTGGGCCGACACGATCTTGACCTCGTGCGCGACGCCCAGCCGGTCCAGCATCTCGGCCGCATGGGCCATGGTGGGCCAGTCCGACTGGCTGCCCATGATGATTCCGACGACCGGGGCCGTGCCCATTTCCGCTCTCCTGTAAAGGAACCCGCAAGTAAGGCGCGGCAGTATAGGTTGGCGCGCGCTTTGCGCAAGCGGCCCAGGCGGCACCGTCGCGTCTTGGGCCGGGATGCCGCAAGCCCACGAGGCGAAGGCCATGAAGCTTGACGATCTCGACAAGGTCCCCGACCCCCGCAGACCCGGGGAACCCGTTGACGTCCGGCCCGTCCGCCGCACGGCGCCGGTCGAACCGGTGCACCGCCGCGGGAGCGAGGACGGCACGCCCGAGGGCCAACAGCATCCGGGTGGCAGGAGAGGGGACGAGCGGGACCGGCTCTCGGTACACGGCATCCCCGAGGCCGAACTGACGCCGGCCGTGCGGGCCGCCTTGTCCCAGCTCATGCAGGAGATCGCTCAGCTCAAGGGCGAGGTGGAAACGCTGACGCGACAGCGGGACTATCTGGACAGCCTGGCGGACCAGGATCCTCAGGCTCCGGTGCTCAACCGCCGGGCCTTCGAACGCGAGGTTGCCCACGCGTTGTCCCTGGACAGCCGGTTTCAGGCGACCAGCACGCTGACCGTGCTGGCGGTCGAAAACCTGCACGACATCGAGGCCGGCGAGGGCGTGGAGGGCCGTGCCGCAGTGCTTGGGCATGTGGGAAGGCTACTGGCCCAGCAGCGCGAGACCGGCGACGTCGTCGGCCGCCTTGGCGAAGGGGTGTTCGGTGTGATCATGACGGCGAACGAGCCGGATGCGGCGCGACCGCGTGCCCAGGCGCTGGCCGACCGGATCGTCCGTCAGCCGCCGCGCTACCGCGGCCGCACGGTCCCGGTCCGGTTGGCCATCGGCCTGCACGCACTGGTACCGGGCGAGCGTGCCGAGGCTGCGCTTGCGGCGGCCGACCAGTCCCGCCGCGGAGGCACGACGCTTCGTTAAGCCTGGAACTTGCGGTGCCGTCAGGCGATGATGTCGGGGATCAGCAGGTTTTCCAGCTTGGTGATCAGGTCGCGCAATGCCAGCTTTCGCTTTTTCAGGCGCTTTACCTGGAGCTGATCGAAGGGCTGGGCTTCTTGCAGCCGGGCGATCACATCGTCGAGGTCCCGGTGTTCGCTTCGCAACGCTTCCAGTTGGCGTGTGATTGCCTGTTTTTGCTGTTCGTCCATGGCAACGAGGCGTCGTTACGTCAGACGTTTGGCATGTGAGGTCCAGAAGCGCATTGCGGCGGCAGTTATGGCCTGCCATTTTTGTCGGGTCAACGGGGCAGACTAACCAAGGACCGGGAGAACGGGGGTAACGGCGCAATGAGGATTGGCGTTTTAACGAGCGGGGGCGATTGTGCAGGCCTGAATGCCGTGCTTCGGGCCGTCGTCATGCGTGCCATCACGGGCTATGGCTGGGAGGTCTACGGGATCGAGCAGGGGACCGTCGGTTTGCTGGATCGGCCGCTCCGCGCCCGCAAGATGGATCTCGGCATGTTCGACGGCACCTTGATGCGGCAGGGCGGCACCATCCTGGGAACCACGAACAAGGGTGACCCGTTCGCCTACCCGATGCCGGACGGCACGCTGAAGGACCGTTCGGAGGAAATCATTGCAGGTTACAGGGAACTTGGCCTCGACGCGCTGATCGGCATCGGCGGCGACGGCTCGCAGGCGATCCTGCGCCGGTTGGCGCAGCAGGGCGGCTTGAACTTGGTGTGCGTGCCGAAAACCATCGACAACGACGTCGGGGCGACGGAGATCGCGGTCGGGTATGACACGGCCATGCAAGTGGCCTGCGAGGCCCTGGACATGTTGCAGCCGACCGCGGCCAGCCACAGCCGGGTCATGGTGCTGGAAGTGATGGGGCGGGACGCCGGCCACATTGCCCTGGCCGCCGGCATCGCCGGCGGGGCAGACGTGATCCTGATCCCCGAGATTCCCTACAGCCTGGACGCCATCAAGGCAAAGATCTCCGCGATCCGCGAGGGGGGACGTACCTTTGCCCTGGTGGTCGTCTCGGAGGCCATCCACACCCTGAGCGGCGAGACCGTCAGCAAGGACTATGGCGGCCAGAAACGGTATGGCGGCGTCGGTCACTATCTGGGCGAACAGATCGCCCAGATGACCGACGCGGAAGTGCGCGTCACGGTCCTGGGCCACATCCAGCGCGGCGGCACCCCCGACCCGCGCGACCGGCTGATCGCCAGCGCCTTCGGTGTGCATGCGGTCGACCTGATCGCCGAGGGTGAGTTCGACCGCATGGTCGCCTGGCGGCACCGCGACGTCGTCGACGTGTCGATCGAAGACGCGATCGCCACCTATGCCGCGGTGGAAACCGACGGTACCCTGGTCAGGACCGCGCGCGGTCTCGGTATCTGCCTGGGCGATGAATGACAGCGAGCCCCGCTTCTGGGAGTTCTCGCTGCAGGTCTATGCGAACGGGGGAGTCGAACCCGCCTGCCTGACGCTTCAGGACGAGGCCGGCGCGGATGTGAACCTGCTGTTGTTGTGCTGTTTCGTTGCGCGCTACGGGGTTCGCCTGACACCGGAAGCGATGGAAACCCTGGTCCGCCAGGCCTCGGTCTGGCAGCGGGAGGTCGTGGGGCCGCTGCGAGCCGTGCGCCGCCGTCTCAAACAGCCGGTCGGCGGTGTCCTTCCCGAGGCGGCCGCGCCGCTGCGAAAGGCCCTGCAGGATGTGGAACTGGAGGCGGAAAGGCTGGAACAGGACGTGTTGCAGGCGGTTCTGCGGACGGTGGGCGGGCTGGACGGCCGGGAGGCGGACAGGCCCGGGCTGGCCCGCCGCAATCTGCTGGACTATCTGCGGCTCCTCGGCGTGCCGCCCGATCCGCCGGTGCGCACGGCTTTGGAGCGTTTGATTGCCGGCTGCTTCCCCGAGATGACGCGGTAACCGATTACAGCAATCCCGGCGTCACGAGCGGTATCGGGCTCGGCTGAAGACATGACAGAAGCGGCCGGATTGTGTAACATGACGATTCAGTGACGCACCTCAGCGTTCACGGCACATAGTGCTGGGCCGGGATACGGCCCCACGCGATATCCCGGCGCCCACTCGTCCTTGCAGCAAGTGGAGGGAACTGGATATGACAGCAAAAGACCGGATTAATACGCTTCGGGACCGACATGCAGTTCTTGAAAAAGAACTGGAAGACGAAATCAGTCGCCCGTTGCCGGATATGATGGCGGTCGCCTCCATAAAACGACAGAAACTCGCGCTCAAAGATCAGATCGAGCGCCTGGACGAGCCGGCCCCGTAGGGCGCCGGCGTTGATCTCCCTGGCAATTCTCGCGGTCTAACGACCTGGCGCCTGCGGCGGCCAGGGGCCGCGGTGCATACGAAACCTGCATGACGCCTTGCCACCGGCGTGGGCGCAAATGGGAACTATTGTGCCCGCGTCCGCAGTTCCTCCATGAACGGTTCGGGCAGGGTCTCGCCGCGCTCCAGGGCTCGTTCCGCGTGCCGCAGGGCCCGCCGGAAGTCACCCTTCCTGGCATAGGAAATTGCAAGGCCTTGATCCGCGGTGGCCACGTCCGGCTGCAGGGCCAGCGCCTGAGTGAAGAAATCGATCGATTCGTCGATACGGCCCATCCGCCCCATGAGACGGCCGCTGTCCACCAACAGGTCGGGGTCGTCGGGCAGCAGGGTCCGCGCCCGGGCCAGAAAGCCGGCGGCCCGCTCGAGATCGCCGTCTCTTGCCTCGACGGTGACGGCAAACCCCCAGAAGACGTTGCCGTTCTCCGGGTTCAGCAGCCATGCCTGGTTGAACCGCCGCATGGCCAATCCCAGCTCGCCGGCCCGATAGGCCATCCAGCCGCCTCTGATCGCATCCGCGAAAACCTTTTCACGGGTGTGTCCCCGGTCGATCGCGGCTTGCAGCATCCTTTCGTCCGCCTGGACCAGGTCCGAATCCCTGGCGGCCGTGCCGTACATCGGCCGCTCCGGTACCGGGACCTCCGCGTCCTGGGCAACCGGGCCGCCCCATGGCCAGACCCAGACGGCGGCACACAAAAGAAGGGCCGCCGCAACAGCCGACCGATGTCGCATGACGCACCCCCTTTGTCTCATAGGTCGCGGGCCTGGGCGCGCAGCAGGTATTTCTGGATCTTGCCGGTTGACGTCTTTGGCAGGTCGCCAAAGACGACGAACCTGGGGCACTTGAAGCGCGCCATGTTCTCCCGGCAAAAGCCGATGATGTCGTGTTCGTCCGCCGAAGCGCCGGGCCGCAGGGTGACGAAGGCGGCCGGAACCTCTCCCCATTTCTCGTCCGGCTTTGCCACGACGGCCGCTTCCAAGACGGCCGGGTGCCGGAACAGGACGTTCTCCACCTCGATGGTGGAGATGTTTTCGCCGCCCGAAATGATGATGTCTTTTGAACGGTCCTTCAGGGCGATGTAGCCGTCCGGGTCCCAGACACCGAGATCGCCGGTATGGAACCAGCCGCCTTCGAAGGCCGCTGCGCTGGCCGAGGGGTTCTTGAGATACCCTTTCATGACGATGTTGCCCCGCATGAAGACCTCACCGAGCTGTTCGCCGTTGCGTTCGACCGGCTGCATGGTCTCGGGGTCGGCCACCATCTGGTCTTCCAGAACGGCATAGGGAACGCCCTGACGCGCCTTTTTCTGCGCCCGCTCTTCATCGCCGAGCCCATCCCATTGTCGCTGCCACTCGCAGACCACGGCCGGTCCGTAAACCTCCGTCAAGCCGTAGACGTGGGTGATGCGAAAACCCTCTTGCTCCATCCGCTGAAGCACGGCCGGCGGGGGCGGTGCCGCCGCGGTCATGACTTCCACGGGATGGGGGATCGCGCGCTTCTCCTCGTCGCTTGCGTTGATCACCATGTTGAGAACGATCGGCGCGCCACAGAAATGCGTCACGCCCGTCTCTGCGATCGCCTCGTAGATCGCGCCCGCCGTAACCTTGCGCAGCGAAACCGACGTGCCCGCAACCGCGGCAAGCGTCCATGGAAAACACCATCCGTTGCAGTGGAACATGGGCAAGGTCCACAGATAGACCGGGTCCGACGGCAGTCGCCAGGTCAGCACATTTCCAATGGCCAGCAGATAGGCGCCGCGGTGGTGATACACCACGCCTTTCGGGTCGCCGGTGGTGCCCGAGGTATAGTTCAGGCTGATGGAGTCCCATTCGTCGTCCGGCAGGGCATAGGGGAAGGCCGGATCGCCTTCTTCGAGAAACGCCTCGTATTCGGTTTCGCCAAGCGCCTCGCCCCCGGGCCCCAACGGATCCGCCACATCGATCGCGACCAGGTCGCGTGACGCCAGCGCCAGCGCCTGTTTGACCGTCGGCGCGTATTCCGTGTCGGTGATCAAAAGCCGGGATTCGCCATGGTCCAGCATGAAGGCGATCGTCTCGGGGTCAAGCCGGACATTGAGCGTGTTCAGCACCGCACCCGCCAGGGGTACGCCGAAATGCGCCTCGAACATCGCCGGGACATTCGGCAACATCACCGAAACCGTATCGTTCTTGCCAATGCCTCTTTTTGTCAGGGCCGAGGCCAGCCGCCGGACGCGGCGATAGGTCTCATGCCAGGTCAGCCGGGTCGTTCCGTGGATTTGGGCCACCTTTTCTGGATAGACGAACGCCGCGCGGCGCAGCAGGGACAGCGGCGAGAGAGGGACGTAGTTGGCCGGGTTCTTGTCCAGGTCCCGGTCGAATATCGTAACGCTCATACTCTTTGGCTCCCTGCCGGCTCGTTTTCCTTGTGCGGCGTTTCCGTCGCTATGGTTCCATGAAGCGTCCCAAAAGACCAAGCCTCTTGCGGCACAGGCTGTTGCGGCCGTGGGTCACCCCTGCGGGGAAATGTGGGTTGCGGTGCCGGTTTACGTTGCCGGCGGGTTTGCGGCAAAGAGACGGTGTACGCGAGACGGATTGTGGCGCTAAAGTGCTCCCGTCCAGATGTCGACGTCGAACCTTCGGTGACGAGGGAAACGGCGCGACAAGCGGGGGGAACAGCGTGCGAAAGGAAGGCAATTCGTCCATGGACGCGCACAACGCTTATCTTCGGGAACTGGGGGAAAGGATTCGGCAGCTGCAGCCGCGCTTCGCGACGCTCGCCGAGATGGCGGAAACGGCCGGCGTCACCACGGAACAGCTCCGCAAATGGAAGCTTGGCCGCGCCAATCCTTCCTTTTCCG
>Ga0066187_1000460_pt1 | contig 13882 bp, 12 predicted proteins | sample WorMetexBAHAMAS1_FD_58706 | JGI IMG/M metagenome (GOLD analysis project Ga0066187, IMG submission 58706) | Marine gutless worms symbiont microbial communities from Max Planck institute for Marine Microbiology, Germany - Inanidrilus exumae... | ecosystem: Host-associated > Annelida > Digestive...
AAATATAATCAATATAAAGATTTATTATTAAATAAAACTAATTACAATAATATTCAATAAGTCAGTTGTCCTGACAACTGACAGTTGTCCTGACAAGTCCAAAATCAAATTCTCCCAACCAAAACCAAATGCCACAAGTACTTGCCAGCAGAAAAAGCACCAAAGCTAAAAACTGCAGTAGGTTGCTTATCTCAAGTGTTGTAATGATAGAGCTCTCCGATATGGATCATGGAAAACACTTTAGCTTCTGAAATGGTCTTTATGAAGACATCAAAAGATGTGGAATATTCGTTTAAGAAGAATAAATATAATATCTTTGTCGTATCGTCACGAACAACATTCCATCGCATTGTTCAGAATTAAAATTAAAACTTCGATCATTACCAAATCAGTAAATGCTTAATCATCACAGTCATTTCGCTTTATCTCTAACTTAGTCAAGTTGTAAACTTTATGACTATGAGCCGCTAAATTCTTCTTCTTATTCTCTCCAAAAATTTTAAAACTATTTCAGTGAAAACGTTTTTACGTTGTCATGGCAATTCCAACTTCTGTGGAAACCGTAAGTAAGCAGCAAATGCAACTAAAACTCATAAATTCTTTTCCATGTGGCCTGTCAGATGATGGCAATTCCAATGACATTGAATGTCCTTAACAGTCATTTACCTACTGCAAGTCTTTTCAAATGTGATGTTTTGTACAACTGTGCAGCAGTTGACAAGAGGCTAACCAACATACAGTGCGTTGCACAGTCTCTCTGTGATACCTGAACTTGTTCGAAAATTAGATTGTCATTCAGTTTATAGACATAACGGTAATATCTGCTATGTTACTTCTGTGTATTTTAGTTATTGTTGATCTTTATCAAGAACAGCCTCATCTGCTAGATCCTCATTTGGGTCGGTTGCTTTGATTTATTCTTATGATCTTGAAATAAGCATTACATTGTTATATTTATGTTATAATATACTTTAAATAACTCATGTTATATGCTGTTGTATCTATTCTCTGAAGAAGGATCAGCAGTGAGATGGACTGATTGCCTCTACTGTTATTAGTCACTTGCTCTTTCTGCTGCTGTGTTGAACTTTGGCCTTGTCCAATCTTCTGTGTTATGTATCTAGCTTTGCTGCAGCATGCATAAAGCACAGACTGCACTGTGCCAGTATTTTGGTTACTTAGTGGGTGATCTTGTTTTTTTGTCCCTCAGAGGCGACACATTGCACCGATGGGAGTGAAATTTGATATGGAGGAGTCGACCCGCCCCTACTCCTATCGGTGCAGTGCTAGGGGGATGGGACCCCAAAAACTGAAAGTGAAAATTGTATGCAGTTTCAGAATATAAACGCCCCACAGAGGCAGATCCCTTGGGCAATTTTTAGACATCATGGGCAGCTTCATGTATTGTCAGTTATCACAATTTGGCAAATTTGCTCAAGGAATTTTAGAGTTATGGCAGTGTAAAGTTAGTGCCACTAACTTTACACTGCCATAACTCTAAAATTTGGGGGAAATGCAACCACTAACTTAGTGGTTGCATTTCCCCCAAATTTTCTGCACCCCCTAGCAGCAAAACTGAATGTCGGATGTGAACATGTTTTGGAGATGCAAGAATGGCATGGACCTCCTCTATCATCATGCACAGTTTGATAAGGGTTTGAATTTCACATGCTGCCGGGGAGGAGGTGAAAGTTTTTTTTTTGTTCGTCATGCTGTCGAATGACAAAGCTATTGAACTCTACTTGCCATGACGGCATTGGAGTATAGAAATGGTTTTAGTACCATTGTATAGGGAAATGTTTGTAGTTATGCAGTCGCATTCAACTTTGGCTCTGTACTACTAGATGGCACCAACACAGTATGTTGAAGTTGAAAATATTGTAAAATCTGGGTTTTTACGCCCATGTGGGGTGATACAAAGAACTGATTGAGATGAAATTTTGATTGTAAGCATAGAGCATGGGTATATTCTTGTGTGCCAAATTTGGTCGCGATCAGCCAAGGGATGTGGGTACAGGAGCCTCCAAAAATTCCAAAATTGATTACATTTGTGTGGTTGTGTATGGTTATATATAAAATATAATAGTATATGACAATCGCAGTGAAATTTGGCATGTGAGATTAAACTATCAGCCTTCACTTGCATTCCAAATTTGACCTTTAATAGTTAAGGGTGTGGGTGTGGGAGCTCTGCCAATATTTGAAGGTTTGAGGCTTCTGTCCTTGCAGGCATGGGATGATGCATCAATTGAACTGAAATTCTATACGAATGAGCACACTAGACTTTTAGTCTTTCACGACAAATTTGTACCTAGATCAGAGTGAGGGTGTGGGTAGAATATATTATTTGAGTGGTTTGCATAAGAAACAAGGGTTACTTATTTATTCTGCTGATGTGAATGATGTCACGTGACTTTGTGGAATGATGTTACTCATACCACTGACTGACAAATTGTGCAAAAAGGGGCAAAATGCGAATAACTTGCAGATAGTGTGTATTTTGCAACTGCTGCCAGTGTCGCAGTGACTGGGTAGGGGTCGCTGCTTACCGTTTCTAGTTTAGACTTCCTCTTGTTTTTTGTATCTGTGTTTTTATTGAGAGTGTTTCCTTTACACTTGAGTAGAGTATTCTATAATACAATGGCTGCCTGGATTTAATACCAGTTATAATGAGTCTCTGTTGCTGTATCTTACAGAGTCAATTCTGGGCCAGTTGCTGTCCATTGTTAAGGATGAAACAACTGTAAACGAAGTTTCTCAGCTTGCATTTCAGTTACTGTACCTCATTACAAAGGTTATTGCAGATTCTTGATAACTGTTGGTGGTTGAGGTTACTTTTACTAGAATAATTTGCATGTAGTCATGTATACTAGTATTACTGTTGTGCATGATAGTGCAATATACTGGTTGCACATAGGATTCATCTCCGTAATTTTTGTGATAATTTGAAGTTTTTTTCTGGAGGTGAAAAGGTCTAGCTGAGAGTATGTATTAAATGTGTTTATGTTATATATTGTAGACAAGAGGTTATAAGATCATAGTCCGCTTGATGCCACATGAAGTTGCAGACCTTGAGCCTTTGCTGATGATGCTCTCAAAACAAGACCGTGATGACGTTCAGGTGATGCAGCTTGTTTCCATCTTATTGACTCTCCAGCTGCAAAATATGAATCCTTCTTTGACGTATTATTATGCACTTCTAGAAAATAAAATGTATTATTTTATTCTGCTTCAGTATGTTAATTGTATGTAAAGTTTAATCATTTCTAAATTTCCATGTTATAAGTAAGTTTTTAGCAAACATATCTTGGTTTGCTTCATGTCTCTTTTCATCAAAATTAATTGTTAATACTACTGTTACTACTGCTGCTGTTGCTGCTACTACTGCTACTTTTGGATTCTATTTTCCTAATGTCCTTATTCACTATACAACTTTATGGAACTATAATGATGATTATAGACCTTTTGCTGATGAGAATCTCAGTGTTAATTGATTGTCAGGAAAAATATTCCAAGTACCATTGAAAATGCTTGCAAAATGGCAATTTTGGTGAAGAAGGTGTCTAAACATTAATTTTTTGTAGTATTGTAGCATTGTTGATGCATGTTGCATGGTATTTTAACTATAGGCAATAGGAAGAACCCCTCCACAGTGAACAATAGCATCTAAATGGGGTGTGCAGTCATATGTTGAGAAGCCACTTATTGGATCTATAGAAAATATTTTGCAGCAATAGCTATCCGCAAGATTATCACCTATGCACAATTTCGGTGATTACCAGTTAACAAATGAGAGCTTTAATTTTGCATTTGTCTGTAGACTTGTGTCATTGTTTCTGCGACTCTTACACTACTACGACTGAGTTTATTGATGTTGATTTCAGTCATGGCAGACGCGGTACATGCTGTTGCTGTGGTTGTCAATCATTGTCAAGATACCGTTTGACATGTGCCGACTGGATGGTGCAAGTGACGGCTCTGTCACACACGGTGACATCGCACCGATAACCCAGCGGATTATAGAGTTTGGCAAGGTAGTTTCAGGACTTCTCAAACCTGTTTGTCACGCCTAAGTGTTTAATACTTAAATTTTCTTTTGTGTGTGTAGACTGAAATGTGTATAGTGTCGTTGCTTGTCAGATTGAGAAGATAAACCTACGTGAAGATTAGCCATTACACAAATGTGTTTTCTCCTCCCCGTAACTGTCTACCATCACACGGACCCCTCTGGACAGACGCTTATCCCACAGACATCACCAGTCAATGGCAAGATGACTGGAAGTCGGCCTCTGTGGTTAACTCTTCCCTAGTTGATGACCCAACTATCCAGCAACCAGGATTTGAACTGCCGAGATGATACTAGACACAAATAGGCCATTTCTGGACTAACCAAGGTCGCTTTGCGTCCTGCCACAAAAAAGTGGGGCCTTGCAACAAGTGACAAGTATCAGTCTGTCAGGTAGCCACTAGAGACCTGCATGGGAAAAATGCCACGGCACTGCACAAGTATTCACAGGAAAAACTGCAGGTATAGGAATAATTTATGCGGGTTAACCACAAGAAATGAACGAGAACAGTGGGAAACCTATGGTAATGGTTGCTGTTCTTGCAAGAATGTTAACAGTAAAATCGCAGTTCACATTATTTGGCCCTATTTCGCCTGCTTTTACACAGGAGTCCTTGATGTGTGAACTTCTGACATGTAACAGTCTGGTCACTGGTGATTAGACAGCTCAGTGGTCAGGCAGATACATTAAATAGTTGGATCTGAACTACATGCAGGACAGTCAGCATGTAAACCTATTTTTGTTGAGGAGTGAATGCTGGAATTGGAAATGATCATGAACGATGAATGCAGGAATGGGAATTTTAACTGAGGGTGAGTATGGGTAAGTGACTGGAGGGATAAGTGCAAGAATGTGAATTCGTTATTAAGGGTAATTCCAGGTAAGGGAATTAATTTGCAGCTGTGTAATGGGAGAGGGAACATGCTGCCATGCATGCCTCTAGAAACCACATCTGAGTCCTCAAACACAGGAGTGTACAATACACAAGCCTCTCAAGGATGTCAGTTTTTATCAGTAACTCACCATGTGATATATTGTCATTAGTATTACGTAATATTAGCCATAAATTTACTGGATGACATTTTTGACTACTCTTGCATTTTTCCATTTTTGTGTTTTGTGTTTTGTGTAGGTTCATCTGGATGCTATCGACAAGTCGCTTGATTCTGCAGCTTACATGCTGGCCAATTTTGTTACAAGGCCTGACGTTAAGAAACTCAACTTGCCGTCATTCGTCGATTGGTTGCTGATGCGGGTGAAAAGTGCAGACCGTATGTCAGTGCTGTGCCACATTGTTTGACATCGTTTATTTGCTGCTAGGCAACGTCAGCAGTTAGGTCTTGGTAGTTAAGACATTTTGGTAGTTAATCGTATATGTATGGACACATTATGGTGGTACTAAGTTACTTTCTTCTGAATATGCTCATCTGTGCTGTTAATTTGCTAACTGCTGAAATTTGTGGCAAAGCTTATGATGGAGGTAGAGTGTATCAAGTAGGTCTACATGGTCACATGATTCGTTGCAGCACTGAGTGGTAAGCTTGCAGCGGCACTAGCAGCATAGGCTATTCATGCTGAAGGAAGATATTGCACTTAGCCAGTGCCAGTCCAGGGTACAATGCAATACAAAACAAAATGGATTTGTTTGGTTGGCACCATATGTCACATATGTGAATCGGAGGGGCCAAGGTTATCATAGTCAATGGCATGGTGAATAAGCACAGTTAAAAAGCGCGTCTTAAAAGCAGTTTTAAAAGTGTCTAAACTGACAGCGTCACGGATGGCAGCAGGTAGATTGTTCCAGACCACTGGAGCTGCAAAGGAATGTTGGTGAAGTCTGATGAAGCGTATGACCAATATAGCACGATTGTGTTGCCTGAGTGCAGCGTTTTCAGCGGTTTATTGTATTGAATGTCAATAGTCAGATAGCTCAGACCGCAGTATGGATTGGATGGCTCTGAATGTGATAGAACCGAGCAATTTTGTGATGTAAACATTTAACATTTCTTAATTATACACAATGTGTATGTGCATCTAAACTGAAGGGTTTGTGTGTGTAAACTGAAAACTCTAGGTGGTGGAAGGGACGGAGATCGTATCAGCATGATACCTTTTAGTAGGCAAGCTAGTTTGTTTTATGTTGCATTTAATAACTGTCTGTAAGACAGTTCGACTCGGTCATATCTTGTTTGCTGTGATATGGATCATGTTTCAGGTGAAACACTGATTGGTCAGCGCAGCATGTGTGGTGTGCTGATGGTACTGGCAGGAATGCTAAAGCATGGAGAGCGAGATGTTCTAAACGAGTTTGGTAATGTGTTTGTTTCCTGTGTGTCAGTTTTTATTGCCATGTATTAGATTTGACTACTGTTTGTGTGTAATTAAAATGTTGAATGTCTACATGACGAAACTGTGTTCGGTTTCAGCTCCATCAATACTGCAGCACATATCTGAGCTTGAACTCTATAAAACTTCAAACATTCTGCTGCGGAAGCTGACTGTGAAAGTTGTTCAGCGCATTGGTCTTTCTTTTTTGAAAGCACGTGTTGCAACATGGCGGTAATGTGGCTGTTTTATGCTCTGCTGTTTATGCATTTTAGTGCATATATAAATAGAGATTGTACTGTTGATTTTTACCTACCACTGCAATGCAGCAACCTGATGGCAATTTCGTTATATTTTTATTTACTTTAATTTAGAGGATACAGTTGTTGAACCATTTCAGAGTTTGTACATATGCTGGCAATAAATGACATGGAATTAGACTACTTTTATAACTTTGTATAACTTCTGTTTTTAATAATTTACTAATTGTATATGACAGTGTAACAACCATAAGGTTTACTTGTTTATTAAGCCCGTGAATGATTTTGCAGTAACACAGTTGTATGTAGCATACACTCAAAATGCACTGGTATGAATGAACATGTCTTAGAAAGCATTAAGAAAGATCTGCCTCACCATCCTATGAAGGCACAAATCATTCAGTTGCTATTAGAATTTTTTAGCCTTTTAGCTTTGTCAAATTTAAGTATGCAATTAAGTAAGTAAAACATTTGTACAGTGCCACAGTCATTTAAATGTAAATAAATTACAGGTACTGGGTTGGCCACTAGGGTTGTTAAAAACAGATAGAAACAAGTGTGTTTTCGGAATGAATCCATGGTTGGGATGAATGTATGGAGGATAGAAAAGAATTCCAGATTGTTAGATTTGGTTAGATTTTCCGCCTTCACCTGCATTTATGCATCTATGCGCCTCTGATTCACTTGCGACATATGGCGCTATATAAATGTGTTTTTGATTTGATTTCGTATCTTGTCAATAGTAGTTGATGAATGGCCTTTTCTGTGCTGACCTGCCATTGATGTAGATGGCATTGCAAGGATCTTCAGAAGTCGGCATTCGTAACATAACCATGCATTATATCTGTTATACTGTAGTTGACTTTATTTAGATCCAAGCTATTAATTTTGTTGCATAATTAAATACAATTAAATACAACGTCGAGTGACACTCTATTAGGTAACAAAACAGTGTTAGTTAGATGATGAATTGTTTTGGTTATTATTATTATTATTATGAATGATTAAAGTGTCATAAAATCCTAGGACTGCAAGAACACTTTACAATAAAAAGGATGCGTTCTGAGTAAAGCATGATACAGAGAACGAGGAAAGCAGAGCAGAATCGTCAGACACAGTCCGGGTCAAGACATTGCAAGAAAAGCTCTGATTTGAGACGCCCCCTGAAAACAGTCAGTGACGTCGACGACGTGACACTAGACGGCAGACTGTTCCATATGCACGAAGCCGCGACCGGCGGAGTGGCACGTTGGTGGTACGATGAGTGTAGACGTAGATGCCAACCTCGGGCTTTATTGACTGTAATGTCGTAAATACAGAATTTATCAAAATACATTGTACCAATAATCAAGCAAATCATAGATTATGTGTCTCATACTTTTCATTGGAAAACATTGTGTTAGTGTTTAATTTGATCACAGTTATCAAAGAGGTCGTCGATTGCTGACTGAAAATCTGGGTGGCAATATTACGGTTGGCAAAAATCCTGAACAACAGCAGGATGGAAATGCGGCCATGGATGATGATGAAGAATATGAAGTGCCAGATTTGATTGAAGAAATTATTGGTAGGTACTTGAATTGGCAGCTTACGTTATGATTGCAACTAAATGAAGTTAAATATCTTGGAATTCACGTTGGTGACATTTGTACCTGTATTTGCTGAGTGCTAGATGTGTTAGCAGAAATTTGCTTCTAACTGATTAAGCCATCATACAGTCTGTGTCACAATGGAGTGAAATTTACACTCACATATGTGCCCAGAGTGTGGTAGTAGATGACAAAAGGTGAGGCCAGGCCTCTGATTGGAGGAGGAGGAACGAGGGGAAACTGGCCATCCAGTTTTTGCCCGGATAAACGGCCGTTAAATGGAAGTAGTAGTGGTGGTGGTAGTCGTCGTGGTCATGGTGGTGGTGGTCGTGGTGTTGGTGGTGCAGCATAGTTGATTGGTTACTTACATGACATGTTGCTTTTTTGACTGATCTAATGAAAATGTGACGTTATTGATGAATTTGTTGCAGAAAAGCTGTTGTCGGGATTGAAAGACAAAGACACAATTGTACGATGGTCCGCTGCCAAAGGGTATGTATTAAGGAACAAATGGCTTTCAATTTGTTTTGAGCAGTCATTGTTTATATTACAGTTGTGCTGCAATAAATTTATTGTTGATGAATTGCTGTTGAAATGACATTTTTCAGAATTATTTTCGTAGTTTGTCATTTGCTCAAATCTTTGCTGTATAACTAGTTTCTGCACTGTTGTTGCAAAGAATTGGAAGGATTACCAGCCGATTGCCAAAGCAGTTGGCTGACGAAGTTGTTGGTGCTCTTATGGAATTATTTTCACCGACAGAAAGTGAGAGTGCTTGGCATGGTGGTGAGTTATTTATGACAGGCATTGACAAATAGCAGTTAATACAATAATTTGGCAGTTTTCTTGCAAGCAACTTACTGTAAAATCTTGTAAGTAAGTAAGAAAGTAAGTAAGTAAATTTATAGAGCACAGTTATTGTCAAGAACTTTTAACATGCTGAATGCACTAGTATCGAGCGAACAGGTACGTTTTAAGCAAACTTCTGAAACAGTCTGCACTGATGGTCGGGTCCCGGATGAAATCTGGGTGATAGTTCCAGACTTTAGGGCCGGCAGCTGAAAAGCCCTGATGGCCGTATGTGTTGAGCCGGTAGCGAGGTACTGCAAGCAGTTGACGGTTTTCGGAATGCAGGTGCTGCCGAGTGTCAGCACTGGTGGCTGGAACGCAGTAGTCCGACAGGTACGGCGTTGCGCAGCCATTCAGACACCGGTGAACTGTCAGAGCCAGCTTGAAAAACACCCAGTCGGGGCAGTCGAGCCAGTGAAGTTTGTCGTGCAGTATCTGACTCAGACCGCGGTCAAAAGCGCAGAAGCGTTCAACACATGCTGTAACTTGTCCGTTACTCTTCTTGGTGCACCAGTTGCAGTAATCAATCCGTGAATTCACGACAGCATAGACGAGTGTAGCCAATGAGTTAGAGTCCAACGACCACCGGAGATGTCGGAGTTGATGAAGTCGGTAGTAGCAGCCCTCGCAGATGCAAGAAACGTGCTGGTCCAGACTCAGAGTATACGGAAAAAATCCAGAGTATAATATGCACAATTTTGACAATTATTATCCTGCTCAAAGATGGGATGCGTATTGTACACATGAACTGATCATTGTGAAGGTCCACTTACAGCACTGGCTCAGTTGCTGGCTGACAGCATGCAGAGATCAAGTTACAACTGCTTCAGAAGCCACTTGATGTTCTAGATGTATTAACCATGAGACTTGCATGTTGCTATCAGAACCCCTCCCACAGACCCTGGCTAATAACAGTCTGCAGGGAACCATCATGAGACAAATTGCAGTGGTAACAGCCATTAGTCATGATAGCCGTGACTGTGACAACTGGGTAATTAATAATGACTTGCTTACAGCCCAACAGAGAGAGTGTAGTGACTGAAAATATGGGTGCACAGTGTACATGTGAAACTGCTGCGCATTATACATGTGAACTTCAAATTACGCCTAAAGTTGGCCTACAGGTTATACACAAGTGCATATTATAGTCAAGATTTTACGGTATTTGTTATTGCCACATATGCAGTATATTTCCTGTTTTATTTGAGTAATTTCTCACCTGCTGTGAGCTTTTATGATATATTAACAGATAGTTTTGATGTGATGAATCGATTAGTTAGTACATGGCATATACACTGTCACTGGTACTGGCTTTGGAGAACCAGTGTAAACGCCCGTTCCTTCAGGAGTCGGGTGGTGACTGAAAAAAGGCTGAGTCCAGACCAGTAGTTGAGATCAATGCTTCGAGTTTTCTGCAGTCCTTTAGCCTTGTTGGTTAGGTAACAAAAAGGGCAGCAGCTTCTGCCACACTTGTCCAAGATTCTTTTGTTCCATATCAGGTGGAGAAGAAAACCAGTGGGAACTGGCCACTTGACCCAGGTTCAGTTGGAAAATAGACGTCAAAACGGAGATGGTTGTATAAGTTTGTCTGTCCTTTGGCTTATCACATTTACAGACTGTGTAAAAATGGCTTAACATAGCATCAGACTTTTTTGACTCATTGTAATGCCACAATTCTTATTTTTGCTGAAACCAAGTTCATTTTGAATCGCACTGGACTGCTTCATGGTCTCAGCACTGAGGTTGAGAGTAGGCTGGGCCTCTGCCCGCAGTAACGAAGTTCATTTTGGTAAAATTCTGATAGGGTCATCCTCAGTGGGGATGATAATAGGTACAGGTAGAATTTGCAGTTCTTTGACCAGTATCTCGCTGTCTTGGAAAACATGATACAATATGATACACGCTCGAGATAGTTATTAAGTGATACATGATCTATCGAGTGGTGTATTGCCAATGATCTGTAGTGATCTTTGAAGGTCAGTTCATTTACTGGAAGCCTCTCTTCAAGGCCAATATAAAAGTCCACATATCACTGCAAGCTGGTGAATGACTTTGAGGTCTTTTAATTTCTTCTCTCTGTAAAAATAATGGAAATTTTTTGATCTCCCTGTAATCTTAAACCTGAAACTCTGAACAGAGCATTGCTCACACTATGATAACTGCCGTTGTTGCTGCACTTTATGCTCAGTTGTTTTATAACTGTATTTTAAGTTGTAATATGTCAAAGTGGTGAGGTGTATTATGCGTATTACCTGTGTAGGATGCTTGTCGTTGGCAGAGCTTGGTCGTCGTGGGTTGCTTTTGCCTTCCAGGTTGCCTGATGGTTAGAATTTTTTTATGTGCCATTTTATCATTACTACCTTTTACTTTTGTTCAGCCAGCCTCGTCTTCCAGTATTATTCCAGTTATTTTAGTTGTAGTTATTTATTGTGTATAGGATGAAGAAAAGTAGTGACGTTTGGAATAAAATAACTGTGTGAACTCATTCTGCATGTCTTTAATAGAAAATCTGTATCTGTACTTTTATTGTATATACTTTCAGTTATTCCAGTACTCGCAAAAGCCCTCGTGTACGATGAAAAGTGTGGTCACTTTTTATTTGGAGCAAATGTCCGCGACGCAGCATGCTACATCTGTTGGTCGTTTGCACGTGCATACGATGCCTGCGAAGTTGTGCCTTATGTCGAGACAATTGCCAGGTGATGCTTCTCAGTGTAATTTACTGATTTTCACTCATTGCTACTGTGTGGGATTATTGGACAGTAACGCAGAACGGTTACTGCAATCTTAAATGTTATTGTTCTATTCTGTTCTTTAGCCGTCCTCGATCCGAGGGTTGGCCACACTATGGACGTACTTTCTCCATTTATTTCTGTCCTCTGTCATTTTGATTGACTCTTCCATGGATAGTCCAGTCCACGTATTGATGTTGTCCATCCAGGCCATGCGTCGTCTTCCTCGCCTGTGTGCACCTGGCATTGTTCCTTGCATTATCTCTTTCTCCAGGCAAGTCTTTCCTTGTTTCCTCATGGTGTGACCATAGTATGCTAGCTTCCTTACTCATAGCCATATGGTGTATGTCTCGTCTCCATATAGGATCGTGTCACATGAAGTGCATTTTCACAGGTGTGCCATTATTCCTAACTGTAGAAAAAGGCATTTGCACTTAAAAATTGTATTCCCAATGGAGGAGCAAGATTTGTATGAAATACAGTAGTACAGTTTGCTGATCCTGGATGCACGTGGTTATGTTGTATCCTGTATTGGCTGAACTGCTGCTGTTTGATACATTTGTTGGATTGCCTGCTGTTACTTGTAGCATGCTGGTCGTGGTGTCGGTGTTTGATCGAGAAGTCACCGTCCGGCGTGCTGCTGCTGCTGCCTTTCAGGAGAACGTTGGCCGACAAGTTAGTTTCTGTTCACAGTGACACAATGTATTGTTTTTACTGCTTGTTTCAGTTTGCTTTTAGATTTTTGTCTGGAGTTATGTACTGTAGAAATTACAGTGTCAAGCATCTTTGCATTGGTAAGATACTGGTTTTCGTTGCACCTGTAGTTTGTGGACCTGGTCATACTCTTGGTTGGAAGTATAATTATGTGGTTAGGAAATGTCAGGAAACAGTCATTGCTCCAAAATTCCTAAGTAACTCATTTCTGGAGCTTACTTCATGGAATATGAGGAACTGATTGAGATGGAACTAATAACTTTTTGGTGGTCTGCAGGAGCCTCTGAGAGGATTTGGTTACCTTTTGTTAATTTTGTGATGCCCATTAAACCAAAGTAATATGCACTTTCATTACTAAGAACCCTAACTGCCCACCTCAAAGGTAAAAGTTAAAGGTACTGATTGTATACATGTATGTATGTGTGTGTGCTGGTTATTACCACCTATGAGTTACTCTGATACGTGTGTCAATCTCATTGTTTTATGTGCCGTAATGTTGGTTGTCCGATACTGGTACAAACTGTGTGTATAACGTTGATTACGTTATGTTTTACGTGCTGCTGTTCAGGGACATTTTCCTCATGGGATTGACATTCTGAGCGTCTGTGATTATTTTGCAGTCGGCAACCGAGCTCACTGCTATTTGGAACTCAGGTGATGACTTCATAAACTGTTTTTACTTTGCCTGGGTAGATGAGTGAAGTATTGCGATCAAAATGTCTGTCTGTCTATTTGATTGTTTGTCTGTCTGTCGGTCTCTCTGTTTGTCTGTGTGTCTGTCTCTCTCTCTTTCACTTGCATATCTCAAAAACCGCATGTCCAACTTTCACGAACTTTTCTGTACATGTTACCTGTGACATGGCTCCATCCTCGTCTGACAGCAGTGCAATATGTTAATACGTTATGTACTTCTGGTTTTGTGGATAACGTCATGTTTTCACGTATTAGAGTGAATGGGCAAGAATCAGATATGGCACATATCTTTTGAGTTCGCCAGGTGGCGGCACAAATCCAATGTCACACGACATTGTTTGGTCAAGTTTGCCAGGATGACAGCACCAGGGGCAAAGTCTGCCATATCCTACTGCATATAGTTGCTACTGTTGATTATTTAGTACTTGTGATGTTGCTTTAAAGGTATAAAAATGGACTGTATTATCTAAGTATTATTCAAATGCCTTCAGTGCTTTGACGCTGTCGGTTGGATGATTGGAAGGCATGAAGTTTGTAAAAAAATCTGCTTTATTTATTACCTCGAGATTCTGTTTTCGGGGACCTTGCCACGCATGGAGTAAAACCATAAAGGCCAGTTAAACCAAAGGCTGAAAGTATTATTATTATTATTA
>Ga0066187_1000461_pt1 | contig 13861 bp, 10 predicted proteins | sample WorMetexBAHAMAS1_FD_58706 | JGI IMG/M metagenome (GOLD analysis project Ga0066187, IMG submission 58706) | Marine gutless worms symbiont microbial communities from Max Planck institute for Marine Microbiology, Germany - Inanidrilus exumae... | ecosystem: Host-associated > Annelida > Digestive...
CCCACCATACATACGTTGATACAATAAATAAGCCGAACCCGCAATGACAGCAACACCCCCGCTCATCAGGATGGCCTTTCCAGCTGTCCCACAAGACAGGCAAGGTATTAATTGAAAAAACTTATTTGCCACACTCGCTGTTTTATAAAAACCACATTTCACACAGCTAGCACCCAAAAGAAAAAGTCCATACGCCTTTCCTGGCACAGCCTTACAAAAATTAACTAATGACGACATAATCCCTCACAAAATAAAAAAAACCACAACCTCAATCAAGAGGAACCTCTCCTCTTTTGTTAAGACAGATTTTAGAAGAAAAGAACCATTTATGTAAAGACAAAGTGGAAATTTTTCCAGGACCTCGTAAGGAATAGGTGGATACATCCATTCTTGATGAACATTCAACTAAATACTGGAAGAAAATCGATTCATTCTCGTAAGAAGGTGTGTTCAGTGTTATTCTTTGCCTCTTAATGACGGAATGTCAATAACGATACCTTCCTCTATAGACTTTCCCCCATGTTATTCACTAGTATTTGAGAAAAAAATTAAGGCTTCTACTTGGAAAGGGCCACAAACACAAGCGCTGAAATCGACAATAATCAATCTGTAAAAACTGTGGAAAAGGGAAGCTCAAAGGTTATGAGGGATCAAACTTATAGGTGTAGGTTTTATGTTCAGACAAAAAGATGGATCGTTGCAACAACTTTTGCTTGTGGCTTAATCGATTTCGAAGACCAAGCAAATAGTATGGTTCTCTTAATGTGCAAAAGAATTGTTAAAATGAGTGCGTGCACCTAGCTCCAATAACAGTTTTGTTAAGAATTCGAAAAAAGGCGTACTGATAGCGGCACCTTAACTTTCCTGATAATTATGCATAGGCGCGAAATGTGGGTTGTAAACCAACGTAGAGTAGATGGATCGCTATTCCTCTTTTATGATCATCAATTTTACACAAAATTATATGGGAATAACCGAGATTCTCCATATGAAGGGGGGTTATATATTCTTGCAATTAAAACCGTGTTCGTTCACCTTGCAAGCAAGTCAAAGAGTGACTAAACTGACCTTCAACAGATAGTCGAGTTGAAAAGTGGATAATGAATTTGAAACGATAGGCAGATTTCTAAAATTGAAATTAAGGAAAGGATAAAAAAATCTTGTGCTGCACAATGCATCCTATCATTGAAGTTTTGATTATTGCAATCATAATTAATTATTTATTGTCTTTTTTTTGGAACACGCGCTCTATGGACTTGATCTTGGGCTTTCTTGCCTTCTTTTTAATTTTCGTCTCTTCATCATGGTTTAACCTGCCGGTCCTTCACAAGTTGATGTTGGAAATTTCAAGTGCTGCTGTGATTGCCGTCCTAATCATCTTTCAGCCAGAGCTGCGGGCCGCGCTATCGAAGTTGAGTTTGAAGGGAAGGCGTTATAAAGAGATCACTGAGTTTGACAAATTTCTCGATCAACTTGCCAACTCTACATACCGTCTCGCAGAGAAAAAAATTGGGGCTTTGATCGCCTTAGAAAATGAAGATTCTCTAGATGAATTCGCCCTCAAAGCCTATATACTAAATGCCCAATTTTCATCAGAACTTTTAGAATCCATTTTTGCTACGACAACCCCCCTTCATGATGGTGCGATCATCATTCGAGACCTGACTATTGTAGCCGCCTCCGTAATTCTCCCTCTAGCTGAAGACACATCCAAGGTCGCAAAATCTATGGGGACACGCCATCGTGCCGCTTTGGGGGTGAGTCTGTTCACAGACGCCGTGCTTATTGTCGTTTCAGAAGAGAGCGGAAAGGTCTCAATTGCTCGCGATGGAATCATGACTCGAGGTATTAAGAGTGATCGATTTAAGGGAATTATTCGCAGTGTCTTTAATCCACCACTAAACAAAACACTTCAAAGTCGTTTTAAACTACGAGAGTGGCTGAAGACATGAAAACCTTTTTGAAAAATTTATTCATTCGTAACTGGCCGAGGAAGAGTCTATCAGCCATTTTAGCCGTTATCATTTGGTTCATAATTGATCAATCTCTCACCACAACAAAGACAATTAATAATATTTCCGTAAAAGTGGAGAATATCGTTCCTGGAAAAACCATAGAGGGCATCCAGTCAAATGGGTTTTTGCGCCAGCGTGTGAACGTAACGCTTACGGGCAATAAGAGCATTTTGGATGGCCTCAACTCTAGCGATGTTTTTGTTGTTTTTGACGCGTCTGGACATGAAGAGGAGTGGATTGCAACTATTTCGAGGAAAAACCTTCGCTTTAATACCTCAGACGTGAATGTGTACCGGGGAATCAGCCGCGTATCTCAGCAAAATTTTATGATTAGGCTAACCAAATTAGTCACGGAAAAAATTTCGATCACCATTACACATCCCATTGGGAAGGCGCCCAAGGGGTACAAATTCGTTGACGCATGGCCCTATCGACTCTATGTCACTGTAAGTGGTCCAGAAGATGTGGTAAAGCACTTAAAAGCGCGTGGAATTAAATTCACTTTCAACCTCAACGATATTAGTGCAGCTCAGCTCGACGATCTGCGCGCAACGTCGACACGTGAACACTCAGATGTAATCAGGTTTTTAGTCCCCAACACTTGGAAGCAGATATCTTTGCCACTCCTCTCACCTACTCCAATTGAGATCAAAGATCCTGATGCGAGATATCTGTGTATCGACTTTCTACAGTCTGAAATGATCAAGCTCGATACTCCAGTGCCTACGTCCCTCTATTTTCCAGCGAATAGGAGCCAATCTATCGACCCATCTAAGGTTATACTTGCCACCAACCACTTCGTTGAGAATCGAAATGGAATCAACGTAATTGCCCATCCTCTTTACGTTAACGGAGTGAGCCCACTCTTTTTAGACTTGGTCAAAGATATGTTGGGAATTGTCATTATCGTTTCGAACAGGGAGGGAGATGGACTCGCCTGGAGCACCCAATTCATCAATCCTCGTGCCCTCGAGGAGCGTTATGTGCATATCATGGCCTCTAATACTCCAGATGATGCATTTCAAGATCTTCAACCTCAAGTTCGGGATGAGGTATTACGTAATCGCTTCCGCAACTTCATCAATCGTTTTCAACTATATAAAGCTGGGAACGAAAAATTAGAAATTTATCCAAAACTTCAGGGAAATTTTGTCTATATTGATGAATATCTAGATGATAAGTCTTACTAAACGAAGTAGAGTAAAAATCTCTTTGCAGATCAATTTTGAGGTTTTTAGTATTTGGAGTCCTGCGGGTTTTGACTTTATGTTTGACAAAAATTCGTGATTTTTAGGAGTCTTTGGATCCTTTGTTAACTGGTGTAGGTGTGCGCTTATGATCAAGAATGTGTGTGTCATTTTCGTCTTACTTCTCTTCCTCCTCTGCGCACGGGATGCGCCATGTACGCAAGAGCAGAGGGGGAAAGAGTTTAAGATTCTCGCTTTCTCAGGAGGTGGGGTAAGGGGGGTCGTCTCTCTTAAAATTTTGAAGTTTCTTTCAGAATCATCATCCCTCCCACCAATCAGATGGAGAGACGAGTTTGATTGTTTTGCGGGAACCTCAACAGGAGCAATTATTGCCGTCGGTTTGGCTATGGGCATACCTGTAGATGAGCTGCAAGAGATGTACTGTGCGATGAGTGCTAAAGTTTTTGAAAATCCAAGAAACTTTGCCATTATGTATCCCGAATATTACCGAGACCATCTTAGAGAGGGGTTAATTCAGATGCTACGTTGGAGATTTTCAAGTCCAGAGGAGGCTTGCTTAAATGACCTCCTTCCCAACCGTGTGGTCATTGTCACGGTAAATCTTGAAAATCCGGATACGCACAGGTGGCAAATGGACGTTAAAGGAAATTTTCTTAAAAAAGAGGGAAAGATTAAGATTATCGATGCGCTGCTGGAAACGACGGCAGCCCCGTTCTTCTTTTCTTCCTATGAGCATCACATAGATGGTGGGACGGTTGCGAAGGATCCCTCCATGGTGGCATTTTCTAGAGCCTATCGTCCTTGCAATCTCGATAGAGATGGGGTGTTTATGCTCTCTATCGGCACAGGATTTTTGGCAAGATATATCCACGGAGATGAGAAATGGGGAAAGGTTCAGTGGCTCTCCCCGTTTGCATGGAACTCCTCTGCAGGTTCTATGCCCATACTAAAAATGTTATTGGACCTTGAGGAGGAACGACCATCTCAACTACTTTCAAGAATGTTTCCCGAAAATTTTCGTAAGTTAGATGTGAAACTTTTAAAAAAAGTGGCCTTAGATGATGTCGCAGGTATTCCAGCCCTTATCAAAAGGTGTGATGAGGTGTTCTCGGATCCAAGCCAGCGCGATTTTTGGCAGGGTGCGCGCAAGTGGCTGAGAGATCATATTCACGGTAAAGAAGCAGACCACACGGCATTAATGATGAAGAAATAGTAGGACATCACCATCCTGGATGATATAGTCGCGCCCCTCGAGCCGTGCCTTTCCCGCAGCTTTGGCACGGAGGCGTCCTTTGTAGGTGCACATGTCATCGAAGGTGATAACTTCGGCGCGGACAAATCCCTTCTTGATGTCGTTGTGAATTTTCCCAGCGGCTTCCCGAGCTGTGGTGTGTTTAGAAATGGTCCAAGCGCGTGTCTCCTTCTCTCCAGTGGTGAGAAAGGTGATCAGATCGAGTGATGCAAACCCAGTTTTAATGAGGCGGGCTAGCCCCGATTCTTGAAGGCCGAATGCATGGAGATATTCTGTGCCTTCATCTTCAGAGAGAAAGGCAAGCTCTGCTTCAAGTTTAGCACTGAAAGGAACCGCTTGGCTCTCTGTTTGCAAAGCGTGTTGCTCAATGGCTCGATAACAAGTAGCATCAAGGTTGAGTAGGGCCTTTTCAGAAAGGTTGACGGCGAAAATTATTTTTTTTGCCGTAATAAAGTGGTAGCCACTGAGCTTTTTTTCCTCTTCTTCACTAAGTTCTAAAGAGCTCACTAGTTTGTTGTCATTGAGATGAGTGTGTACATATTTGAGGGTGTTTAGGACAGGAGTGGTTTGAGGGTCGTTTCTAGCTTGTCTGGAAGCCTTTTGGATGATATTTTCGCTCATCTGTAGATCTGCTAAGATGAGTTCTGAGTGGATCAATGCGATATCTCTTAATGGGTCAACCTTACCAGAGACATGAACTATTTCTCTATCTTCGAAGCAGCGAACGACATGTATGATAGCGTCGGCTTCTCTAATATGGGAGAGAAATTGATTGCCTAATCCCGCTCCTTCGGAGGCTCCTTCTATCAGGCCGGCGACATCAATAAAGGTGAGCGTAGCTGGAACAATTTTTTTGCTGTTGGAGAGTTCGGCCAGTACCTGAAGGCGTGGATCTGGAACGTCTACAACGCCAACATTAGGGTCGATGGTACAGAAAGGGCGGTTGGAAGCTTCCGCCTGGCTTTTTTTTATAAGAGCATTGAAAAGGGTAGATTTTCCTACGTTGGGAAGGCCAATGATAGCGCAGGATAGATTGCTCTTACTCATAGCAGACTCGCTTGGAGGCTAAGGGTTTCAAGTAATTTTGCATGAGTGCTCAGTTCAAGGTTGAATTCGCCATGAAGATAAGAGACGAAATTTAAGTTTATATAGCTCTCCTCCTTAAGGTTTTGTTCAAAGTAAAGTGTGATAGAGAGCCTAATATCTCCATTACCTTTCTCTCTCGTGGCATGGTAGAAAGCTATGGATGGAATCTTTCCGATGTCTACAGCATAGACGGCAGAGGGAAGTGGGGCAAGCCCTTTGAGGTTGAGGCTCAAGTGATGGCGCATCTGGCCATCTGCAGTGGGGTGTTTGAATGGGATGCGGATAGAGTAGGGGCGTCCAAGGAGCCTCTTTACTTTCTTAAGATTTCCTTGGGAGAGATGCGCCCTGATACGCCCACTGGAGATTGGTTTTTTATGGTAGAGCCTTTTATCGAGATACTCGGCATAGAAGTTTAGCGTTTTGCCTAGATTATACAGTGCATGGGAATCACCCATGCGATTTTCTCCGAAGTGGGCATCAGATCCGAGGATGAGGTGGTCGAAAGGGAGATGTGCATACAGATCTTTGATAAATGTATCATAGGAAAGATTAGCAATGACCTGATCGAAAGGGAGTAGGATAGCAAGGTCAAAGCCATAAGATTGCAAAAGATGTAGACGATGCTCAAGGGACATGATAAGGGGAATGGGATTTTTAGGCGTTAAAATGGTTGTTGGGTGGTTGGCAAAGGTGAGAATAGTATTCGTTCCACGCTTTCGCGTATATTTGCTGAGCTCTTTGAAGAGAAATTGATGTCCTAGGTGGATCCCATCATAGACGCCGATGGTTAGGGTGATGGGCCTTTCCGCCTTAGGAATTTGATCAAAGTGAGTAATGATCTTCATATATGTTTTCTTAGATGAGGGAGATACGAAAAGGATGGATTTGAAAGAGATTTTGCGTCAATGCAATCTTCGAGGCGGAACGCCCCACTGCGAGTGCGTTGCAGAGCCTCTAGGTGTGCGAAGCACTTTAACTTTACCCCAATATCGTGCGCTAGAGTGCGGACATATGTGCCCTTAGAGCAGGCGATATGGAGTGTTAAGTGTGGATATGAATAATTGAGCAGCCTGATTTGGACATTTATGTGGATGGGGCACCTGACAACCTCTATTCCCTTACGGGCCATAGAATACAACCTTTGGCCATTGATCTTTTTTGTGGAAAACATAGGAGGAATCTGTGTGATAGCTCCTTGAAACTTTTGAAGGGTCTCTTCAACTGCATCTAATGTGGGAATTTTGCTGCTTGTATGAGAGACCTGACCGTCACAGTCAAATGTATTGGTCGCAACACCAAACCTGAGAGTGGCGACATATTCTTTACTCTCATTAAGAAAGCGGTCTGACATCTGAGTGTAGGTGCGACCGATAAGCATGACCATCACCCCAGTAGCAAAGGGATCGAGAATACCGGCATGCCCAATTTTTTTGATGTGCGTATGCCTTCTGAGAAGCTTGACGTAGTAGAAGGAGGTGCGTCCCCTCTCCTTGTCTAAAAGAAGGATCCCTTCCTCCAGTGGGTTTATTTGAGGAAGGGCAGAGCGATGAGGCGGCCATTTTGATAAATTCTTAGCACTATTCATACGCTCTTTTTTCCTTTCGTATTATGAATGTGTCGTAAAATGGATTCGATCTGTATTTGCTTGTCGACAGAGGTGTCGAGCTGGAATGTGAGAGAAGGGAAGGTGCGCATAATGACCTTTTTTGCAGCATTAATCGAAATAAACCCAGAAGCAACCTTCAATGATTTAATTGTATTTTTTCTCTCCTCTTCGCTACCAATAACACTAATATAGACCGTGGCATTTCGGAGATCTTTAGATACGTCTACAGCAGTTACGGTAATTAACTTTGAGATTGATGGGTTGCGCACCTCCCTGTGGATGACCTCACTGATTACCTCTCTGAGGAGCGAATTGAGACGTTTAGTCCTCTCGATCATAAGCTTTGTTGGATGTAGGAGATTTCAAAAGTCTTGATGAGATCACCCTCTTGGTAGTTATTATAGTGCTCCAAGAGGATGCCGCACTCCATCCCTTTAACTACCTCTTTTACATCCTCTTTAATGCGTTTGAGAGAGATGATATTGCCCCCCCAAATAACCTCATCACCACGGACGAGTTTAGCGTGTTGATTACGTTTAATCGTACCCTCAGTTACTAAACATCCGGCGATGGTTCCAAAATGGGAAGATTTGAATATCTGCTTGATTTCGGCAGTTCCAACCTCAGATTCTTGCACTATTTTATCCAAACTAGCAAGCATGAGCTCTTCGACGTCGTCGATAATTTGATAGATGATATTCCGCCTTTTAACCACCACTTTACTGAATTTAATGAGTTCTTCGGCATGACTTTCAACTTGAGTGTTGAAACCTATGATGACGGCATTGGAGGCCGCAGCAAGTTTCACATCAGATTCTGAGATTTCTCCAACCCCTTCAGAAATGAAGACGAGCTCCACCTTCTTAGTAGGAATGCCAAGAAGTGAGGTGCGGACAGCCTCGATCGATCCTTGAACATCAGCTCGCAGTATGAAGTTGAGGATTTTCTTTTCGGAAAGTTCTTGTTGATGTGACATGAGATTTTCGAGTTCACCACGGCTTCGTCTCAGGGAGATGCGTTTTGCCCCAGACGCCCTCTTTTCGGAGAGTTTCCGCGCCTCTTTTTCACTTTCCACGACGATAAACTCACACCCAGATAATGGAATTCCAGAAAGGCCAGTGATTTTAACTGGGGTGGAGGGGCCCGCACTATTCACAGCTATCCCATATTCGTTATGCATCGTCTTGACGCGGGCATAGATGTCTTCAAATATGAGAGCGTTGCCTAGGTTTAGTGTACCGTTTTGCACGAGGAGGGTGGCGATTGGGCCGAAACCCTTGTGAAGTTCCGATTCTATAACAGCACCGCGAGCACGCGTGTGAGGATTAGCCTTAAGTTCTAATATCTCAGACTGTAGAATAAGCATTTCGATAAGTTGAGAGATGCCATCCCCGGTTGTGGCAGAACAATTTACGGTAATCACGTTGCCTCCCCACTCCTCTGAAAGAAGCGCATGATCGGCGAGTTGACGGTGTACGCGCTTAGCATCGAAGGCAGGTTTGTCAGACTTATTTATTGCAACAATGACGGGAATATCGCTCTGCTTAGCGAGTGCAATTGCCTCCTCGGTCTGTGGCATAATTCCCTCATCACCCGCCACGACCAAGACGAGCACATCTGTCAGAGCACTCCCCCGTTGACGCATCAACCCAAAAGCCTCATGACCGGGAGTATCTAGAATGGTGATGTCGCCATGCTCGCGATGGCACTTAAAGGCACCGATGTGTTGGGTGATAGCTCCCGCCTCCTCCCCAGCAATATTACTCTTGCGAATGCAGTCGATGAGGGCAGTTTTACCATGATCGACGTGACCCATGAAGGTGATCACCGGGGCACGAAGCTTAAGTTCTTTGTTGTCAGTTTCCTGAATCTCCTCCTGAATCGTTTTGTCTGTGATACGCAACCTCTTCTCTTCACTAGTGTCGATACTAATTTCGCAGCCAAACTCATGTCCTAAGAGTTGTATAGTAGTCTCATCATCCAGAAGATCATTAATAGTGGCGGTAGTACCCTGCATAAGTAGCTTGGAGATAAGTTCTGAAGCTTTGAGCTTCATAGCTTGCGCAAGATCTTTTATGGAGATTGGGATATGGACTGATAGCTCTTTGGGGCGGACGACCTCAATGTGTATCTTCGGAGCTTTATAGCGAGAGGGGCGCCTTCTCCACGTACGTTCTTCTCCGAGGCGCAACCCTTGTCGATCACGCGTATCAAAACGCAAGTTTTGCTGCTTGCGTGTATGAGGCAGAGTGTGTCCAAAATTTGTTTTGGTGGCTATTTTGTCTTCTAGGACTGATTCTTTCTCTTTTTCCCGTTTTTTAAGATTTTCAAAGGACAACGTTTTAGGGGGAGTCTGCTTTTCTGTCTTTGGTGGTGTGGATTTAGAGGGAGAGCTTTCCGGAATAGGTCGTCCCGCTTTGGGGGCAATGATCTCCTCACTTAGTTTATCTTGTTCAAAAGGAGCAGGTTGTACAGGGGTTTTGGCCACGTCAGGCTTAGAGTGCCGGGCAGGCTCTTGTCCGGGAAGGGTAGTGAGAGATTTTCGCTTAGAAACTTCCCTGGGTCTTTTCGCTTTTTCTGACTCTTTTCTTTGTAAAGTAAGCTGTTTCTCTTTCTTCTCCTTACTCTGTTTTAGTGCGGCAGCTAATTGCGTGTTTTTGACTTTTAGCTTAAGATGTTTGGTCAAAATTTACGTCCTTATTTTGCGCAGTTTATCCATGAGGTCATCGGCCATTGTTATGCTAATTCCGGTCTCTTTCGATAGTTGCTTAGGGGAGATATTTAAAATCTTTCTAGGAGTATCAAAACCCGCTTCTTTGAGCGTGTCGATGACAAATTGGTTCATATCTTCAATTTTGTCAATCTCTACGTCGAGTGTTTTTCCATTCTTTAACTGCATTTGTTGGAGCTCAAAGTCAAGCTCAGATTGATAATCGCTCATTTTCTTGACATCGAGAGCAACTCCTATGAGCTCAGCGTTGAGGCGCGCATTTGAGCCACGTTTCCCGATAACAATTGGATAATCTTCATCCTCCACAGTTATGTATAACGTATCTTTTTCTCGATCATGATTTAATCGCTTAATATCAATAGGATGGAGAAGGCGTTGCAGCAACTGAATCTCATCTTCTGTATAGATTACGATATCAATCCTCTCATTATTAAGTTCCCGAATGACATTCTTTACTCGTGTTCCCCGCACACCTACGCACGCTCCTAAAGGATCTACTTTTGGGTCATTTGAAGAGACCGCAATTTTCGTACGATACCCTGGCTCTCGGACAATTTTCTTTATATAGATGGTTCCATCGTTGAGCTCGGGAACTTCTTGTTTAAAGAGGGCTTTGACTACCTCTGGGTGACTACGAGACAGGACCACCTCGGCTCCACCACTTTCGTCATCTCGCACCTCCCAAAGTAAGGCTTGAATACGATCCCCGATGTGATACTTTTCTGTCTTGGGGTAGAAACGTTCCGGAAGAATGGCTTCCACCTTTCCAAGATCAACAATCAATGTCGCTCCCCTGATTATACGTCTGACGGTTCCAGAAAAAAGCTCGTGAATGCGGTGACGGTACTCTTTATAAATGATATCGTGCTCAGCAATGCGTAGATTCTGCAAAATCACCTGTTTAGCAATTCTAACCGCAATTCTTCCGAATTCTTCGGGGAATATCCTGACCTGTATGCATTCCCCGAGCTCCACATCGGGATGACTTTCCTCAGCCTCTTCCAGAGAGATCTCCTCTTCTGGATAACTAACAGTTGTCACGACCTCTTTTTCTGCAGAGACTTCAATCTCTCCTGTCCTAGGGTCGATCGCGACATTAACAGATTTCACACCCTTCAAACTTTTGTGTGCAGCAACCCGTAGTGCTTCCTCAATTGCTTGGATAATGGTCTCTCGCTTGATCCCCTTCTCCCGCTCCAAGTGCTCAAAAATTGCCAAAAGATCTCTATTCATTATCTTCTAAAAATTTAGAATTTTTCTTTACACTTGCAGTGTATCAACAGATTACCCACTTTGCCATACCCCGCATGTCTATTCATTTTTTAAGGTTTTTTTTCTTTAAGGATGATGTCATCCCTATTTTCTTTGTTTTTTTCTACCAAATAATCTTTGATAGAGAGAGAAATCTTCTTGTGTTCGGAATCGAGCTTTATCACCTTAACATAAACCTCATCATCTATCGAGACAATCTCTTCAACCTTTCCGAAGGCTCGATCGGAAAGCTCGGTGACATGTACCAGCCCTTCAAGTTCCTCAAGTCCATTTTGAAGTTGAACAAATGCACCAAAAGCTGTGATCTTGCTGACCACGCCCTTGACGACACTCCCAACAGGCAAAATCTTTTCGATAGATTCCCAAGGATTATCACCTAATTGTTTGATTCCCAACGTGACCTTTTTGCTCTCTCGATCGACAGAGAGAATAACAGCCTCCACCACATCACCCTTATTGAGAACCTCAGATGGGTGTGAAACTTTCTGAGTCCAGCTAAGATCCGATATATGAATAAGTCCGTCGATACCTGGCTCCAGAGCAACAAAGGCTCCGTAGTTAGTGAGATTGCGAACTTCAGCTTTAACGACATTTCCAACGAGGTATTTTTTGTCAGCATCTTCCCAGGGATTTTTTTCAATTTGTTTGATGCCCAAAGAGATTTTACCCTCCTCCTTTTGGATGGAGAGCACGACAGCCTGTAATTCTTCCCCCCTTTTTACCACTTCGCTGGGGTCGGTTACATTTTTGACCCACGACATCTCTGAGAGGTGAATCAGCCCTTCGATCCCAGGCTCAATCTCAATGAATGCACCGTAAGGGGCGAGATTGACAATTTTCCCTTTAATCAAGGATCCTGGAGGGTATTTCTTTTCGATCTCTTCCCATGGGTTAGCCTCTTTTTGCTTGAGCCCCAGGGCAATGCGCCCCTTCTCCTTATCGACATGCAAAATCACTACTTCAAGGGTATCGTTAAGTTGTACCATCTCCGAGGGGTGTTTGATACGTTTCCAGGTCATGTCGGTAATGTGCAAAAGACCATCGATACCATCCAGATCGAGGAACACGCCAAAATCTGTGATGTTTTTGACAACTCCCTTTCGTAGTTCTCCCTCCTGAATGGTCCCGAGGAGTTCCGCCTTTTTAACGCTCTTCTCTTCTTCAAGCAATTCCCTTCTGGAAACGACAATATTTTTCCTCTCCGCATTTATTTTAAGTATCTTAAACTCAAAGGTTTTGTCAAGATATTCGTCGAGATTCTTGATTCGTTTATTATCAATTTGGGAGCCGGGCAGGAATGCCTCCATTCCAATATCAACTATCAGCCCCCCCTTCACCTTGCGCATAACTTTTCCCTCAATGACCGATCCCTCTTCACAATGGTTGAAGATATATTCCCACTGACGATGACGCCGTGCTTTTTCATGTGATAGGATAATCTGACCATCCTCACCTTCAGGGCGTTCGAGAAACACCTCAATAGTACTCCCTAGACACAACTCATCAGGATGGGTAAATTCACTCAACGAAACCAATCCCTCAGATTTTAACTTGACATCTACAACGACAAAATCAGAAGTAAGCTCAACAATTTGTCCCTTAAGAATCTGTCCTACCTCCATTGAAGAGGTGGTGCCTTTTTCGGCTTTTTCTTCTTTGTTATTAAGTAATTTTTGAAATAATTGCGCATCTTTATCTTGAAATTCAACATCATCTATAAAATTCTGTTCGTTCCAGTCATACTCAGTATGTTGCGACATGTATAAGGGCTCCTAAGGGTTAATGGGCTTGTAGCTGCGAGAGAAACCCCCGCCGACAAACAGTGCCTGTTTGAGACAGAATGTTAGCAAATGATTCATAATAAAAGCAACTAAGAACCTATAGTGTAATTTTGCGTAGTGTGGGCCCTGATTTTTTCATTTGATTTTAACGGGGAGGCTCTCTTTTCCTCATATTAAATAATTTATATGATTTTCCGAAGCTTACCGGTTTAAGTCAACACTAAAGTAGTGTGCCGTACAGGGAGGAACAAAAGTGACGCAAAGGATCCACGAGGCAGTAATAGATGACAGAACTACAGTGGCGGGGAATATTCCTTACGCAACAAAAAATTTAAATCATCAGCTTGATTCTATACGCATTCAAAACCATAGCCCAAGTCTAACTTGCCATTTAAATTAAAGTCGATTTTCTATATAATAGAGTAGTTGCCTTGAACGATTCTGGTCACAATTACAAATAACAAAACTTTACTACGATCACATGGAGCCTGCCAAGCCAAGAAACCTTGGAGCCATAAGGAGATGTGGGCAATGCATCTCCCCCGCTCTTCTGACCTGTACGGAGGATAGAATAAAAAAGTGCAATCCACTAGTCTACAGCTACATACTGAACAGAATGTAGTATTATCATCCTTCAAGGAGCTAGAAGCGCGCTCTATCGAGTGTGTACGCGCAATTAAAGAAATTTGCCCAGAATGCACCCTCAAAGAACATTCCCCTATTAGTACAATCACACATATCGCAACGAAGATTTTTCTAGAACACCCTGAATGTAAGCCACTGGCATCTTTCTTCACAGCTCGCGAGAGACACTACATCAACTTGGATTGCGCCCTATTCCCCAGGGAAGGGAAAGAAGTGGCGCATATACAAAAACAACTACAAGATACAGAACTCGAATTGGATTGCG
>Ga0066187_1000462_pt1 | contig 13834 bp, 10 predicted proteins | sample WorMetexBAHAMAS1_FD_58706 | JGI IMG/M metagenome (GOLD analysis project Ga0066187, IMG submission 58706) | Marine gutless worms symbiont microbial communities from Max Planck institute for Marine Microbiology, Germany - Inanidrilus exumae... | ecosystem: Host-associated > Annelida > Digestive...
ACCTTTTTCAATTAAACCCAAATCCCCTGCCAATAAAATCTGTGTTTCCAGTTCGCAAACTGAACCATAGGATATATAGAGCCTCGGCCCCTCGATCCCTAATTACATCAAACTCTAGGATTCATAGACTCAAGTGCCCACATTATTTTACCGGAAGCACGCTAAATTTTGATGTACGTCATTAGTTTATCTTGATGCCGTTCTTTTTCCGATATCGATGATGTTGCTTCATTGAGAAGAAAACCAAAATCACCAGAAGGCATAATGTCATCGGCAAAACAACCGATCCGATATGCAGCGAAACGTAACCCATCCCAACCAATGGCAGCAAACTCCACCGTACCATCATCCGCAGCGTCTCATTACCTGAAATGAAATCCGCAACAGGGGGGGAGTATCGATAGTAGAAGCCGACCATAGCCCGTCCGAACCGACTGGGCAGCAGGAACACGTCCCGAAATTTCCGCAGTACCTTGACATGGGGCTCGAATTCAGAGCCAAACGCCGCAGTGGCGATAAAGCATCCGCTGCTGCCGCCATCACTAGTTGCGGTTGCGCCACCAGTGTCCGTTGTCGGACTTGATGGGGTCGTGGGTGCCGGCGCCGGTTCAGCCGCGGCCACCTCTGTTGTATCTTCCTCTTCTTCCTCAGCAGTACTGGTAGATGTACTGCCCCCTCCCCCACCGGCTGCAGACGCAACAGAAGGCCCGATAGGATCGATCACGACACCATTTTTTACACCGTCGGCATCACCGGTTCCGCCGTCAGTAATGGATATGTCAAAAACCGTTCGGGTGGCATCGGTTGCAACGACATTGGCGGTGAAATCGATCCAACCGCTTACGGCATTATACTTGTACCATTTGGCGGTGGCGGGTAACGCCTCGGATAGATGGACCCGGACTTTCGCAGTAGCAGCAGCTCCTGCCAGGGTCGCCTTGAATTGAAGAAGGCCATATTTCAAGTCTGCATCACTGGGTTTGCCACCAGTGGTATCGACAATGCTAGTCGAATCGATGGACCTTGCCGAATCCACACTGGCGACACTGGCATCCTGGGAGTCAACCGCCACTTTGGCATCCCCTTTGATGGTTTTTAGCGCTTTTAGAGAAGCCTGATTTCTGTCATCATTGCCATCTTTATCCAGGTCGACGCCTGCCTCCACTTCCTGATCGTCTGGAATGCCGTTGCCTGCAATACCTTTTGTTCCGTCATCTTCCGAATCGGCCTCGGTGGTAAACGACCGGCTCGCGGACCATATGGATTGACCGTTATTGATATCGAAGAACTTCACCCGCCAAAAATATTGTGTACTGGGTTCGAGCAACAGGTCCGGGCATGTCATCTTTTCCAGGTAATCCTGTGTTTCGACATCCAAAACCAGTTTATCGGTCGCAAAGGTATTGTCCGTGGCGAGCTGCCAACGGGTTTTCGAGTGGTCGTCGGATTCGTTATCCGCATAAGCTTGCGTCGTTAGATCAGTGGTTCGCGATACGCCGGTAGCCGCGTCCGCCGGCGCTTTGAGTACCGGTTGATCCGGGCCTTTGTTGGTGGACGGCGTCCCGGCTGTGGCTTCCTCAAGATTGGTAAAGCCGTCGTTATCGAGGTCACCCGCAGCATCGTTGACCAAGGGGTCGAGTCCGGTGTTGGCATTTTCATACGTATCGGACATACCATCGTTGTCGTCATCACTGTCTTCGTAGTTTCGCGTACCGTCCGAATCCGTATCGATGGTATCCGTGACAAAATTGCTGACCAGCGAAGTCGGGTTACCGGCAAGGTCCGTACCGGACACCGTCACACTGCTGGCGCCGTCCGTGGCGGTTGCCGTACCGTCATGCCGCTGGATGGTCAGACTCTCGGTCCAATTACTTCCAGATCCTGTCATGCTCTTGGGCCCAACAGTCGCCATTGGATTCGGCATATCGATGGTGATCTGGGGCGAGGCCGCCATGGTTTCACTGAAACCGGCTGTAATGGTCAGCGTGCCCACATCCACATGGCTGGAATCGGTGGCACTGTATGAGATCGTACCTGTGGGCAGTGTAATATCAAAAGTAAAAGTGGATTCACCATATGCAGATGAGGACTGTTCGTTGGCAGCCGTATCCGTGGCCCTGGATTTCACCGTATAGGAAGTGTTGGTGGCAAATAGGTTGTCATCGACGGCAAAACTCCAGTTGGGATCGTTCCATGTGGTTGTAATCCAGGAATCTGCATCACCGGTCCAAGCATTCCCAGCAGAATTCAGGTATTTGGTACCATCGGTAACTTGTAATTCAACCTTCTGAATACCCGAACTGACCGTGTCTTTGGTGACATCATTGGCCGTTCCTGTAAAAGGCGACAAACCGGTGTCATTCTTGTGCGCATTGTCAGCGGGATTGGTGATCGAGGAAACGGGCAATTCAGTATCGAGAAATATTTTTGATTTCTCGGCCACTGTTTCATTGTTCTCCGACTGGTTGTCCCGCACCCAGGCATAGACGGTGTGGTTTCCATCCGGTGTTGCCGCAAGGTCATAGCTCACCGTAAAATCGGCATTTTTCTGGGATCCACCGGGAATGTCCAGAAATGTGCCTCCAGTCGGATCGTTGTCACCATCCTGGATAAGGTACTTATCGACCAGTACGTTGTCGGATGCCACTATCCGGATCGAAACAGTCGGTGTTTTGGTATAGATCTGAATGGAACCGGGGACACCATTCACCTCCAGGTTACTTATCGTGGGTGGCACGTTCGAAGAGCTGATTTCATCGGAAAAATCGCTCCACTGGTCCAGCAAATCCACAGCCTTCACAGCAAAAAAGTATAATTTATTTTCATCAAAACCCGTGAACGTATGGGTTAATACATTTCCGACGTCAACCTCGCCGTCATAGTCCCCGGCAGGCTGGCCTGATGAGTCGGCCTTGTAAAAGACCTTATAGCCCTTGATATCGATCTCGGGATTGGCATCCCACTCCAGTTTATAGTCTTTACCGAAAGCACCAAACGGTACGAGACAACATACCAGTATGGTGATAAAAACAAGCCTTCGCTTATTTGAAAAATTAGGGATCATTGTGTGCCCCCTTAGCGGGTTATTTCATGTACGGGCGTTTACATATTGGTGTACAAACCCAATTTTTGTTTAACAAAGAGAGGTAGAGGGGGGATGCATTTTAGAAACAGGTCGCATCTTAAACTGGGTTATGATCCTCGGCTCCCGCCGAGGTCACCCACCCCACAGGTTTAGAAGATATAATTCAACAAGGCTAAAGTTTCCCATATCCCTTTGGTATTTCGATGAATTGGGATATGATCGAATAACTCTGAAGCACTTTCAAATAAATAAAACAGGAGCGGTCAGAATACAATAATATGACATTTAGAGCAACCGCATTATTCATCAACAAATAACTGGAACCATAGTTCCAGAGCCGTAACCGTCCCTAATAAATGACCATAATCCTTTGTACCCGCCACATGGGCATTAAAAATCATTTCCAGATAATCCAGATTGTAAATCTTGTGCTTGGTTGAGGCTTTACCAAAAATGATTTCACGGCTCGTCTCGCTGAAATTTTTTCGATGCCAGTCTTGAAATTCAGTGTAGTGGCGATATCCCTTGACGCTGAGGCGCTTCATCAATGAATTGAACTTGTCCGTCAAGAATAGCCGTAATGGTCCGGCATCCATGGGCGCGCCGGTGTTTGAATTTGTAATTTTCAACAAACCGGGCAGACACCTGTGAATCAGTTCATGATGGACTTCGCCGGCATGCCTGAATCGAATCGGCAGATGCAAAAGGCTTTCCAAAAAATCATTATCCAAAAAGGGGAGTCGAATCTCGATTTGCGTCCGGAAAATATCCAGAGAAGCCACTACCTGTCGACGGATGTGTTCGTTGATATAGTAGTATATGCACACATCCGCTGGCGACAATAATTCTGCCACCAGTCCAATAGATTCTATAAGGGAAGCTTTCGGGCCGTGAATTCCCGTTTCCTGAAACTCGGGGTGAAAAAGACGAGTTGGGTCAATGTCCCGCCTGACCAGATTCGTGATGTTGAGAATGTAATCCAGAATCGCTTTCCAGCCATCCAAGCCCTCTACCTCAGGGCGGACCATTACGGGATATGCTAGTGAAGCCTTGGCAATTTCACCGCCATGACCCCGCAGCAATATCTTGAAAGGTGCCTTATTAAAATATTCCAGCGCCAACATCTCGGTGGATTCGTGGGGATGATACAAACCGTCGGTGAGACGAATCATATCCGTGGCCATGGTTTTAAAATCCTGCAGATAGTCCTGCCCTAGTGGAATGAATTCATGCTGGGTTTTACCTATTTCTGCCAACCGCTGGGCCAATCGTTCGTCTGCGCAACCGGATAATCCCAAAGTATAGGTATGCATCCCACGGGCAGTAGCTCCCAAGCCCGCCAACACGGCCCTTGAATCCAGGCCGCCGGAAAGGGAAAGCCCGAGCTGTCCGGTATGAAGCGAACGTTTTTGGACAGCCTTTTCAAAATGCTCAGCAGCGATTGATAAAGATGTATCCGGAATAGAATTTTGGCCTTTTTCTAAAAAAAGTGATTCAAGAATGAAATAGCGATCGATTTGAACCTGGCCGTTGTCAAGGGAATAGGTCAGCACTGACCCGGGGGCCAGCAAATGGATGTCCTTAAAAAGCGTTTTCGTGCCAAGCACTTGGCCAAAATGAAGAAAATCGGCAATACTGCGATAATCGACGTCTTTCGAAATTCCCGGAACCTGAAGCAGGGCTTTGATCTCTGCCGAGAAAGCAAACCCCTTTTTTGGTAATACCGAATAATACAAAGGTTGGAGACCGAATCGATCGCTGATCAATAAAAATTTACGTTTCCTGCAATCAAACAATACCGCATGAAATATTCCCGATAATTCCGCTGCGAATCGATCGCCATTTACTTGGTATTGCTCCATTGCCATGTGTGCATTAGATTTGCCAGCCGGGACGTCGTACAACTCTCCATGCAACATCAAGGTTATTTGACGCTGAACGTCGACTATTGGCTGCTCATTCGATGGAAATATGCCCAAATGAACACGCCCCATCATGAAATCATTTTCCGCATCTACGAATCGATCCGTTTCCATTCTCCGTTCCGGATCCATGGATCGGACCATCTTGTCCGCCAACGCACTCAAGCTATTTATGTCTTTCAAATATGCGCCATATAGTCCTGGCATATCTTTCCTCTTTTTTTAATCACCGCAGTGATCGCTGGGAGTTTTTTTGATTCACCGCAGAGGTCTCTGAGAACGCCGAGAGGTCCTTTTATGTGTTCACCGCAGAGAGCGCGGAGGACGCTGAGGGATTCTTTTATGTTCTAACCGCAGAGGTCGCTGAGGACGCTGAGAATATATTTATGTATTAACGCGTTCTCTGAAGTGAAAATTATTTTTATTGTCTTTCTCAGCGTTCTCTGCGCTCTCCGCGGTGAATACCATTATAAACCGTTGTTCTCTGTGCCCTCCGTGTTCTCTGCGGTGAATATCATTTAGAACGGTTCTTCTCTGTGCCCTCTGCGCTCTCTGCGGTGAATATCATTTAAAACCGTCTTTCTCTGTGCCCTCTGCGTTCTCTGCGGTGAATATTTATCTATTCATGCAACTTATTAACCAAACGTTTGATTCCACTTTTTAGCAGTATCACGTTGAAATTGATTAACAATCCAACCGGGTTTCCTGACAATCTCAAATACGAAAGAAGCTGCGCTTCATGGATAGGCTCGATGCTTTTAACCGATTTCAATTCAACAATCACTTTATCCTCTACCAGTAGGTCGATCCGATAACCGCAATCCAGTTCAACTTCTCTATATTTTACAGGTAACGCTTTTTGGCGCTCAACAATCAATCCATTTTCGATTAACTCATATGTTAAGCAGGTTTCATAAGCAGATTCAAGCAAGCCTGGTCCGAGCTCTCGATGAACTTTTATGGCTGCCCCAATAATAGCTTCCGTTATCGTGTTAACTTCCATTTTCAGTGTTTTGTTCACCGCTGAGCTCGCTGAGGACGTTGAGGGGGTTTTTTGTGTGTTCACCGCTGAGGTCGCTGGGGACGTTGAGGGGGTTTTTTGTGTGTTCACCGCGGAGACCGCGGAGACCGCTGAGGGATCCTTTTGTGTATTCACCGCAGAGGTCGCTGAGGGCGCTGAAGGGTTTGAAATATCCGCCTTGCGGAAATAACTATTTCTCGCCGAAGACAATACTCTAAACTGTAGTTCTCTGCGTTCTCAGTGCTCTCCGCGGTGAATATCATTTTAAATTGTCTTTCTCTGCGCCCTCGGCGGTCTCTGCGGTGAATATCATTTCAACTACGCTTTCGTATCAATTTAGCCGGGTTCCCCGCAACGATGGAATAATCCTCAACATCCTTTGTCACCACAGACCCCGCCCCGATAATGCACTTTTTCCCGACATTGGCCATGATGAGAGAGGCGTTTCCGATCCATGTGTCTTCGCCGATGGAAATCTTCTCGAAGATACCCCCCTGTTCCCGAATCGGCCGATCAAGATCGTCGAACGTGTGCTGTTTGCTGCCGCTCATGATGTGCACATTGCTGCCGATGGTACAATAATCGGCGATTTTGCATTTCCCGATATTGCACTGCGGCCCGATATATACCCCTTTGCCGATCTCCGTATCAGACTGGGAGAAAACCGTGCCGAACATAATGGCGCAATCTTTGTCGCAACGGGTCATGGCATATTGATAAAAGCCTTTTCGCAAATAGCTTCCAGCTTTACCCGGAAAAAGACTTAAAAACTGTGACATTGCCCAAAAGGATCCATCCTTCCCTCCAACAACGCTCCCAGCGCAATGCACCACAAAGAGGGGGAGTGCAAGAATCTTGAATAGGGTGTCGAAAACTGCTTTTGCCAACTCTTTCAAAATGTCAACTCATTGATTTAACCGCAGAGGTCGCTGTGTGCGCTGAGAGGTCCTTTTGTGTATTCACCGCAGAGATCGCAGAGGACGCTGAGGGATACTCTTATGTATTCACCGCAGAGATCGCAGAGGACGCTGAGGGATCTTATTTTGTATCAACCACAGAGGCCGCTGAGAGCGCTGAGGATTAATATTTACGCTTCGCAGCGAAGCTGTCTCCCTGTAGATAAAAATTTATACTGCTGTTCTCTGCGTTCTCCGTGCTCTCTGTGGTGAATAAACCATTAAAGCTGTAGTTCTCTGCGCTTTCCGCGCTCTCCGCGGTGAATATCATTTAAAACCGTCTTTCTCTGCGCCCTCCGCGCTCTCTGCGGTGAACTCACTCGATTTGAAATATCTGTACCCGATGATTCCCTTTGTCCACGACATAAATGCGGTCATTTTCGTCTATATCCAGATCTGCAGGTTTTTCAAACTGCCCCGGTCCCTTCCCCTGTTTGCCAAACTGAAAAATAAAGTCGCCTTTGGCGGCGAACACCTGAAGGCGGTGATTATTCCGATCCGCCACAAACAGCCTTTCTTGAGAATCAAAAGCCAACCCAACCGGGTGCAAAAACTGGCCGGAGCCCTCGCCCTGACTTCCTATACTGTAAATGAAAACACCTTGGGAGTTGAACACTTGGACGCGGTGGTTCTTGAAATCGGAAACATACAGTTCTCCGACTCGGTTGTGCGTCAAATTGATGGGGTTGTTGAATTCTCCGTTTCCGCTACCTTTCCTGCCGAAGGTGCGGATAAAATTCAGGTCCGATCCGAACACCCGTACACAGTGGTTGTCCCAATCCACCACCATTAGACGACCATCAGGTGCGAACGACAGATCACGCGGATTTTTGAAGCCTTTGAGGTAGAAATGCCAACGCTTGACACCATTCAGCACCTCACCGTCCCGGCTTAAAACTTGTATTCGGTCGTTTCCAGTGTCGGCAATGTAAAGGTGCCCATGTTCATCGGTAATGACGCTGTCCACATATGCCAGTTCACCGAGTGCCCTGCCAAATCTACCAATTGCCCTGATGAAACGGCCTTTTCTGTCGAACACGGAAATCCTATGGTTCAGATCATCGGAAACATATATAAACCCGTCCCTCGAGGCATGGATACCATGCGGTCCACCAAATTCGCCGTCACCCTTCCCTTCACGGCCGAATTGGTAAAGAAAAGTTATGTTCGGCAACTGTTGTTCGGCTGTGAGTTTCGATTCACCAGCATGGAGGTAATCGTAAAAACCGCCTTCTATCAAGCCAAGCATAAAAAATAGCATAAATATTGTTGCCCTGACCAACTTCCTTTTAATCACTTTCAGTTATTGGTGAAAATTAGGGAAAGAGTTTTACACCGCAGAGTGCGCGGAGATCACGGAGGGGAAAATGGTCAAGATTTGCGGAAAAAACCCAAATTAACACCGCTGTATGTTTTTCATCGTCGAGGGCACAAGCCAACATGCATTTCTCTGTGTTCTCTGAGCCCTCTGCGGTGAATCTTCTCACGCCGAAGGTGACAAACCAATCTGCATTTCTCTGCGCACTCAGCGCCCTCCGCGGTGAATCTTTTCTCGCCGAAGGCGAAATCCTCAGCGCTTTCTGCTGTTCATCAATCGATCGTATAATTGCTCGTACTCACCAGCCATGCGCTGGGCTGAAAAATGATCCAGAATATGCTGACGACCGGCCGTGGCTATGCGTTTTCCATACTCTTCATCCGTCAGCAAATGCTCCCAGCATGAAACCAGTGCTTCAACATCTCCAAACGGCGCTAAAAGTCCTGTCTTGCCGTTTATAATAAGTTGATCTACGCCCGGAATATCAAATGCTGCCACCGGCACCTCCAGCCCCATGGCTTCCATCATGCAGCGTGGGATGCCTTCCAACGAGGAGGTCATACAGAAAATATCAAGATTCCTAACTATTGATAGGCGATCTTTGCGATATCCCATAAATTCTATATTTTCGCCAGAAGCAAGCGCCTTTGCTCGATTTTTAAGGTCCTCACTTAAAGGGCCTTCCCCCACCAAGATCAATTGGGTATTGGGATGCTTGCGATGAAGCAAATCAAAAGCATTGAGCATTGCATCGATGTTTTTTCGGTGGGACAACTGTCCAACATAACCGATGCTTATAGGTCCGTCTTTCTCTATCTCTTCAGGTTCAACAATTTTCCTTTCAGCTTCAATCTCACTTAAATCCACACCGTTCTGGATGATACTGATACGATGATTCGACACACCAATGCGCTTCATGTCCATTTGAAGCTCTTTTGATAATGGAGAGATACAATCGAAAAACCGCAATGCGAAACATCCTAGCTTGATAAATGCCTGAAGTTTGAAATCATTGACGTTTTCAAAACCGTGCGGTGTTGCCAGAGAACGAATACCGGCCAATCGGGCGGCTATTAGGCCAATGATATCAGATTTGTATCCATGAGAATGGATAATGTCGATATTCAACTCTCGAATCAAGCGAACCAATCGCATAATCCCTCTCGGATCGAAACGCCCATTCGTGGTAAACTTGTGCGCACCTAACCCTAAGTCACGAAAGCGATGAAAGATTTCAATGTTCTGTGTCGGGCTTTCGTGAGTTATGGCAAGTTGGCAGTCAACTCTTTCACTGCTTAAATGCTTTGCCAATGCTAAAAGCCACATCTCCGCCCCAAACATTCCAGCAGGGCAGATGAATTGCAGCACGTTGATGGGTTTCATGGGTTTTATGGGTTTATTGGGTTTGTTGGGTTTATTGGGTTGATTGAGTTGGTTGTGTTGGTAGAGCTAAAGCCTTTTGATCCCCTCTATAATTAGATAATCTGATGATTCAACAGCATCAATGTCTGGAATTCTGCTCTGGTGAAAATGCATTCTATCAACCTCGGAAAATCCGTTTTGCTCGAACATTTCAATCAGCTGGATTTCATCGAAAAGCCATTTGTGAAAGTGTCCCATTGAACCAAGATAAACTTTCTTTGTGCAAATATCATTGAAAAACATTTGTATATGTCCTTTCAATTTTTCTGCATTCCGCTCGCACCGTTTCTTCGCTTTTTCTTCCCTATAAATTTTCAAGTAGTTTTTCCAGAACTCAAGACCGTCAGGTACACACACCCTTAGTATACCTTTGGGTTTAAGCACCCTGTAAGATTCCCTTGTCAGTTCGTATGCCATATCGTATTCAAAATGTTCCCAGAGCTCGCCGGCATAAATACAAGCGACAGAATTGTTTGGAAACGGCAAGCCACGAGATAGATTAAAAAATTTTATCGTCTTATCGAATTCGGTCTCTTCAATCAGCCCAAGCGAAACAAATACTTTATCCAACCAATTCAACTTACTTGCCAACAGGGCTCGGTTGCTGCCATCGATGTTAATCCAGCCGTCTGGCTGTACCGGACCACATCCAAGATTTAATTTAGAACCCTCTGGCATACTGGGTTTCAACGTTTTGTCGGCTGCCATTTTGCATAGCGTTTGCCCATTAAAAACTCAAGCCAGGCGCGCATTAATGCTGCATTGGCCATAAGAAAAAAGTAGGCGAAATGAAATGGTTTGTGAAATCTTTTTGGCACATATTCGAATAAAGTTGCGAGTGCCATCGTGTAAACAGAACACTGACCGAGAAACAATATAAAAAAAATCAAGGATTCATTTAATAAGGCAACATTGGTAACTAAAACCGAAAGAAATAAAAAGGGGCTCAACCATCGCATCAATTTATGACTAATCAGTTGAATCGATATCATACCGTGTTTGAATGGATTCATCATGGAACGATTAGATTCGGCAAATAGCGCACTCATTCCCCGGTTTATCGTTCTTACCTTTCGAGGTAGCTCATCCCATGCTTTGGCAGCAGTTTTATAATATGCTTTCACCCGATCGTCTTCGACAACTCTCAGCCCATGTTTCAAAGTTCTCAAAGCGGCATAAAAATCGGGGGGAAATGCCGGGTTCCAACCACCTCTCGCAATATCTGCTTTTATTGCATAAAAGCCGCCTGTGACCCCAATCATTGATCCCACCTTCGATGTGAAACGCCTTACCATCATATCGTACCCAATATAGCCGCGTTCTCCCACGCCCTGTGAACTCGTCCCAACAATCATGTCCCTACAACTCACGACGCCAATGGTCGGATCATAGAAATTCTCAGCAATCAGGCGCAGAGCATCGCCCTCACAGGTAATCGCAACGTCGGTAAAAACGATAACTTCAGAATCAAAATCAATATTCAGCATGGCATGGTTCTGTGCCGAAACCTTCCCTCCCCGTATTTTCAAATGAGCCAGCTTAACACCTGTACCCTGATAGCTTCGAACGATATCATTGGTCTGGTCGGTTGATGCATCCGATGCAACAACGATTTCAAATTTTTCTTTAGGATAGTCAAACGCCAGGCAGTTATCAATCTTGGTCCCGATCTGATCCTCCTCGTTGAAAACAGGGATTATAATTGAAATCTTAGGAAGGAAATCCCCTTTATTCACCAGTCGATGCCGCCAGATTGAAATTACAATTAGCAGGATCGGATAACCCAAATAGATATAGGCAATTGTGAGAGCCGACGCGTAAAAAATCAATTCCATTGGCAACATATGACACTTCCCCGGGATAGCAAAAACAACTCTGCGGCAATCCCACCTATCCCTGCGATTATTTAAAGTTAGTACAATGGACCTTTGGTGTGAAATTTCTGATGGCAGGACATTACCATGTGACAAAGAGGCTATGCCTGTAAAGGACATTTGCTGCCAACACAAATTGAGCTGTTATTCAGTCAATCTGCGCCGATCTCTTTTGAGAATAAATGCCAAAAACCTCGACATATCCCTTGGTATGCCTTCGGTTTTCGCAAACCCTTATGCGTCCGGGTCCCTGCACATTTCGCCCCGACAAATCACTTTGCCTGCGTTAAATGTAGTTTCTTTTGTGGTTTTTAAATCCCGTAAACACAAACTTAGTGAATGAATCCTTATATTGGCTCACCTCAGCTGGGTAATAATTTATTTCCTCACTACTCTTTGAATAAAATTGAGTGTATTGCTCAAATGTGAGTTCTTTCCTTCTATTGATTTGTTCTAAAAATTTTATGTTTTCGATAATTTGTTGGATGTTTTTTTTCACTTTGAACACCATGAACTCGGCTCCACAGCCACTTCCATAGCTGAAAAGGCCCACTTTCTTTCCGCTTATTCTGCTCCTTTCACTTTCAAGCAGACTTATCAGGCTCATATAAACGGACCCGGTATATATGTTTCCAACTTCCTTCGCCCCCAGCAGCCCGGGTACAACTTTCTCTTTGTAAGTGTGCTGAAAAACATTTTCAAGGGCCTCTGCTGCCATGTCCTCGTTCTCAACCTCAATCAAACGTCTATGCGCTTTCTTGGACATCGTACAATAAGGGAGGTGGTACACAAAGTAATCCACTGTATCCAACAGCTCTCCCTTTTTAAGGCCAAGGTTTTCCCTTAGGCACGCTGCCGAGCTTTCCAAGGCGCCGAGATAGCAATCGATAGAATACTTGCCGTCCACAACTGGCACACGGTGACCGGTTGGCCGCCAGAAATCAAAAACATTTTTTGAGTACAACCCGCTAGTGGACGTATCTACTTCGAATAATCCGGATTTCTTGTCCACCAAAAGTGCGACTGCTCCCGCACCCTGGGTGGGTTCACCAGGAGACCCAAACCCGTATTTGGCAATATCAGTCATAATAACAAGGGCCTTGTATTCAGAGGAATTCATACAAGTCACTTTGTCTATGGAACTTACCAAACCAGCCGTTCCTCCATAACAGGCATGTTTTATTTCGAATACACGGCATTGGGTGCCAATATCCAATAGCCCCTGGACAAAACTTGCAACGGGTTTGGAGTGGTCTACACCGCTTTCCGTACTCACAACTAGCTGACGGATTTCATCTGGGTCCGTATTGCTTTTTTCTAAAAACTGTTTGGCCGCGTTTGCGGCCATTGTAACGGTATCCTCATAATTCGGAATGATCGACATATTGTGATTTCCCAAGCCGATCTGAAATTTCTCTTTAGGAATGCCGCGGGCATTTGCAAGCAATGCATGAGGCAGACAGTACTGTGGAATATATATAGAGATGTCACTTATACCTGCTTTTTCCATTTTAAACTCCAATTCTTAAAGCGTTCGTTATTGGGAAATAGGGCTGCTATAAGAAAATACTTATGGGTGTCAGAAGCTTCCCTACAGTTTTCATCAACTCATTGACCTGTATTCATGTGGTGCAACAAAAATTTGTAGATAATAATTTAAACAGTTATGGTTGTGGCTCTTCTTCAGAGCCCTTGGTATTACCCGCTATTTCATGTTGATGGTATGCAATATCCTCATCGTTGCTGATGATGATCTATGATTAACCGTATTTGAGCGACTGAAATTCCCACGTATTAACCTCCTCAACCTGTTGAGCCATACTAAAGCGCTATCCATCTCACTTTCTAAGCCCCGAAACATTTCAAATACTCTGAGAGAAATCGCTTATAGCAGGTTAAGGTTTGCGGGCAAGGATACCGATATGAGCCAAGCAATTACCGGATTTTTTTTCGGGACTTGAATAGTCAATATTCTTGATAATTATGTGAAACTGTCAAACGAAATGTGCGCATCTTAATTCAGAAATGGCCATCGCTATATGAATATTTTAAAGATTACCGAATTTATTCAATTTTTGAAAGGATAATATCGAAATAACTCTGATCTTAAATTCCGATACCGCTGCAAACCGATGGAACGTTTTATAAACCTTTTAATAAAGTCAACAGCCTGCATTTGTGCAGCATCGCTAATTATGACACAAATTCAAAGGAAAATCGGGTAACACTTTTCCTG
>Ga0066187_1000463_pt1 | contig 13830 bp, 7 predicted proteins | sample WorMetexBAHAMAS1_FD_58706 | JGI IMG/M metagenome (GOLD analysis project Ga0066187, IMG submission 58706) | Marine gutless worms symbiont microbial communities from Max Planck institute for Marine Microbiology, Germany - Inanidrilus exumae... | ecosystem: Host-associated > Annelida > Digestive...
ACGTGAATTACGTGATACGTCCATGTTGAATTTTTTTGCTACATTGTTCGGGGGCCCCTAAAACGTTGGGGGCCCCTGGACTTTGTCCACCCTTGTCCATAGGCTGTGACGCCACTGATGTTCAATTTCAAAACTCAACAAGTGGGAACCGTGAAGTTCAGAATGTGTATAACAAAAGTATAGGCTGTACCAATTATTCATTACATGGTAATTTATTGGCAAATGCAACTAACTTCTTTGTTTCACAATGGTAGCAGTTATATGGTACATCACAGCAAAAGTCAATACAGTTACTGGTATGTTTTACGAAGAACATTGAGCCATATGAATCAAAATCTGCAGTAGTTTAAGTCGAAATTCATGTTGGCAATCCTGGAAATCAAGCAATTCTAAGTAGTCGCTAAACAAGGTGTTGCCCTAACGGGATGTAACTGTACTGGCCCGTCGTGCAATGTTACCGTGGAGCTATAATTAGACTGGAGGTGGCATGACGTCATTGCCGGGCCTGTGCGGCTAAAGCTGCCTGCAGGCCCGCCATGAAGTGTTACAGACCCTGACAGACGACGATGACGACGACAGATGCCAGCGCACAAAAATACACTGGCCCATTAGGCGGGCCAGTAATAAGGCAAAGTGGTGTCTTTTCACTCAGCAGGGCAGTTGAAATGCATGTCAACTAAAGTTTCATATAGTTTAAAAAGCATGTCTAAGGCAGAATTGTTACAACATTCTCTTAGACCTGCTGGTACTTTCACATGCAAAAATCTAACTTTTATGAACGTCGCAGCCTACACAGGCCAGGCATACAACAATGCATTATAGGCATTATGATGCACATATGTCTTAGTAGTGGTACAGCCCACAATTGTCAGTGAACATCAAAAAGCATGACAACATAATGACAGCAACGAGTAAAGCTCACTGTTCTGTATAGCTGATGGTATCTGTAGGACACCTGTCCACATGAGACCACAGTCACTTAAATAATGCAAAGTTTGCTTTAACAGCAAAGAAACCTGCCACTGAGCATCGTAGTCAACATTACGAGAATAACAAAGTTATAATCATTGAATAACAATAGCCGATTATGAGTCGCGTGAATTAGTTACATCAGCATAAATGATGGATAGCAAATCACTTACAAGTGTGTGTCGATGGATGGGAGCTTCAAAGTCCAGTCACCAGCCAGCTCATAATCACTTAAATCCTACAAAAATAAATTCACATCACTATACCTAATGATGAAGACCAGATTTTACAGATTACTGACTGAATTGCAAACTGCTTTGTGACTAACAGATAATGGCTACAGGTACAAAGCAAAATCATGGAAAGTTAAAAAACACTCCATCGTAAAGCCAAATATATTCACTAATACTTAATAGCTTCTTGACAAATTGTCTAATTAAGTGTACAGTAAGTAAGCCAGTGAAGACATCTGACAAGGAAACAGACTGCATCTAGTAAATGGAGAAGATAGCTTTACAGAAAGAGTAATAATGCTTTGCAGTTTTTTGGCAAGTAAAACATAGTGCATAATTTCCATACACAACTTCCTTAGTCGTTATTATTAATGCCACAAAAAGACAGTAGCGAGAAGAAGAAATTTACATAGTCTTACGTCTGTTGCAATAGAGCTCATCCATTTTGAGGTCCTTTGAGCTGAGGAACATTCTGCCTTAGACCTGCTTTTTAAACCATATGAAACTAAATCACATGGCGACTTACATAGCTGTCTGATACATCCAAAGACGCAGGTTCAGACTTTTTTCAGGTCACTATCTGGTTATCTTAACAGTGAGGTTTTTCTAGCCAATTAAACCAACATACATTGGCTGTTTTTGACGTTATATGCAAGTGAGTGCTGTCGTTTCTGCACACCTGCGTTAACAGTGACTCTGTGATTGTCAGATATATGTCTAGGTATGCACTGATGCACGGACGCATGTCTTCCCTGTTGGGTCGTAATGCACTTTATTGTAGGCTATGTCATGGACTCGATGTTAGCAGTATATTCAGTCAGCAGTTTAATACTGGTAGAATTATTTGCAAGAGACATATCTACAATATTTCTCCTGAACTGCAAATCAGAGTCAAGGCCTTGAAAGATATGTTAATGTGCAGAGTAGATAAATGCCAGTGTCAACCAAATGGAAGTTCTATACAGCTGGAGGAGGTTCTATACAGCAGAAAGAGGTACCAGATATTGGCAGATGACAGTCTCTACCGCCAAATCGAAGTTCTATTCAGTGGCAGGAGGTTCTATACAACAGAAGGAGGTACCAGATATTGGCAGATGACAGTGGCCGCACACTCTAAACAGTCCAATAAGAGTTATACACAGCTGCAGGTTCTATACAGCAAAAGGAGGTACCAGAATGAAGTATCAGATATCGGGAGTGGACAGTGGTAGAATAGTCCGAAGATTGAAGTGGAAGTTCTATACAGCTGTAGGATGTTCTACACAATAGAAGGAGCTACCAAATGACAGGAGCAGGACAGTCTCAACAGTCAGTATCAATTGATGAAACAAGAGTGTATCATTCGCTTTGTTTGCACTGAGTAGGTTTATTGGTTAGTGTGCTCTGTCGTCATTTCGTTATATTTCTTTTCTTTTTAAATTTCTTTTGATCATTGTATGTGTGTGTGTTGTACCATGAGTACGATTTTAATAATAATAATAATAACAATAATAATATGGCCAATTTGTCACATGGCAGCACAATTAGCAGCCATCACCTTTAACCATCTGGATCAGTATGCCAGTAGTTCTAGTCACAGGTCCTACTGCTATGCAGAACTCGCGGTTTCCTCCCCAGCAGTAGTCAAAGTCATCTCCAGTACTCACTACACCTATCCACAAAGGGATGGCCAGGCTGAGTTGACCTGGTCCTGGTTAAATACTGAGGTGGTTTGCCTGTCCATAAACGGTCACCCATCCCAGCACTAACCGGGCTCAATGCAGAGTAACTTCTTTGATCGAGATCAACGTGATACCACTAAGCCAAACCACCAGTGATGCTGAAAACAGTGTCACTTCAAACTATCCACAACCCACCTCATGTTCTCATGACCGATAATCTATCATCTACAGCCTCATGCTAATTATGTCGTCAGTTTGCGTGAGCATGTTGATTTTAATGAGAAAATTAAGAACTGTGACAAAAAAGCATACAAACCGATGAAATAGGCTGAGCAATTGGTGCTCGACCCAACCCCATCACTTTGTTCTCTGTAACATCGCAAAAGTACAATTGCATGTTGTTAAATAGAATACTAGCTACAACTAGAGATGAGACTTTGACACACCAGTGGTGACGTGGATACCTTCGCCGTCGATGGCCTTCTGTGACCTTGACCTTTTACCTCCAAAATCTAATTAGGTCACCGGTATGGGCTAATGGTTACTCCCTGTAAGTTTCATCGAGATTACTCAACCCGTTTGTCACATATGGCGGTAACACGATATCTCCGGATGAATGAATGAACAAGTGCGGCAGATGGACAACCCGAAAACATGAAGCCTTCAGCGACACAAAGGCATAAAAACCAAACAGGAAACAGTTTGGGTATAGTATGGAGCCATACTAAACTCTTTCACAATGTTTAATTAAACAGCTACAGGAATGATGACAAGACATATTTTGATTTTTCACCTCAAAATATGTAAAGGTACGACAAAAACTGAAAAAAATGAGTTAACATTCAAACACTGTACAGCAACTGCATCAAAAAAACTGCAAACAAATTCCACAATAAGGTTGACAGAAAAGCGAAAAGGTCACACACCGGCATATGGTGTCAACGGAGTGGATGTAATTCGTTGCCGAGAACTCTGCACATAACACATTCTTGTGTAACTGCTATTCCAAATAACAATTACCCCGACTAAGGACGACACTTTTGCTCTCGTCTGGTTGGATGTATCGTCAGCTAAATTAATCACAGAAAGTTACGGATAAATTTTTGATGAAATTTTTATCAAGAGTCAGGCCACATAAAAACAACAGATGTTGGGATAATGCAGATACTGGCATATGTTGTGGCGACGCAATAGGTAAGGTGTAGCAGCAGCGATCTAGAGTTCGCTGGTTCAACCTCCGGCTGTTTCACAATCATGCAACAACCCTACATAGTCGTTAATGCACGTGCATCTCTGTTCACCAAGCAGTATAAATTAGTACCAGCCAAAGATGGTGATGCTCTGGAGTTGGAACGGTAACTGTGGCAGTCTACTGCTGGGTTTATAAATGTCACCTGCAGGCTATCTGGCTAGAAAACTGGAGTTCAGTACCGGACCCTACGGTCCTTGAAAGACTATAGCAGTACCTTTAACTTATGGATGCTGGCAGCTGTGATATTTGTAAGACTTGGTTAAAAATTGTCCCAGTGGATACAAATAAAATAAAGTCTGCACTGGGTTGAGATAACAGCAAGCCAATTAGAATCCGGATAAATATCTTCTGCGATGCAGCCAGATTTCTGACAGTATTATGTACATTTTTCTGCAATAAAATTCGTCTGGATTAGAGTAGTCATATTATTTAATAACACGATGTGGTAGCTAGCAAGCAACATCTGTGATAACTAACGGACACATTTGAAAACGGTGAAAGTTTACTTCTGAGAACTGTTCTGGGAACTGGGTAGCACGTTCCCAATGAGAGCATCAAAACGATGACGGCCCAAACGTGTGCTGCCATTACAAGTGTACAGCTCAGCAGCAGAATCAGTGATCTTGGTTGGTTGTACACAATGTCCGACAATATTTAACACCAGTGAGCCAAGTTAACCCAGGTTAACGTAAAAAATAGCCGATAAAACAAAGGTAGGTAGTAAACTAATAGTAGAAATATTAAAATAGTTATTTTCAAAGCTAAAAACAGGGCTTTACCGGAGTGTCCTCATCTGCATGTGGGCCATTACTGGAGCTGCCCGAGGTTGTGAGATATGGCGACATGGTAGAGCTGTATGCACGACACAACAATGTCCTTGCGATGCCACGATCAAGGTCGCCAAGCAGAAATGGATGCTGCCGACAGGAAACAACACACGTCTTCTCACATACCCAGCAATACATCGTTAAACTGTGGTTCCAATAGAATCTGCATTTAACGTGAAGTGAAGGAATTTCAGTGCTTTGCTTTGACACTTCTGGTTGGGTGACTGGAATGACACATGTCCCCTGAAAACCTGTGCCACTCATCTCGAAAGGTTCTCTTGCCATCAGCTAACCCCAATTCACCTGGATAAGGTCATTAAAAAGATGTGATAATGATGGGATGCAGAAAGCAAAAACAGTTTCCAGACAAAGCAAGCAGATGGCTTCTGAAATAATACATTACATAACAGTACGAGCAGTCCATGCATTACACAGCATGAAGAGCAAGCAACAAGACACAGAAAACTAGTATTATTAGCAGCCTACAGTCTAACATGTCAGTAAACAGTTATCAAATCTAGACTTAAAACTCATTTACTTCACTGGCGAACACCGACTAACATGACCTCACCTGCTCTGCTACTGCCTCTGAAGGTACGACCTTATGGCAGCATAGAAATGTGTGTATTATTATTATTAGTATTATTAAACAGCAGTGAAAGTGCAGCAACAAATGAATGATAAATAAATGTGTCCAAAGTAACAAGAGTCACTGTACAGACATTTTACAGTCATGGAAGGACGCTGGTGTACATCATCAGACATACTCTGATGGCAGATAACCAGGATACTGAGTTACGTGCTGATGCATACTGTTCCAGACAAGTGGTGGCAAATGTAAGCACTCAATTGCTGACGGAAGAATGAATGTGTGCAAAGGACATTCAACGACGACGACATTACTATCGTAGACGCTGATGAGTGTCAGAGTTCAACAGTCAAACAGAGCAGGTGCCAGTCAGTGAAGTCACTTGTATGTAATGGTGACCCACTTGTAATTAATGTACTGTGCAGCCTTCAGCCAGTAAAATACTTGATGAAATGGCAGAGTAATGATGATTAGGTCAGCCACTGTAACAGAATTCATGGCAGCAGACTGACCATGCTTCTTCCCATTTTAAGTATATCGTAACAGATGTTCTGAATGCTGTAGTGTTTTGTCTTTCAGCAACATTTTTCAACCACTTACCTCAAGCAACTTGTCACTCGTAGGACGACGTTTCGGCTGCTTTGTCAGAGCAACTTTAACGAAGCTGTGAAAATTCTGCGTCCTGCAAACGACAGCAGAACGACAGCCATATGAAAACACTTTACATATACTGCACAATCTTGCAGTATAAAGGCATAATAATAACGAGGCTAGAAGATGCCAGCACTCACTACAGCACCGTGACCCATGCTGACAATGTTTTTTGTGCCTTGTGAGCTTGACCTTTGACCTTTTTACCCCAAAGTAAATGGGTTTCCAGGAATCACAGTGGAACATTTCTATGTCAAGTTTGATGGTCATAGCTGCATCGGTTTTATTAGATATAATGTGGAAAAGCAAACAAACAAACAAAACACACAAATGCCATTGAAAAATCTACCCAAGTGACTACCGTCAGTGTGGGTAATTAATATGGCAAAGGCTTAACAAAACGTACAGACTTATAAAGTAGCATTCTCACTGCGGCAGTTTACAGCACGTAACGGCAGTCGACGGTCGCTATGCGCCGTAAACGGCTGCAATGAGAACACTACTTAATAAATGATAAACGGACGCACTTACCATTTTGTTTTGTCTTTCAGTTGTGGAGGCTTGAAACCACTTTTCGACATAATAAACAACGCTCTGCAGAGACAATAATATCCAGATTATACAGCACAATCAAACAATACTTTACTTCGATACATCCTTAATTATGAACGCAAGCCAGATGAACCAATTCAAAACTAAGCATTATTCACCAATATGTGTATGGTAGACCCGTGTGCCCAGCACACACACAGACGCACAGACCACGCTACATGCGACATCTGCAGCAATAGACCACATCTATGCATGCAGTGTGTGCAGGTGACGCGACCTGAAAATACATAGATGCAACATTATTCACACCCTAAGTAAAACAGGTGGAAACTCTGTAAAATGTACAGTCACGGACAACAGCAATATCTTGCCTCATCGGATGCAGATCGAACATCGGAGGCTGGAGTTCAGCAAACTCAATTGCAGTTATTCCGACCGCCCAGATGTCACACTGCTGGTTGTATCCTCCTTTGCGTTCCACAGCCGCAACTTCCGGAGCCATCCTAGTTAACACACAAATACACTCAGCACTCACGGCTCCAAACTCTCTAAAGCCTTGAGAAATTTCCACATTCGGAAAAAAATGATTAATTTGCTTAACCATGAGATTAAAGATTTACAGTTACAATAAGCTGAAGCATATAGTTTCTTTTTCTAACAAGAAACCAAATCACATTCCTGTGTTTTGGTTAAGATTATAGAAAAGTACTCCTTACTTTCTGTATTAAGATCTGGATTAAGATCCCCTTCTTTAGCCCCAGCAGACAGCAGCCCACTCCAAAAAGCAGTTTAACTTGCTCAGTTATATTTGTACATATTTGTTTAAAAAAACAACAATTTTTAAAATTTTCAGACATTTCCTGACTTTCAACATTGTTTGAAGGTCATCGCACCCATATGTGGCATTTGGAGTTGCTAAAGCAAACCCACATCAGCAACAAGGCTTCAGTAACTGCAAGCAGCTTTAACTGAATAGGCCAGTATGCCAGTAGTCCTTGTAACATGGTGCATAAGCCAACTTGCCACTTCTTCCTCAATAGTGGTACAAATAGAGAGATGGTCAGACCGTCAGAGAATTAGTCTGACTGGCTGCTTATGTAGCTGAGCTCAATGAAGTATAACTCTGCTGACTGAAGCCAATGCATTATTACACCTTTTTACGAAGAATTCTGTACATTCATGGTTTACCAAATATTAAAGCCAGAGTTGTAAATGATAAGTTAAATCATGCTATACATAAGAATACAAACCAATATGGAGAGCCAATAAACGACTTTCTCTTGGCTAAAGTGGCAGTAATTTGAGCCGATACGCCAAAGTCCGCTATTTTTAACAAAAACATAGCATATTTCTTATTTCTTCACCAAAGCAGACATGCAGTCACTGTCACTAAAACATCACGACCACATAGTAATATTTACATCAAAAACAATTTTAAGCACACTACATGTATCACATAGCAAAAATCCAAACCATGTGATCGAGTACACAACTACTTGATTCAACAGAACAGTGCAAACTGCAGAGCCATTAGATGATACTACGAGATAATGAATCACAAACATACAAACACAAAAGTGCTACATGGCTATCATAATCATTCTAAACTTCATGTCTACAAGGAGTTCACAATCTGCTAAGGCTGCTAACTCATGACATTGCATAATAATAATGCAGAGTGACCAGATGCAAACCAGCCATTTCAGTTATAAACATGGTACCTAGTGAACAATGTAAAAACCATAATGAAATGCATTATTGTGAATCAAACTTACCTAGTTTGACGTCACCTTCTTCTGTAAGAAGTATATTTGCACCCTGCAATATACAAGCTATGCATAAACCTTTAGTATATTACAGACGATTCACAACAGTGAATGCGATATGTTGATTTGATATCCCAAAGTTCAAATGTCAATAAATGCCCGAGTACTGGCATTTTAACTGAGGCACATCAAATGAACTCTCTAGTATCATGTGTTTCAACACATGGCCACAAAGGAAATTTGAAGCTGTTCTTTCTCATCATGTTGTATGTACAATTAGTATTCACACTGTTCACATAGTAGCACTGTTACATTTTCAGTGAATGCCATTAAAATCTACATCAAACTCTGTGTTATTCTGTAATTATTTTCACATCCAAGTGCACATTCGTCAATAAGTACTGAACTTCTGATAATTACTTCACTTTTTAAAATTACTTATTTAATATCAGCCCTCATGCTCTGTCACAGATCCACAGGTCTACTGTTCATTGTTTTTGAAATCGGCAAGGTCTATATATGAAGCATTTGATTACGACGAACATTAATGTGACTGTGTTTTGACCAATCAATGGAACACACTGTCAGTCGTTGTACATGTCCAAAACATCACAATCAACTCAACCAAATCAACAAACATGCTGTGAAAACTAATCACTACACTATTACAATTTATTGTTAAAATATCACAAAAAGTCACATGCATCCGGAACGGCACAAACTGTTCACACATGTTAAGAGAGGTCATACCTTAATGTCGCGGTGCATGCGGCCATGGCTATGCAAATAATGCAGTCCATGTAACGTTTCTCGGCAGATGAACGCAATCTCCCTCTCTACCAGGGGTCCCGTTACTAAAACATATCACACAGCAATGTGTGAAACTTAAGAAAGAGCAAAAATTAGGTACATCTACTACACATACTCACCTTCTTCGTGTAAGATGCTGAAAATATTTCTTAACAGTGAATTACAACAAAATTTACGTACTGTTAACTCCAATAACGACAGCTACAAAATCAATCGAATGTACAGAATATGCAGCCAACACGAGGAACTGCAACTATGGTAAGTTTTAAGTAATTTCAATAGTACACACTCACAGCAAGCACATTACAAAAACATGTCACTGTATGAAGTTGAACACAGTATGTAACGTACTATGGTAGATGTCCTGCATCGATCCACCACCACAGAACTCCATGCATATCCACAACTTGTCTCGCCTTCAAGCAAACGCAACACACAGCCACAGCGTTTTATGCCATCTAGAACAAACATCACTCTATATCATCAGCAACTACAGAGTTCTATAGATCACACATTACATTACACTACATTACAGAACATTTTTAAACATAAAACAAACCACATGCAAAATATAAAATCCCATTTGTAGGCAGATTGATTGAGTTAAGATTTTACATCCCACCCAACACAAAATAGGTCATTTGAGAGACGTTCTTCCCAGCCAATCTCTTGGCTAAGTACTGAGAAACTACATCTAACACAACGAAAATAACCTTCATGCATCCATAACAAAATATACAACAGCATTTGTTCATCTGCTTTTGTCGCAAATAAATTTGATTTGATTTGATAATAAACACAAAAACGTAAAGCCAGGTTCTGTGGCCTCTAACGACCTCCTGCCTGGAGCAGAATGAATCTATTCTGGAAAAAGTACTAGATAAGGAAGAAGTAAGTAAGAAAGTTAAGCAAGAGAACAAACAATTTAAATAGTGCCAAATAAACAAATTACGGTGCATTACAGCCACAGAGCCTGTATGGAGCTGTTTTTTTGCAGAAAAAAATGACTCCCTATTAGTAACCATACCTTGTACTGTTTCTGAGATACAGCCAGATATTAGGCAAAAATTGTGATTTTTTTCACGCCCAACTTGTATCTAATGCCCCTGATGCCCCATCAAAAGATGCAGACACTGCTCATTTCCATTGGAATTTCACCACAGTGATGAGGTGTAAAAAAACTAAAATAGTGGAAGAATAGATAGACAATAAGAAAAGTAGATGCATTTATCTGTTTGTTACACAGCTTACAGATGTAACATATGAATGGACAAACAGAATTATGACAGCATATACTGTGCCTGCAAACAATGCCACACTGAAAAAAGTCCACTGGCAAAGTTAACTGTATGCAAACAATACCGCAAATAGCTGCCGTAATATGCAACGATATTCGGGTGCTGGCACTCTCTCATCATCTGTATCTCTTGCTGGATGACTTGAAAGTCATCACCTGCAGCAGCAACAGCCTTAGCATACAAATCTGATAAATGAGAATACAAATAAGAACAACAGTCTACTACTAGAACGATCAGATTTTGGTTAACCAGCCAATTTTTGCCACAGTCATCACAGGTTAGACCACATCATTCTAAACTAGCTATGGGCGATTCACCAGAAAAGAAAATGATTCAGTTTGGTACAACCAACTCACACTATTTCTTAACTGAACGTGATTAAGCTCATGTCATTGGCAATTGACACACCCGTTTAATGGCCTCGTTTTAAAGTGTCTAGCTTCACATGTTCCAAAGTATGACGCAGCAAAAAATTGAGAAATGGGTCACGTGACCTTGATCACGCCCATTTGCGAGCATTTGTCATCCAAAGGCTAACACTTGATATGGCCTATCTGTCTACAAAACTCTAAGACTCTAGCTTCAGCTGTTCAAGAAATATGAAGGAAGACCCAAAAAATGTAAAATTAAGAGGTGAATTGAGGTAAATGGGTCATTTAAGGTCATCGGCAGTGTTGGCAATTGATAGAGCACATACACACACCTCCTATTTACCGTTCATGGAAACTATGCATCTGTCTTGTACCGTTTTCAAGATAAAGTTATTTATAGAATTTCGCAAATTTTTCCTACCCGACTTGTATTTAGCACCACAGATGGGGGTGATGACATTGGAATTTCATCGATATCTTTGGCAACAGAAAACTATAGTCCCTCGACTATAATACAGTAACATTTGCGTGATGAACACCGGCTTGTGATAGACACACAGACAGACACTCAGACATGCTCTGAGCCACAGCATATACTGCACTAGGCACTAGCACAGTGACGCGTGGCAAAAATGCACGTGAAACTGTGCAAATTACAACAAAATAGGAACCTGACTGTGACAGCAATTTAACTAATAATCTGCAATTGCCAACTGTGCTGAATAAAAAAATTCCATTGGCTTATTTTCCCAGGATGTTTTTCTTAGCCAGTTTGTTGTTCGTTAATGCGGGCAGAGGTCCACTCCTCGCTGTAGTGGTCACTGGTCCAGTGCGCTAGCCCAGGGAGAGGAGAAGAATTGGCAGGTGTGTGCTAGTGTATGCATGACATGTAGGGTGGAGGAGGGATACGTAGGAAGTAAGCAGCTTGTCGGGTATTACTATTTGTAGTGCGCCACCTCCAGACGTAGCTTACCATCTGGCTTAGCCCTCACTGGTGCTGTGTGCTACACTAGCAGCCAGTAGCCAGTCACGCCTTTTAGCTTCAGCCACGCCGTCGCGGCTAACAATCTTGACGCCGCTACTCAGTGTGTCAGCAGCGATCACAGACTATAGAAAACATCGTTGAACCCTCTTTTTCCAGCCAGGGATTGTCTCCTAGTTCATCACGTGCGTATGAATTATTTGAAATAATTCTTTGGTGAACGCGGACGTGCCGAGACGGAGCTCTGAACACGGCTCCTGAGGCGCGCACGCTCCACTGCCCGAATGCGTTAATGACTGAACTACATGGGCAGGTCTCTAAGCCGGTTACACTTAGAGAAAAAAACAGTGCTGTTAACAAACGAATAACGTAAAAACCACACACGTGACAGCAAAGTGCATGATCTTGTAAAAAATGCACTAGCTAACCAATATACATCGTTTGTTATACTTTAAGTATGCAACAGTCATCAGTTCTTTAGCTGTATATATATAGTGTATTATTGCACTACAAGCGCTACATGTTTTTTGGGCAGTTGTAAGTGCTCTTTGAGCCTTTCTGCTCAGTAGACACAGTTCTTTTTATTGCATTTTATTGTTCTATATCCTGCTTATTGTACCTGTGTGACACAGACTGTGTCTACAAAAATATATATATTTGATATTGTCAAACTTAAAACGGATCATTATTCCAGTACCTTCCAGAAACACATTTTCAAGGATCGCATTAATTTTCCAGGACTTTCCAGGGCCTGGAAAATAAGGAGAAATAATTTCGAGGGGGGGCTTTTAAGGACTTTCCAGGAGGCATGGGTTGAATGTCGTAAGCATGCAGCCTGCACTCAGGATCACAGCAGAAGTCTAAGGACGTCTTGTAATATAGTCTCAGGGACGACCAGAGACCACGCGGAATGTCGTGGGTGGGTGATGAGTGGGCAGTGCCACGCAGTGGGAATGGACGCTAGGCATGAGACAGCATTACAAGCAGGACAACCGCTGTTCTCACGCGTAAACAGTTGTATAACGCAGCGCCATGCCAGAGTCCAGACGCTTGATTGACGTATACGATAAACGTTTTCTGACGGCGGCGCACTCACGCACGCTCTTCACGTAAAACGACTGCCAGAAACCTCCTCGTACTGATAACGGGGACGTTTTGGTGAATTACGCGTGGTTTCTGGTTTCGTATTTAACGAGGAAAGAGAATGAACGCCCGCAGTACACACAATGCACTAGTTAAATGCCGGAAGCGGCAGTTGGACGGCATGGGTAACGGGCGTCCACTGTCTGCGGAATGGACAACTGTAACCGTGTTGTAGTGTGCAGACACGATACTGGCTCCAGTCAGCCACGCTAAACATTTACCCAGTTGTCCCATTCTACGCCACACCCCGGGTACCACTAGGTGCCATAATTGTACCCGTATGTCGCGTCGTTATCTCGCTCGCCGGCACCATCTCAACTGTTCTCTCTGTCTGTCTGTCTTTCTTTGCCTCAGGACTGGCGAGGCCAGCAGCTGCAGTCGGCACCCAGCAACCGATGGAAAAACAGTGCACGGTGGGCGGCCGACGCCCTGCCGGACGGAAGGACAGTGATTAATGCAGCTGCTAAATGTTTTAATCGCGGCGGCGGCCATGAAGCAGCAGCAGCAGCAGCGACGACACCATAGTCGTTTGTCAACGTTACGGCAGCTACGCAACGCAACGCAACTCGGTGGCCGCGTCACCGCGCCACTTCAGCTTATCAATCCGACGGTGGTTCACCGGGGGCCAGAACAACTGCGCACTCGATGCCCCGACACTCAGCGGTGATAAAGTAAAACCAGAAATCATAAGCAACCGCTCGAATACACAGCCACCAAGCTTGGAGA
>Ga0066187_1000464_pt1 | contig 13824 bp, 11 predicted proteins | sample WorMetexBAHAMAS1_FD_58706 | JGI IMG/M metagenome (GOLD analysis project Ga0066187, IMG submission 58706) | Marine gutless worms symbiont microbial communities from Max Planck institute for Marine Microbiology, Germany - Inanidrilus exumae... | ecosystem: Host-associated > Annelida > Digestive...
TTAATAAAAAGTATAATCAGCCTTTAACTTGCCTACGCAGTGCAAATAAACCTATGTCCCATCAGCAAAGCTCAACATGACACAGCAGGCAGGCAATTAAGGCCAATTAGCATTGAACGCTGTTGCACCTTTTAATTGGCACGGTAGATCTGCCTTAATACAACCGAATTTTAGTCCGTGGAGTATCAGAAATAAAACCGTTAGTTAGCCTGCAAAATTTGGATGTTTTGTTTCGGTTTTATATTAAAACCGCGGTTTCGGTTTCGATTTCAAAACTGTCACAGCACTACCCCCCACTGTCGCATGCATTGAGCAATTAGCCCATTCCAGGACAACCAGAACAATCTTGAAGCTGTGACGTCCAGCTGTTTCCAATTAACAACCCTAGCGTTGACGCCAACCAGTATTCGCCACTGGCACCGCGGTGACATGTCAAAAAAACACCGCCACCAACCGAGTTGCAAATTCCTGCCACCGTAACAACACTACAAATCTTCCTGCATATGTAGTATGTGCCCGATTGTCTTTTATTTTGTTTCTTTTGTGTTATGCAAATGCTAACACAATTATGCAGCTCTAATATTTACAGTTTTAAACAAAATTAACAATCCTGTAGTCCATGTACTTATGCAGAGTTACGCATAAGTCTGCTTGTGGCAGTGACTGCTCTTTGCAATGAATTAAGTGAATACAGTACTCGGCTGAAGCCTAGCTTCGAGCTGAATAATTATTAATAGAGACTCAACTGGGACCAGAAAAGTGTATTAAACACTGGTGTCCGTTATTTAATTGAGTTTGTTATAATGAACTTTTACTCTATTTGGGCAACTTGTGCAATTAATTTTTAATTAACTAAATGGATTTCTACAGATTGCCATCTGTAAATTGTGTGTTTTTATATTTAATGTGCAGTAGGAATGAAAGATTTAGTCAAGTGAATGTTTTATTGACTGTTGGTTGGATTTCAGCATGGCCCAGCCAAAGCTGTTGTAAGGATAACTCGGAGCATTGGTGATCGTAGTTCTTCAAGAATGCCATCTTCTGGTCATGAGAAATCTGATATTGGTCAGGTAGTGGGTGACTTCTTTGCTCCTAGGTGTAGAAGCAGAAGCAAGCAGCTGAGTGAGGATGAAAGTACTACCAAGGAGGAGAAAATTGTTGATGATGAAGTTAAACCACATGATGCTACATGTTCAGTTGAAATTTTCAAAGTTGAAAATGTTCGACGAAGCAGTCGCTTGTCTGCTCAGGCTGCTGCTACTGCTATTGCTCGAGCCTTACAGGTAACAGTGAAATTTAACTTCTTAAAATGAATACCATGGTTAAGAGCATCTTCTTGGGCAACTAATATTGTATTTACCAAAACTGTTAGAGAATGAGCAGTCAGAGAATAATAGTGTTGGCACGATACATCACATCGTATCGAATATTGTGATATTGAAGGCATATCAAATCATATCTATATCGTGATATAGATATCGTATACCTCTCAAACAAATCGATATTAAGCACTACTCTAGTAAGGATGTAATGATAATTCCTGGGAAATCTCATTCCCGAGACTTGATGGGCCTTTCCCGGGACTCTATAGAGACTTGATTTGGACCGGGAGAGGCCGCGATCTTGGTTTCGTGATAAGACGCCTCGTAGCTGAAAAGAGCCTCTACCATTGTACTGTACCGAAGTTACTGGTACACTGAGAAAGCATTGGACAACAAAAGTCGTCATCGAATACACTGATTCATTACTGCGCCGTCAATCCAGTACGTTTACGACCGAACTGTCGTCAACAGGTGCTATGGAAGTCACACCACTTATCGGCACCCTTCTGCAGGCTGCTGATGAGTGGGCTCTCCCTTCCGCCGTTCGATGGTGATGGGTTTGTTTAGCCTGCAACATCGTCAGTTGTGGGCAAGAAAATTTATTTTCCACTAAAGTTCTTTGCTTAGTTTTCAGCGACTATGTTGTCTTTTACGGGGATAATGGTTTTCTTTTTGTCATGCGCAATCCGGGTTAAAATACTTCTGCATCTTCCTGGCATATGCATGCATTTCATAATTATAGACATTTATAGTTCTATTCTCATGATTTGCTTCTAATACGTCTAATCTGGCCTTTCAGTTTTTCACGTATCTGTGAAGCATCCATCTTTGGCAAATGATCTTCTATACGGGAGTCGTTATCAGGTGGTTATTTGCTAGTGCTGTCTACAACCAGCCACTAGGTAGTAGTCACTACTAACTGTACCATCAGGTGAACGACGTAAGCCGTTGTTGTTACTAGGCCTGACTAATGAGTAATGAATAACAGTTAACGAATAGAAACAGCTCAAACAAACGAATGTTTTCTAACAGTGCATTCAGTCTTAACAAATATTGAAAACTAACGATAAGTACCATCTCTACACAGTGCACATTTCTGTTGGTTTAGCAGCAGTGATATTGGTGTCACACATAAGTAAGGCTTCCAGCTGTAACAAATGTAAGAAATACTGGAATGTTGCCGATTGAACCCTAAAATAAAGATTATTGTGCACAAAACGTTCTCAGTGTAGATATCGTTGTGCTCTGGTGTATAAAAAGCTTTGGTTAAAAGGCGGTGCTTGCACAGATCGGCGATGTTACTCACCAGAGGATGCGATAGTGCTACTTCACAATATTCCCTGTAATTTTACCCCTAGGATGCAATTTCAACAATATCCCAAAAAAGTTGCATCTACGGGTCACAAAGGTTCTAGCAGTGTATTAATTATGCTTGTATCCATAGTAAACTGCCTGGACAAGAAAGGTGTGATGAAGAAGAAGAACATGAATATTTGGACATTTTTGACATTTTTTTAAATTAACCCGACATGACTACTTGAACTTTTTTGATATCTGTGTGTTCATTCTGTGGAGGACAGAACACTGATAGTAACTTTTGTCCATTCTGCTTTTGCTTGTTTCTCAAGAGGTCACCTAAATTCAGTTCTAATTGCTGTACTTACGACTAGTGCTGGTAGTATCTCCTTGAATTCTTGGGTATGATGCTACCGCATCGTTTAACTTGGCGACGGCTGGTTTTGGCCCGTTGATGACCCGTTGCATCATCTAGCAGATGAAACAGCTCTTGATCCTGCGTCCTGTAAGCTATTGACCTCCGTCTTTCGGGCAGTATTACTATAGTTGTTAAATACCTCGGAGCATTTTGGGGCCGTATCATATCATATCGCGATCTTTTGTGCAGTATCGTATTCGTAATTTCGTATCATATATATCATTTTCCCCAACAGCCATATCGTGCCATCACTAGAAAACAAGTTCATCTGGTGCAACTTTGGCATTTGTTGACTAGAACAGTTGTCAGCTAATGGTGAGGCTAGTCTATTGCTTCATTGCATCTTTGCCGAGTATAGTCGCGTCAATATCTGGTGACGTGTGCAGGAAGAGGCGTGTCAGAAAAAGCCCCAAAAATGTGCATCTCATGAAGCTGTGGATCTTGAAGTGGATATTGTGGACACCACTGACAGATATAGTGACGGACATGCTGGTAAATCAGTTTACTATGTTTTAGTTGTTACTGGCTACTGATGTTGACAGCATATTAAACCGATGGTATGTGAAAGGGTGTGCATGTGTTGTTACTGAGTACCATTAGTGATTGAATTTGCCACTTATCTTATGGTTTATCGGTGTCTAATTTAATCATGTTATACAGGTTGGAGCAAAAAAAAACAGATGTTGGCTACTGTGATGCAGAAATGCACTGTGTACTGTAACTGCCCGTAACTTTGGCAGTTGTTGACCAATTTTGGAAATAGTTCGACTGTCGGACTCGGAAATAAATTTGTAGTAAAATAGTCTTTAAAGATACTGTCACACCTCAAAATGTATTGTTGCTAAAGTGCCTTGTGAAATACTTGGCAACCTTGACTGATGGTGGCCAGTTACCCAGACTCCCGTTCGTTTGTCCGTTCGTCCAGTCAGATATTGTTACCATGATATCTTATGAACGGCTTGAACAATTTATATAAAAGTGACGGAATATCCACTAGCCCCTACTGATGACATGATTACATTCTGGAGGTCAAAATCAAGTTACAGCAGGCCATCGACGTCAAATCTTGTGAACACCATATCTCATGAACTACTTAAGCAATCTCCATGAAACTTACAGTACCCTCTACTGATGACCTGGTTATATTTTGGAGGTCAAGTATGTGTTGGCGGAGGCATCCACGTCAATGCCGGAATGTCAAAGCCCGTCTTCTGGTTGAAATTTACAGCAGTTTGTGCATCGGAAATCTGTCATTGCATATAAAACTATGAATTATCAACAAAAAAACAATGTTGATAGTTTAATATTTTGTTTTCTTTTGGCGTGCTTCTAGTTGTTTTTAATGTTGTTTTAGATGTTTTTATTGTGTTATTTTCTGCATAGTGAATAACAAGTTGGCACCAATATTTGGAAAGCTTACTAAGCATCGTCAGCCGCCTGGTCGAAAGGCTCCACGCGTTCTTACTGAAGCTGAAAAACGGGCATTGGAGGTCCGTCGTGCATTCCTCACGAGCGGAGTTCCGGAGGAATTGAAGCGTCAGAAAACGTCTGTGGTTGTACCTGTCACAGATGCATATTTGTCGGTTATCTGGCCAACGGATAGCCACACTCAGCAGAGGCCAGCAAAAGAAACAGATGCTGAGCAGTACTGTGATCCTTGGACATTGCAGAGTTGTGACTTTTGTTATAGAGATCTTGACACAGGAATTGTTGTTCCGCCAGCTCCAATCGCACTGGGCTCGTTTACGAGTGTGCCTGAGAAAGCTGCTTGTTACAATCTGCAGGTATGATTGACTTATGTTTCTCTTTGTTTTCCGTGCATGTCTTTGGCCATTCTAAGCTGTTGTTTAGTTGGCTAGTTTTTTAGGTCGACGCTTCTGAGTCGACTTAATACAGTGGGTCTCAAATGTCCGTCCGTATGTACGTTAGTCTGTCTGTTCATCCACGAAAAGTAAAGCTTCTTTCATTTCAATGAAATTTGGCATGTAGTTAGAGGTCGATGAGTGATGCACAATGGTGTGCAGCAGGACTTGATGCAAGGTCAAGGTCACGAGCTTTTTAAAGTTCGAAATCTTCTGTTCAACAGCTATCTCTTCTGCCATTACAATGGGAGCTGGCAACTGACAACTGATTCATAAGCTAGGGCACAATATCTAAATTTGATCAGGGCGGATTTTTGATACTTTCCCTTTTTTTGTGTCACGTGACTTTGAACTTGCCAGAAACGTCAGTTGCAAAGAGTTGACCATCAGCCCTGTAAGTTTTCTGTAACTAGTAATCTCACCACAGCTTATGTTTAGTATGTTAGGAAAATGTCTGGAGATTGCTCTTTTCTGTCCAGATAACAGCTGCATAGTTTACAGCAAATGGTTGCTCAAGGGATTAGTATAGAAATTTATGTCATATTGTTTAATTTATTATTCTTGCTGGCGATGGACTTATGTTCCTTTCACTGCTTTGGCACTGATATTCAGAACAGTGAAAGCCATGTGCCTTGCACCATTTGTTGTAGAAGGCATTGGACATGGAAACAAGCAAAGGTTAATTGATCTGGATTTGCAGATATTATTGCATTTGCAGGAAATTAGAAAAAGAACTGCAGGAACTCCCGAAATGTGTAGAAAGCGAAGCGGACAGTATTGTCATTTTTATTTCAAAATCTGATTGTCACGGTGTTTGGCCAAGGGCGTGGCTTACGTGGGTCATGTGGCACTCAACAGCAGTGCGGCCACATAACGGTGGACGGAGGGGACAAGGAGGGATGGCGGCTGCCACGTTCATCGATGTCACCAGTGGTGGGTACAAGCAGTTTCGCGCCGCAGAGCGGCGAGATAGCTTGTAAAAGTAAATAACGAAAATGTATGCATACTGAATGAGCAGATATGGTTTCTGTTGCTCGTGCATTATGCCAATATTGCCCATTAACCAGTAGCTTGAGTGAGTGGATGATGCATCATTATGTTTGCTGTTTACACATTTGAAACTGCTTGAGATCAAGTTGCTGTTGTATATTGGCGTCAATGGTTACAGTTGAGGCTGTTTTGTTAGTCTATGTTATTTATGCTTGTGCTCGTTGTTAGCTTGAGAAGAATGATGAACTATCGGCAGATGTCAAATCACTGTTACTGGCAGAGGTGTCAAGGTGTAATTCAGGATTTCCTGTTGAAAGAGTATTTAGGCACTTGTCACTGAAAAGAAGGCAGCACGAATTGTCAACGAGAGAAATAGGTGCGACACTCTCTTATTATGTTGTAGATGCATAAGAAACCCAACACATTAATCAGAATTCTCTTATTGTTACGTAAAGACTTAATTTTGATTGTTTGCATATGTGTCTTATTATATGACATGAAACATGGAAGTTGTTAGTTACGTTGAGTTGTTTGATACTGTTGGTTGGACAAAAGGAAAAGGTAGCCTGCCTGTAGAAATTTTGCTGCATCAAAATAATGTTTGCAATTGAGAGATATCGTCAAACTTGGACTAGCTGCAGTTAATCAGGGCAGTCAAACAAGAATATATAGTAGTGATAGTTCACCTTTCAGTTTTATGTTTTAACCTGTTATAAACGTCATTGAGCCAGTTGTATTGCTGAACCATAGGTATATAATTGCACAACCAGACAGTGCATGGCAGTTTTGATTGACTGTGAAGTGTCATGACGCATGAACACAGAAACATTTACTGCAGTATAGTGTGTAAAAATTATTGCAAATTAATTAGATAAAAATTACACTGCTTATAGTTTTTCTGGCAGTCATTTGGTTGTATGATTTTGAAATTTGCAGCCATGTGATTGTAATTTGATGTAGCCAAAGAGGATTCTGAAGTTCTGATTGTCACCGATGAAGCCAGTTCGACAACATTGGAGCAAGATGATTTGTTAGGTAATAAGTTTGAATTACTGATCTTATTACAGGTAACGTTTACACAGTGCTACACAAGTGCATGTATATCAGATTCAAAATTCTTGCTGTTTTGATGGAATCTGCTGAGGCAACCAGTTACCAGCATTGGACAGTTGATAGAGTTGATAGAATCTTTATTTTAGTCTGCAGTTTTTAACACATTTCCAAGCTGAGTTGCGCCTTTCGAGCAGCAATATAATTTTAGCAGTTTAAGTATATTAAACTTATAATCTGGTATTCTGTCGGCTCGTGAACAAAGTTACTCAGCTGCCAAATGCAAAACTGCTAATGGAGTATATCTTCACAGTTGAAGTAACTCATATGCAAACGAATATTGTAAGCATACAAAAATCTCTTTGTAATATATAGATTCAAGTTGTGTTTTGTGACTGATGCTGTATGTACAATGTACATAGCACAAATATCCACTGAAATTTTAAAGTTAACATTTTAATTCTGTTGAAGGTATTGTGAGGTCAACTTCATTGTTACCCACGCTTGCTGTATAGCCGCCAGCGTGGGTAGGGCATTTAGTCGTGTCTGTGTCTGTCTGTTTGTTTGTTTGTCCACTCTCTATGTTGTTGTGGACAGATACTGTATGGACTGACAAATATGCTCCGTGTCGTGCGAATGATGTTATTGGAAACTGGGCCAGCTGTAAGAGGCTGAGAGATTGGTTGACACAGTGGAAGCAGATGATTGATCGTTTTGAGAAGGCATCTCAACGAACTGCAGCAAAGCAGCGTGGACATAATGCCAAAGCAGATGGTATTTTTGTTAATATCTCTTTTTATGCTTATTTGTTAACTGAATTCTTCTTAGTCCTTTGAACACCTGATGCTGCTGGTAAATATGTCAGCAGTTCACTTGAGTGACATGATTTTAATGCTTCTTTGAAAGTCCTCGACAGTACTGGATTTTTCTGATATTCAAGTCCTAAAAAGTGATTAAAATACTGCTAGTCCTTTTAAGTCATTCAGTTTTATTGACTGCATACTTAAATGTCATAGATTTTTACTTTAGGAAAATTATGACATTCTGGTCTGGCAGTTTTCTTCCCAAAAAATGTTTTTTTTTAAATCGGTAACTATGCAATTAACTATTACTTCTGAAGTGTAACAGTTAGGGCTATATTTTGGACCTGTTGGTTTTGACTAATAACCTTTATACTGTAATGTTGAATTGTCAAATGATTCTTGAAATCAACATGCTTGGTTATCGCAAGTTCTGGAAAAGTCCTTGAATTTGATTGTCAATAAACAGTGATGTCACAGACCTGGTACAACCTATGGCCAATGTAGACACTAAACAAATGAGCAAATAAGTACTACCATTCTGTGATAATGCACTGAGACTTAATAGAATATGTTGATGAGTAAATCAAAGTAACTGCCCTGTGTGGGCCCGGGGCAATCCCCCCACCCCGCCTTATCCCTTCACTTCCCCACCTTCTACTCCAGCTTTTACTATCTTTTACTTTTTCCCTTTACCTTTTCTTACTCGCTTCATCTGTTTTCTTGCTTATGCATTCCTTGCTATTCTACCAGAATTGTCCCACTCCATTTCCAGACTGGATGTCGTAGGAGGCGACTAAACCTGGCTGTATTTTTTTGTATGTTGATTTTGTCTTATATGAATTTTTTTAGTTAAGGATGCATACTCTTTTTTGTCGTATTTGATTTAGTTTCGTCTTGCAGTGTGATAGTTGTCTCCCCCTGTTGTAGGCACCAGCGTAATAATTTAAATGAGCCTCTCGATCCCTTTTTTTTCTTTTTGGGTGGCTGCTGAACAAAAAGGCAGCCATTGTTGAGGTTAATATATCGCTTGCCTTCCTTCAGTGGGTAGGTGCTGAAAAGTGTCATTAAACTCCAACTAACTAACTGAATCAATATAATCAATGTTTACATTTCTTTACCATTTTCATATGTTCCATATATGAAGCTCGTCAGTGTATGAACATAGATGGAATCTATCTATATTGTGAATCTGCCACGCGCGTGGCTTACGTGGACGGGCGAGGGTCGAGCGGCAGGTGCAGCCGCAGGTGGCAGGCCCAGACTGGCTGCAGGCGGGGGTAGGGGGTGCGGGCAAGCCAAAGTCGCGAATGTCATGCCAGGGGCGTGGCTTATGGGTACGGATGGGCGGGCGGGTACAAGCAATCCCGCCGCAGAGCGCTCCGCCGTGTGACAGCTTTTGTCTGATAATGTGGCGAGTTTCATGTTTGTTGCATGGTGACAGTGAGCAGACAGTCAACAGAAGATGAGTTTGAAGGTTCGGAAGGCAGTGGAGAGAGTGACGTTGAGGATAGTAATCTGTGCAGTGCATTAGTCCTGTGTGGTCCTCATGGTGTCGGCAAGACGTGTATGGTTTACGCTGTCGCCAAAGAACTTGGCTTTAAGGTATCACTACGTTCTTCTGTTAGTTGAGATCGATTTTGGTTTGTGACGTAATAGTTGTCTTAGTTAATATGTGACTTAACTGACTTATGCAGTACATGTATTGTGCAAAAGACGTCCATTACTTTTTGAGTAACTGACCGAAATAAACTGATTTCAACAAGGTGCTGCCCTAAAGGGCGTAACACGACAGGCACGCCGTGGAGCTATAATTAGACTGGAGGCGGCATGGTGTCATCGCCTGGCCAGCGCGGGTGAAGCTGCCTGTAGGTTCACCGTGGTGTGTTACAGACCCCCACAGACGACGACGACAGACACCAGCGACCATTACTACGCTATGTGTAAGCAGTAATAATTTGTGTACACGAAATCCTGGCATAAGCGGTTTATGAACTTGAAAAATGTAGGCTTACTACCGGGTTTACTTCACTGAGTTTGGTTGAGCTCATTGACTGATAGTACATAACTGATACCAGCATCTGCATCACCACCTCTGATTATTAGCCATATGATCTTCTGGTAACTGGTTCCCCTTGGATTACTTTCTCCATCTGTTCTGGAAAAGAATCTGTAGAGATAATGGCACATGCTTCATGCAGGCTGGATGGCCAACCTGTCAGTCACCCTACAGTGTTGGACAGTGGTAGAACGTCGGTCTTTGGCCGGAAAACTTTCCCTGTCCTGCGATCGCCTGTTGTTGACGGTGACAATTTATGTGGATAAACCATCCGCAAATGTATGTTTTTTAAATGTGCTGCATTCGTTGCGTAATAAAACAATAATAATAGGTCAACGAACCAGGCCAACTCAGCCTTTCATCCCTTCGATGTTCATAGATGAGTAGTAAGCTGATACTGGATGTCTGCTACCTCAGGTTAGGGGTGGCGCCACCTGGTAACGCTAATGAAGGAAAGGCAGGCATGGTGTAATTTGCAGGTAGAACTGTGTGATCCATGTCTGAGCACTTTGAGCCTGCATAGTATAAATAGTGCTGTATAAATACTCTTTTTTTAAAAAGGAAACACAAAGCAGTGACCCAAACCAGATGCCTGACTTCGTCCATTCTTCATCCACCACTGGACTGGTGACAGGAGGGCTGTTAATCCCTTTATTCTGGACTGTCCAACTTCAGTACACTAATATGGAAACTAACGTTAGGAAATCTTCTATCAGTTAATTCCGCCTCCGTTGCTTGCAGATTTGCCTGCCCAATACTGAGAATTCAGCGACATTTGGTCAGATCGTGGTCAACATGATCGATTTTGATATGCCAGTAATTTTCAGTGATTATTCTCCTCAGTTGAGTCACATAGTGAGTGACAGTTGGACGGTGGAGTGTTTGCTGATGGAGGTGTTTGAGGTGAATACATCAGATCAACGTGACGGCAAGCACCTGCTGGCCCAGCTGCAGGAGGCCACCCAGTCACACCAGCTGCCGAGAACTGCACTGGCGCCACCTACTGAGTCACAGCAGAACACACCTCAGTCATCATCAGGTGACTAGCTGTTAAATGGACTTACTGAAGAAATTGTTGCTGTAACACATTACAGTTTGTGAAAGTAATCTATTTATGAAGTACTCTGTATATTGCATACTGTAACAGTTCTTCATGCCAATCCAGCCACAGCTGTCAGCATACATTTTATGTAGGCATGTGTATGTCTGTTGGTTCCATTATCCATTTGTGCGATGAGCTAAGTAGTATTTTGACATCTAATAATTCGTCTGTGAATTGGTCACGTTTGTTTGGACAGGGGCGTGGCTTACATGTCGTCAGTACGGGCGGGGGCGTGGCTTAGGGTGGGCGAGCGGGCGGCACAAGGCATAATCGTGTCGTGCGATTCTGGCACGTGGTAGAGTACTGGTGACAGAGAGCTGACGTGAATGGTTTGGCATTCTTTGTCTCAGGAGTCTGTTGATGAATGAAGAAACGGTCGCATTCAGTTGATTATTGTACGTGTTTGGCATCATTGCTTTCAGTTTCATTTTGTGCTTTGACATTGTTGGTTGGTTGAGTCAGGTTATCCAGCGGGTGAAAGATTTGCTCCAATTATCTCCAAAGGTTATTATTTGGTAAATCCCATTCAGGCTGGAGTTTTACTGTGGTAAAGGAGGCCAATGCCAAAATTATACTGAACCTGTGTCACAGCAGATTGCAATTTATGAAGCAGATTTTTTTGTACATTCTGGTTTAATACAGAGCCGGTGAGCAACACATCTAAGAAAACCAAACCGTCAACACAGAAGGGAGCATTTGCAAGCATATTTAGGAGAGCTAATCAACGTGAAGTGTCCAAAGCATCACCCAATCGCCAGAAAGCGTCAGTGGCTGCAAAAGTGTCAACAAAGTCAGGTAGTTTTACAGGTGTCATAGTTTATCATTGCAGGAAGTTGACACAAGGAGGTGAAGATGGGAGTAGTCTTCCAGCATATGGGAGTTCATTGGTGGAAAATGTGAAATAACATTTATACGGTGCCATATATCTTGGATGAATTTTGAATTTGGCTGAAAAGCATGCATGTATGAATGACTCGTTGGGGTTGCAACATGAATGTATAATGGCTGACCCGCAAGCATTTGATCACATTTTGAAATCCACTACCCTTACACTGTCAGTGCCAAATGGTATGCTACTGCCACCACTTTTCGAAAGAAAACTTAAAACATTTATCCTATAAATATAATAGACTTTATGAAAAATATAAATTTGTATAATAAACTCTAACCATAAATGTGCAATATTTTATTTGATGTGCTACTTGATATATTATGTTGTAAATATTTAACTCTTGAGTGCTGTATTTTGATGCTAAGAGTTGGCATTGTTAGTGATATCTTTTCAATGTTCTCTCTTTTGATTAAGACAGTTTTTTTACCTCACTGATTGTACTGTTTGCAGAGCCAAAGCCTGCTGAACGTTCACATAAGAAGAAGAAAAGTTTACCAGTTGCAGATCCTGCTAAGACTTCACTGATATTATTTGACGAGGTAGATACGTTGTATATGGTGGTGCAAAAAACTGGGTCGTTGGCCGCTGTTAGTCACAAAGATTTCACAAGGTAGTGTAGCGACAAATGTAAGCAGTAATGCAGTTTTTAATGTTCATGTTACTTATTTTGAAGTGGTCAGCAGTTGTCAAAGTAACGGACCTTTTTGACTTACAGTGACCAGTGTCTTGGTTTTTCATCCACACTGTATTTGTGCATCATGAAGACGGCCTTGTGTTGATAGCCTGTCTGCCTTTCGTTTTCGAGGTCTGTTATGTTGTATATTTTTACTGTGATGTAAACTGAATAAATTTTGTGTGGTTCATTGCTTAGTATTAAATTTTAAGGTCCTGTGTGAAATGGAATGGTTCGTTTATTCCATGCAGCTTCTACTTAGCTTCTACGTAGCTTCTGCTTCTACTTACCATTTGTTTACTATAATTGCTTCACATTTGATTCCTTTATTCTTTAGATATGATACTGTTGATTTTAACAGCATACGACAGTGGATGTGTGCTTCATTTATCACTAACCATTTAGAAGTGCCTTAAATGCCCAGCATTGTATAAATAGGTCCTTGAAAACACCGGAAAAGGTATTGGAAAGTCCTTGATTTTTTTCTTATCAACTTGTGGGAACCCTGAGCAAATGGATTAAGTAAGGATGGGGCCTACAGGTGACTTCCTTGGCTGGAATCAATGCTTTGAGGATGACTCTGTTGGATGGTGATGATAACTGGTAAGGATATCCGCGATCTGGTAGGACATTCGGCATAACCGACATTCGACAACCAGAACATTCCGACATGTTCCGACATTCGGAACCAGATAACTGCAGTTTACCTGGAATGTGGCTGTTAAAACTGCAGAGGAGGAGCATTTGCTGTCAGTCATGACATTTAACTGGCACTAGACCACCCACAGGCTGCAAGTTGTCACGATGAAATGCTCTTCTTTTCCTTGAGCCACCTAGAGTTGTCAGTTTAGACACTCATATACCCGGGACCATTGCTGATTAGATGGACACATTATGCTGCCATGATTGTGAATAGCATCTCCTGCTGCTGCTGCTGACCTACTGCCAGCTGTAACATATCACATGATCATGTGAGACGTGCCATTGAAGCTTCAAATGTAAAGTGTACAACAAAATGCTAGATACATCGTTTACAAGGCAAGATATAACGTTGTGACCTGGCAATGTGGAGTAGTCTTGCAAGTTGACAAGATTTTATTTGCAGGTGGATGTCGTTCTGAGTGATGATCGTGGTTTTTGGAATGCCATCGAGACATTCATGAGTATCTCAAAGCGACCAATTGTCATGACGGCATCTGACCGTCACTTCATCTCTCGATTTCCTTGTCGTGTCGAGCTGCTCAGACTGCACACTCCACAGCTTGTTTGTTCTGTTGATTTTTACCCTTTTATGTATCTTTATAATATAAATGTAAAAAACTGCAGTTTATACACACTGTTAACGGCGACGGATCTAAAA
>Ga0066187_1000465_pt1 | contig 13764 bp, 7 predicted proteins | sample WorMetexBAHAMAS1_FD_58706 | JGI IMG/M metagenome (GOLD analysis project Ga0066187, IMG submission 58706) | Marine gutless worms symbiont microbial communities from Max Planck institute for Marine Microbiology, Germany - Inanidrilus exumae... | ecosystem: Host-associated > Annelida > Digestive...
AGTAATCTATATGGTTACAATACGATCTCCATGTTCTAGGGCATGATGTCGTACTTTGCAAATTTAACTGAAGATTTCTTACGTTATTTAAATAAAATTGGATCAATGGGTTTAAGAAAACAGTGCTAGCACCAGATCGGCGATCTGACCGTAAGACTAAGTGATGCAATATGTTTGTATTTTCTTGCCCTACCATGGCGGCCAGAACAGCTGGCATAGAGGACGGGGATGAAGAAATTACGTCCCTGTTAACCTATGTATAAATTTCCCACTGGTAAGCAGCACTTGACTGGTGACGGCACAAGTACTGAATACTCGTTAACCAACAAAATAACGACATTTGTTACCGCTGGTAATTTGTTTTGTAAAACACTTATGAAATTCATACTTTCTAAAGCATCACATAGATAAAACTACAAATAAAATATTCATCAAGGAATAGGATCCGCGTCAGTCCGCGTCCGCAATTTTGCTGGAAACAAAGATGCGCTGTCAATCCACGGATCCAAAAATCGCTGCGGATCTACGTCAGTCGGCGGACGGGTCCGCGCAGTCCGCACATCACTGGTGGAAAATAGGGTCTTTGTTAATACGCAATTTGATCACGTTACGTTACCAATACGTCCATACCTTCCCATAAACTGTTGTGCAGATTATTTTTCGACTGCGAAAGAGTAGCCTATGTATATATTACTTGTGACGTCAGTTGGGAGGGGCTAAAGTAGTTTGTAGTAGTGGCTGAACCACTGAAATGAGATGTATTGAGTGCCATGTATGGTGTATATGCGAGAGGTCGGTCGGTTGGCAATGCAAAAGGTGATCGGGGTGAGTGTCACGGAGTGACCGGTGACAGACAATTGGGTGGCGTCGTTGTAATATTGAACAGTGATGACAACAGAACGATAACTCGTACGTCACAGGAAGCAACCTGACCGGCCGTGCTTGCGTGCAGCCATCGCCGGGTCTGGTATTCATTTTATTACGCTAGAGACAGGGCGTACACGCGCACGGTACAGGTTAGGCCAATGACCGACCGGTAGTGAATCGCGTCCCGTGTGCATTGTAGGTTAAACCTTGCTTGGTGTAGTGGCGAGGAAGCCCATTGAAACGGTCGCGAGCCGTACACACAGGTGCTTCCTGGCAGCTACTGCGCGCCTTGACAGCCTGCAGTCTCCATAAACACGCACGGCACTGGTTACTGCACGAGAGACGTGATTACGAAACTCTTAAAGCGCGAAAAGGAAGGCGCTAGAAGTTCAGAAAGAGAACGTGATAGTTCTGAAGTGTGACTGTCGTCTTAGCTATACTGTGCGTCTTAAACGGATGTTGAATTGTGCATGTACGCAATATTGTACACGAACAGAACCATTCGGGCGCTGGTTGGTAGGTTCAGCTCGATTTTCATGGTTCGGCACAACGTTAGGTTCTACAAATATGTTCCGCGGGATGGTAATAATATACAAGCTGGCGCAGAACAAAATTGCTTGACCATTAATTACCGTTGGTCAGTAAAGTGCCAAATGTGACAGACAGTGTAGCGACATGCGTATACAGTGAGTGAGGTCATTATCTGACTTTACTACAGATTTACCGCCGAGTATAGCACAGTGAAAATCGGTCAGCAGAGTTACTCGCAATAGTGTACTTTTTGTCTTACATAGTTTGTTTCGCGTCTCCGCCACTCTCCGTGTAGTCATACAGACGTTCTGTTTTAATAGTCGCGTATCACCAATGTAGGTAAAATCAAAGGTGGAGATGACGCAAACGTTCCTGACGTTGAGTCGGAGAAGCATTTACGAAATAATTGCAGCATTTTTGTTCACATTAATTTATTGCAGAATTCAGCTCCGTTGTGCTGCGGTGGTTAGTTGTTGACGTATTAAGCTGTGCGTACGTTCACTGCAGACTTGTCAGTTACATAATATTCGAATTCTTCATGTGTATTTGTTTTCTGCGAACGGTTTGTCTTGACCGTCTGTCATCTATGCGTCTACATTACTGCTGAACGACGGTGAAATACGTATAACGTTGGCGTGATATATTATCTTTGGAGATGCAGACAGCCCGGCGCTGTAGCAGGACAGGTGTGCGCTGTGCGCTGTCGTTCAATTCAATTCACAGCTTACCTAGCGTGAATTGTGCAACGGTTGATTGCGTGCTGCGGTACAATACCTTTACCAGGTGCACGGGCCGGCTGTCGCCAGCACCAGCTGTCGCCGCTCGTGACTCTATAACTGTCGTAACTTTAGGCCAAGCAATAGCAAAATACCAAGCGGTAAAACTTACTGGCCACGTATTGTATTTCTGGCCGTTGCACTGATCTATTGAAATATTCAAGGAGGGGGCAAAATCCCTCTTCTAGCGACCAGAAGACAAATTAGGAAGTAATGAAACTTGTGAGTGGACTTAAAATAAGTAGCTCCAGATAATGAATCGAATATGAAAGAGGTGCAAAATATTGAGGGTCATTTCATTGTCAAAATTGTCTAACTTCCACACACAAATTATTGCCAGGACCACATATGAATCGATGCCGGTAATTTCGGGACTGGAAAGAATGTTTATAGCGCATGATTTTGCTCTTCGTTCTCCTGTGGTATATATTATCTGCTGACTTTTCACTCCAAGAAAGCCCTCGGTAGAGGTCGCACCATTGTAGCTGACTGGAAATTTTCGGCTGGCTGTTACATATTTGTAGTGTCCAGTTCTGGTCTGCTTTACAGCCACGGTCAGCCATTCCAGCAGTTTCTCTTGTTACCGTGAACATTGACCTCTTGACCTTCGAACTTGAGTGTCATGGTAGACCAGCGTGCCAAATGTCTAGGACAGAGGTCATTTATTTCAGAATTTATTATCCGGACACAAACCCGACCGATTGCTCGGCCCGGACCACTAAAATGGTTGTTGAAAACGGCGATAGCATGCACGATGCGCTCGTAGTGCCCGTAATGACGTGCCGCCTATTTGCTGCTACATGCTGCGTTGCGACTGACAGGCCGTGAACGTTGGGTGCCCGCGGCTGCCCCGCAGCGAGCACGGGACAAAGACGATCACCCAGCACGGTAGCTGATGCCTGTCGGCGGCGGCGGCGGCGATGACAGCAGCCTGTGTAAATAATCTCTTTAATAGGCGCCGTCGTTTCTAGGAGCGGTCTATCTGTCCGTCAACACACGGCGTCACTGGTCGATGTGGCCTGGTAGAGCGACAGACGTTGCTGGGTGCTGCGCCGTTTTAATGACGTCAAACTCTGCATCGGCATCTTACTGGTCGCTGTTGTCTACATTAGTGCTGGGCAAAGCGCGATTTTAATCGGACCATCTGCTCGTTTCTAGATACCGGTTTGATTTGTACACTTCATGCATTCTGTGATGTACTTAAAGGATCGTTTGATCAAAACAAGTTAGTCTTTACGGCAATTCGCAATTTACGTCAGTTCATTACAACTATAGTCATCGTGTGCATATTCAGCACGTGCGCGCTCGGCTTGTGACTGTTTATGACGCTGGCTGCGTCTCGCGCTAAGCGTAATGTAACGGTCTGGCGTCCGTTCGTAATCCGTATGTCTGTCCCGTCGTCGCACAAGACTCACAAAGGGCAGCATGCGACGCGGCCAGGGTACATTTCCGTCCCGAGTATTACGAGGCTTTCTGATGCATATTACAATGTCAAAACACTGAAATCACACTCATGAAATACAAGTCCATGGTATCCTACGATAGATAACAAATTGAAACTAAAACTGCAACTTGTTCTGTATACATAATTATTATAATACACGCAAAAGTGTTCAGTGGAGTGCTGGAGAGATGGACGTAAATTTAGCCTTCGTACATTGTCTGTATTCAGTATCCACTATATCGATAATGAGTAGAACGGAGTCGAGCATTTAATCATCGGTATCGCCCAGCACTACTGTCGATCCAGTATCTTGTCAGTCTTGTGTAAGGTTGCGGGGGACGTCGGTGTTGGCGCCTGGAGGCATGCGACCAAGTGGAACCAGACGCTGTCACTGTGGCATCCTGCTCATCTCCTCCGTGTATCTGTGTCTGACTGACTGACCACCGTCCGTGTAGTAGCTTCTCGGTAATTGCCGTTCGCCTTAACTGCCTATAGGCTACATGCCCGCGCAGCCGGGTGCGTGGCCGTGTCCCCTGTCAGTGTCGTCGATAGTTCATTTATCAGAGCCGCACGGTGGGACGTTAGCACACAAGTCAACAGCTTCCGTCCTTCGAGGTATAGTCATCAGAAGATCGCGAGTTTGTGGGCCGAACATCGTTGATAAGTTTTACGTTCCATTCGATACAAAACTGGTCGTTTAGAGACGTTCTTCCCAACCAGTCAGTTAGCGTGGTACTGACATTTTACAGTAATTCGTATTTTTCTGCTTTACCGATGCTTGCGTACTGTACAGTGCTGTCTCATATCGACACGAATAGCTGTTTTTTGTTGTCGGTGTGAATTTGCCGGCGTAAGTAAATACATTAGTGAGTGTCGGCAACAGTAATATCGCGTGAGAAGCAGACGAGTAGGTGATTTTAGATTTACAACACCCGATGTCGAATGAAAACCGTGGTTGAAGGAGCTGCCCAGTAGTTGTAGGCCTACAGTGATTAGGCGTATATATTCGTTACGGCGGGCATGCGTTCCTTATGCTTGTGCACTTTCACTACAGTATAGGGCGGGTGTTGGTGGGAAACTTGGACTGGAGGGCAGGATGGCCAAGGAAACGACGAAATTGGACACACATGGCGGCCACGCCAGAGGCATGGACGTCGCGAGTTCCCGCGCGCTGTGACAACCTTAAAAGCTGTCTACACGAGCGCAGAGCAGACGGCCAGCGGCGCAGCTGTCTTGCCCCGTACAACAACTGTCAACGACCATCATCTCTCCCTCTGCTGTGCATCGAAATTATAATTGATCGTCAAAATGCGGCGGCGCAGATGGCGCGGTTTTTGCCCGTCTTTGAACAGCGACTGACGTTAATGAAAATGAAACATCTGCACCATGTAACTTGATTCGTGAATATTCATAAGCATGTCTCTCTCTCTCTGACGTGAGCGCGTGTGATCGTGAGTTTCGTGACGCTAGCCATTACTGTGCGGGTAGGCGTTTAATATATTGTTTTGTTGCGTGTTTTATAACGTCCGCCCATGCGGCGCAGAGTGTTCCGTTTACTTATGGTTTACCTTTGATCACGCCAGGAACAGCCGTTAGTTCTAGAGTGCAGTAGTGGAGATATATGGCATGTCCGAAGTCCGCACCGTTATGAATTACCCTGGCGAAATGTTAACGTACTGTTTCCGTCCTTTAACGACTACGGTTGTCGACAGTATTTCCTCAGTATAGGACTGTTTCAGCGACAGAATTAAAACGCTTGTGTATCAGGCACATTCGTGCTGTCGAACGGATATTATGCAGTTGATGCACTGGCATTGATAGTTGTCTAGTTTGCATTTGGTGCAGAGACGAGAACAGTGGATGGACATCAGATCCCATATGTACCGATCGTCGTCTGCTGTATGGAAGGTGCTGCGTGTATTTGTCTGTCCCCTAACGGGTTAAACCCTTGCAGTTTCAATTTACAATTTTCGACAAGACGCAGTCGGAGACGGCAGGCTTCGCCCCCTGGAGAAACACGACGAAACATGGTACGTACACGTATATCGTCCTTGATTCTGGCCTGTTTATTCCGTTATAAGGAAACAATTTTTGCGCCTTCCCGATTGCTGGTGGTAAGGTCTGGAACAGCTTACCAGATGATGTCACCTTCGTCCCTGTCAACCTTCCGGCGCCATCTGAAGACATACTTATTCCGCTGCTGTTGCAACACTAAGTTGGCGTGACCGCCAGTGTACCAGTATTTAAGGAAACATTTTTAAAATATCGCAAACGAGATGAGCTGAGGCACTTTTCGTGATTTTTTTTGTAAATGAATGTTCTATGATTGGTTTGAAACCTATATACACATTGATAAACCTGCAGTGGTTATAGTCTGTAGCATGTGAGAAACGGCTTACTGCTGGCCCATATGCAGAACCATGGCTGAGTCTCCGACGACGACGCAGTGGCTGATTGACTGTGTAGACCGAAGTTTGATCAGGCTGACATCGCACGACGTGCAGGAATTAATTTACAGTGAAACGATATCACCGTCTGATAATGCCGAGCTGGTTGACCGTGTTATCAGTGACCTGTCTGTGCCGTTATGCCATTAACGAACTTCGTCGCTGGTCTGGTGAAATCATCTTGGCGTCGCTGTGTGATGATGTCCCAAGGTGCAGCGCGGCGGCAGGATGAAAGTGGTCCTGTGCGGGCGGTGTCGGTCATTTGCATAATCTGAATATAATAACGCGGCCGGGCCGCCTGGCGGGTGGGAGGGAGTCTGACGATCAATCAACGTCATGTCGTGCTGGATGTGGGATGGACGACGTGACGAGCAAGTCTCGCCCGCCACCCTTGAAGATGACAGTGTCCACTTCAACTTGTCCTCCAGCGTGACAACTTGTCGCCGATTTCTCGGTCACGCCGGTTTCGCCGGCCCACCAGCCATCTCCGGACCAGGGGGACCCGCGCGTTCGTTCCCTCAAACGTCTGAGACTCAGCGACCGGCAGTCCTCCCAAGTGTTGGGACCGCTCTCTGTTTAAATGTGCACGAATTTTGAGTGTGAATTTTCTTAAATTTCTCGAATACTATACCCAAAACGAAACCCGACAGTTTTCGATCCCCACGCAGACCACCTGAGACTGTTGGACTGGGGAGGGACATATGTTCCTTGCCCTATCTCGTTCTCTGACTTTACTTTCCTGTCATCAACTCCGGCTTCTTTCAATCTTGTGGATGCATGCAAGCGAACAAAAACGACGCCAAACGCGTGTTTGATGTCACAGAATTTCGACGGAAATTGGATGTATAGTGCGTATTTTACACCCGCAAAACTGGAAACAATCAGCAAGAAATGAAAACAAGTGGTCAAAGAATTTCCACTAAAGGCCGCGTCGCATGTCGTACCGTTATTGAAGATTGAATGATCCCTTTTGCTGCGTACGCCGCTGCAGATACTCCCAGTGCTTTTCAGTGGACCGGACAACCACCAGAAATTGCCCCTTCCCATGAAGTGATCTCGACCGCTTCTATAGTTGTTTGGGCTAACAGTTTAACACAAGCCCTCAAATCTCGGCAAGACTCACCGTGTGCCCAGCAGACAGACTGACACACAGACAGACCACGCTAAATGTGACACCTGTCGCAATAGGCCGTATCTTGCAACGCATGCGCGATGCGTCCTAAGAACAAAAAAAAACTCCACACGAAACAGTCATTGTGGCAGAATGGCGAAGTAATAATTTATGTTGGTGTTCCCGAAGCGAGGCTTTCGGATTGGCGCGTTCGAAATTCATATCCTGGCACGTCTTTTACCGCGCGACGCGTATACAACAGTGTCGTCACTCTGTCTGTCTGTCAAAAGCCGGTGTTCTATGTATGAGAACGGCTGGACGTATATGCACACAACCAACGCTGCATGTTATGGAGATTGTAGCTGACTCACCAGAGATCTTTTACGCATACTTGCAATAATGTGCATCTACGCGCATTTTGTATTTTGTATTCATATTGTATGATGTACGAACTTTGGATGTGTATCGGGATGTGAGAATAGAGCTGCGAGTGATGGGTCATGCGCCTTATCTCTCTCTGTTCTGTATACGCCCCAACTGTATCTCTGATGAGCGCTACATCCGGTTTTCTCGGCCCCACTGGCTAACCGACATATTTCTGATGAAGTTCATGGCGTGCTTTGAAGACGTAGATTAAATTAATTCCACGATGGAGCTCCGCGCCTGTGGCAGGTGATCTCTCCAGAACGCCGTCTGCAGTTCATCAAACCGTAGCCCATTGCATGATAGGTTCTCCAGAGCGACGTTCGGAATCTTCTTTTATACGAACGAACCTCCGTAATATTGACTGCGCATCGTCAAGGCGGGCACGTTGCGGCGAGGGAGAACAATGAAAAGTTTGTTGACTCGCATGTGTGTGGTCTGATATAGTAGCTGAGTTACTGTTGTGAAACGAAGTAATTGAAGTTTATTATTATTTCCGAATGTGAAAACTGCATGTCGTTAAGTAATTTCATGCTCCATTTCCTCTTGTGCAAGTGCAGTGTGTAATAAAAGTGCTGGAGAAGTTTAACAAAAAGGCCTACTTTATATTAAGCGCTGCGGTCACTAATTAATGAATTAGGCCTAGAATACGTTATATTTTTCGGCATTAATCCTTACTTCACCCCGGATGGGGTGTGGAGTCGTGTGATCATCGTGTGTGTGTGTGTCTGTCTGTCCGCTATCATATCTCAAGAACCACATATTCAAATTTCACGAAATATGTCTATACATGTTACCTTTGGCCGTGGTTCTGTCCTGCTCTGGTGGCACTGCGATACGTTATGTACTTCGGGTTTCATGGATGACGTCATGTTTTCATATAATGGAACGAGTAGGCCAGAATCACAGACGATGCTTATGTTTCGTCCATTTCACCACTCAGCTGCACCGGGGGGTGGGGAGTCTGCTGTCTTCAACTGTATGAAGTTTGGCAGTGTGTAGACTGATATATCCATGACAGCTTTTTGTTACATCGTTGCAGTGAAATAGGCTGCTTAAGGGACGTGGACAATCATATAAAGATTGATATTTGATGTTACAAATTTACAGTGGCTGACGGCTGGCAGCGGTGATGTAAAGTATTTTATTTGGGCGTAGTTTTTAGCCTTTTAATCTCAATAGAGCTTGATGTCTGAAATAAACATTTTTATTTGATACGATTTGATATGCTGATAAATGATCGACAGCGTGACGTGCTGAATGGTAAGATATTTTGACGAACGATTTGTCCGGGGAGTGATCAGTGGATGGCATAATATCGTTTGTCTGTATCAATGACGTCATTCGACCGTGTGAGTTTCAGTGACTCTGGGATCATGGGCGTACGGTGGTCACGTGACCATAACATGGCATGACGTCACCATTTAACCTATGTCGGCTCGCTTCTGACCTTGGCCGACCTTTCTGGGTGGTCATGTCGCCGGAGTTCGCTCTCACCGCCGACATTAATCGCGATTGGAATTACATGCCACATTGCGCCGAGCTGACCACGTCCACCGGTCATTCGGCCGGACTCTACCCGACCGGACACGGTGTCCGGGGCCCCCGGGAAGCGTGCGCGGGGTGACGGGGAATCGGTGCGGGTTCAAATTCGCGACGATGGACAAAAGAGTCGGAGGCGTGGAGCGTTGGGTGAGATTTATTCTAGCGGACAATGGCGGACGATTGTCGCCGGCACGGACTGTATGTGTGTATCGGCCTGCCCACCTCGTGGTCCCCCGCCGAGTTAGCACTCGAGCACCTCCGCGCCGCGGAGTGTCCGCTGGTATCAGTCCGAGTGATGGCCGGCTGTCAGGGGGGCTGGTCCTGCCTGATGTGTGGCGGCCACGGCGCAGGAACCGTTGATGTTGATCGCGTGATGCTCGGGGAATCTGTCGCAGTGGACGATACTAACCGAGTCTAAACTTTGTCGAAATCTTATGAAACACTTGTCACCGAACCGTCGAGATGACGGCCAAGATTTTGAACAGCGTAGTGCGTCAGCAGTGGTAGTTTCTTCATACTACTATTAATTTTACAAGTGCTGTATCGCTGAGCCGGGTTTGCGACAGAGGCAGAGCTCACGTGATTTTGCAGTGGACGCTGTATAGGCAGTAACAGCAGCGGCGTAGGCTATTAGCATGAAAGTAGGGCGTAGCCGACCAAGTGGGCCCGGGCTCCGGACCCCTCCCAGCAACCACGAGGATGACTTGTGAGATTTTCGTAGATCCGATTAAAAATGTTTTGACATAGGGGTACCCCCTCTGACAACTGATGTTGCCCGATTTTCCTGCAAAATGCTATATGTGCTTCGGCTTCTGGGGGACGAGTCCCAAGACTCCATACTGGGGCTTTGTCCAAATTTGGGCCAAATTGAGAAAATTTTTGTTAGGGCCCCAAACCAGGCTTTCAGTCAAGATTTGTAGAGTCATACGGAAATCATTCATGTCTGCAATAGTCTATATCTCTACGGCTGAATGGCCCGTGACATACGAGTATATGACCTGTTCTACGATTAAAATCCAAAACTACAGTAACATTGTTGTACGCAGCAAAGTGAGAATTGCAAAGCCAACGCCGTGCATATGGCAATAATAATTATCATGAATGAACAGAATCATGACTGATACAAATACAGCGCAGTACTGCAAACATTAGGGACTTTTTTTCGGGTGTCAGTAGTCTACGTAATGCAAAAACGTGCTGTGGCGCAATGCGTTATTCCGTCACAGTCGAAGCATCAGTGCTATTCTCCCACATAGTCACAGCGCCTCTGACAGTTGTCCGGCGAGGCGGCTGTCGTGCAAATCGTCTTGATGTTCTTCTCATCATTGCCGTTTGTCGGTCTCTGCTGGAATCCGCTCAGTCGTCGTGCAACCCGACACTCTGCCTCTATCCGTGTCACGCTTTGATTTCGCGTTTCCGCTTTCTCGGCGTTGTGGCCGCGGATTATACAGAGAAAGAAGCGTCTGTCTGTATACAGGCCGCCGGCCGGAGGTGGATCTGTTTAAAGCCATTAATACAGACATCCGTTGCCGTTTAAGGTGGCCGCCGCAGTAAAATAGCGTCGTCAGCTGTGTCAAAACAGTCACATTATGTTTCTGTAAACAGTCAGTCAAATGAGTAAGGGCCGCCGTTGTGTTACACATTTGAGGAATTTCTTAACGCACCATATTATCATCAGTGTGTCTGTTTGTTTGTCTCTCCGCTGACATATCTCAAAAACCACACGTTCAAACTTCACCAAATTTTCTGCATATATATTACCTGTGGCCGTGGCTGTCCTCTTCTGACGGCAATGTGATACGTTATGTACTTCCGGTTTTGTGAACGACGTCATATTTTTATGTAATGGAGGGAATATGTCCGAATCAAATAGGACGCATATGCTTCGTGTAGTTCGCAAGATGGCGGTACCGGGGCCGAAGTCTGCCGTCTCTGACAGCATCTTATTACATAGTGTGGGAGGGCCAGACTAGCAACGGTCGGTGGTGTCTGTAGGCGTCGTCTGTAACGCGGCGCATATGCAACGTAACTCGCCAGGGGCAGCACGCGGCGGGCCAGTGATGTTACGTCCCGTTGGGCCGACGCTTTGTTTGTACATGCGGATCTACGTCGGTTTCTGTCTGATGAATGTCAGCAACTCACTGTCTGTAGGTGCTGGATTATGTTTAACCGATCCAATATTTGTATCTCTCACATGATAAGTCAACTATCGCAGACACTCATCGCCTTCCCACATTTCCCCTCCCTCCATTTTTACATTTTCGCCTACTCTTCCTCGTTTTTCCACCCTTTCCCCGTCTACTCCTTGTCTTAATTCTGCCCTCTACGTCGCCCATGCCATCACACTCCTTTCCTTCTTCCTTGCTTCTCTTCCCTTATTTGTGCCTGGGCATTTGTAGTGTTGCGAGATAAATGTAGACGAAGCTCTGCTGCATGCAGCCTCTTAATGAATTGGGGCGTTCAATATGATAAATAAATCACAAATGAAAACACCCAATACATTAACACATTTTGAGTGATATTTTCATTTTGTTCCATTTGAAATTGATGATTATAGACTGATGGCTGAAAGATAAGTGTTGGGCTGAAATGTCGAACAATAGGCGGGCCTAACGGGCAGGGCTGGGAATACTATTATGCTAATTCTAAAATTTCATAGGAATAGATATCTTCTCGTCAGATTTGCAAACTTGTTAAAACGGAAACTTTGGAGAAAAGCCACTGTGTAACCTGAAGTTCTGGTGATGCGTTTGAGGTTGAGAAATCCGGTCTGTTATAGTTATTTGGACGATTTTAGCGAGTCCAGTAGGCCTAAGTGCAGCACGGTGCGGTGGTATCGGGATCGTGAGGTGAAGTAAGGTTATGTCGCGTGACGCATGACGAGAGCAGGTGCTTGGTGACCTTAGCGTTCACCTTACCTTGGGGTTAGCTCACTGGCTTCCGCCACCGTGCTGCACTTATAGCCATGGCCAAGCAGTGTATAATGTATAGTATACCCACAGAGATTTTGAATTCACCAGCCGTTATCGTGCTTGCATCATTGCCGCAGGCCATCAGTAGGCTAGGCTAGGCTAGGCTAGGCTGTAGGCCTACTCAAGTATGCGCCTAATCCCGTCATTTATACAACGTATAAAGTGTATGTGATGTGCGGTAGCGTTTAATTGCTGGTACCATATGCGTCATTTGAATTTCGTTGGCGCGAAATCCTTCCAGCGTTGTGTAGACCTATAAGCAGGTGTGATTGTATATTCGTGCTCTTTGTGATCGCCCCATGACGTCATTTTTCGTGTCATTCTGGGGCTGTTAATTGATCCAGGTGTGCTATATAATGAGTACTTATCAGCAGCTGTTATCAGGTCGGCATTATGGGGGGAGCAAGTGTGCATGGTCCTGTAGTGTTGAGGATCCCGCAATTTGTGCGAAATAAAATGTGCTTTATGGAAATAGTTTGCTAAATCTAGAACAGAAATGTGTAACAGAAATAAATACAGAGTTGTGGTTAGGCCTAGTGCAGTTACATATCACATTCACTGGACCCGCAGTATATAGCCTTGGCCCTGGCTGTTCTGTATAGGCAATATCGACAACTAAAATGTGTGGCCCTGTGCGCACTTGTTAAAAAGTTATTGCGTTGACTACACTTAAGCAGTAGGCTACTAAGCCTGCTGTGACCGTGTGATAATTTGTTTTGAAAATTTGTTTTGTTTGTTATTTATCATATTTTATTTTTTCCATGGCATGTAATCTACATTGTACAAGTCTTCGTTTCTCGGGCTTTTCCTGCTTTTCCTGTAGCGTGTCCGTGTTATAATTTCAGTGGCACGCCACTACATATTTTTGTATGTGCAGACTGCAGTAGAATTGGGCCTATACGTTCAACAATCCAATCCATTGTGATGTTACGGGCGCAGGAAATCCTCTCTGCCCGCATCTCAAATAACAACATTAAGCACAAACAGGTAGACCAACAGTGCTCAGTCACTACTGTGCAAGTAATGGCTTACAGTTGCGACTCTCAGCATCATTCAGTCTCAAGACGTTTGCACTCATTTTTTTCTCCGTAATGACACTGTTGTGCTTTTATTATTATTGCTTGTGCTATTGTGTATAACTAACTTGCTTACTTTTTTCTGTAGCGCGCGCCCGTGTATGACGTAATTTCCGTATTATTTGAATAGTTTTGCTGAATGGTTAGGTAATATGTCAGTTTTCATGTATGCTTAATGAATAATGACTACAAAAATGTTTCGTATTTGTAGCAACATTCCGCAAGAATGGTTAGTACACGTAGTTGTGAAGGTTTTACCGCGCGACGCTATGCTAGCGCGGTATATGCTGTCTTCGTGTATCTGTCCGTCCGTCTGTTACAAGCCGGCGCTGTACCAAAACGGCTAAAAATAGGATCACGCAAACAACACGATAGCCCACGGACGCTATAGTGTTCTGATTCCAAAAATATCGTCGAAATTCCAACGGGGTCACTCCTTATGGAGGCGCCAATTAGAGGTGGGGTAGTTTCAAATTGGCGATTTTCGACCAACATCTCGCTATATATCAGAAACGCTGCAAGATAGGGATTAGGGACGATGGGACATAGTTGACTGGAGCACTAATAGGAAC
>Ga0066187_1000466_pt1 | contig 13755 bp, 10 predicted proteins | sample WorMetexBAHAMAS1_FD_58706 | JGI IMG/M metagenome (GOLD analysis project Ga0066187, IMG submission 58706) | Marine gutless worms symbiont microbial communities from Max Planck institute for Marine Microbiology, Germany - Inanidrilus exumae... | ecosystem: Host-associated > Annelida > Digestive...
AAAAAAACGGATCCGAATTTATGCAATCCTTTCAATCCCCTTATGTGTATTTTCTCTATAATACGTATCGCCTATCAACTAATAACAACTCGATATATATATGAAATTTATCCTATATACTTATTTTTTATCCGTAATCCTGGGCGAAAAATCCGTATTGACAAAGGAAAATTATCCTATAATCTTGATATGTTAAGCTGGGTATCCCATCGAAGTTCACGATAGAGGGATATCTCGCTTCCTACCGATGCTCTTGATAAATTTCAGGGGCTTTTTCGTTTTAATATTAAAAGATTTTATCGGGATCATACCCATTGCCTTTGGGAAGAAAGTGACAAATTAATTCACATAGGCTTACCATTTACCACCTTTCAGGGAGCACCGCCAACGTCTTGTGAGGAATATCGCATGAAACAAATTCTGGTAGTTGATAATGATCGCATCATGCTCGGAATCATGAAGCGGTTCCTCGAGAAGAAGGGATATCGCGTTATAACGGTAGAAAACGGCATCAATGCACTTGAAGTTTTAGAAAGCTGGACCCCGGATGCGATCTTCATCGATCTTGTCATGCCCAACATAGATGGGAAAAAATTATGCCAGATTATCAGGGGCATGAAAAAGTTCAGCGACACTTATCTGATCATTTTATCCGCCATTTCCGCAGAAGAATGGGTTGATATTTCCAATCTGGGTGCCAATGCATGCATCGCTAAGGGGCCCTTTGATGAAATGTCCCGTCACATCACGGAGGTTCTCGATTATCCGGAAGCAGTAGCAGAAAGGTGTTTATCCGGGGAGATCCTGGGTGTTAAAAGCGTTTATTCAAGGGGGATCACGCAGGAACTGCTGTCTGTAAAAAAACACTTTGAAATCATATTGGGGGCGATGTCAGATGGGATTGTTGAAATTAATTTTGAGAGAAAAATTGTTTATGCCAATCCATCGTTTCTCTCTATGATTGACATTCCTGAATACAAATTGCTGGGAACCCACCTTTTGGATAGTTTCTCCAAACAAGAACGTTCCCGTGTAATCGACCTATTGGAGAAAAGAGGACAACCTGTAAAAGAACAAACAGAAAAATTTCCACTGCAATTGAATCGCCGGTACATCACTTTGGACATTCTCCACTTAGATGAAGATCCTCCCAAAGACTTGTTGATTATTCATGACGTGAGCGAACGGAAAAAACATGAACGTACCCTCCGGGAGAGCGAAAGAAAGTATCGACAGATTTTCAACATCGCGCCTGCTGGGATTTATGAGGTAGACTATCGCACCGGGAAGATAGCTAGCGTGAATGATGCCATATGTGAATATTCGGGCTATTCGAAGCAGGAGCTTCTTTCGATGAATGCCATCGATTTGTTGACGGAAGATAGCCAGCAACGATTCATGGGCCGTATGGAGAAAGTATTCAAAGGGGAACGCATTCCCGACACGGTTGAATATTCCGCTTACAAAAAAGACGGAAGCGAATTTCTTTTGAGTCTTAACATGCGGTTTGTTTATGACGAAAGGGAGGTTGTCGGCGCAACGGTGGTCGCGCACGATATTTCTGAGCGCAGGCAATCTGAAATGTTGCTCCGTCAATCGGAAGAAAGATACCGGGGTTTGTTTGAATCCATCAGCGACCTGATTTTTACTATGGATCTTAGCGGTCGTTTCATCTCCGTCAATCCCGCGGTTGCGAAGACTCTGGGATACGGCAAAAACGAAATAATCGGGCGTCTTCCTTCAGATTTCATGAAATCTGAGTTGAGGTCTCTGTTTGAAACAAATTTTCTAACGCCCATCAAAAACCAAGGCGGTTCTGAGGGCATCTCCAGCTACAAAACAAAAAATGGAGACAAAATTTACATCGAGCACCATTGCACACTGGTCAGCCCGGAGAAGGGGGCGCCATATATCAGCGGCACGGGACGGAATGTAACCGAAAAGGTGCTGTCTGAAAAAGAGATAAATAAGCTTCAAAACCATCTGCATCAATCCCAGAAAATGGAGGCGATCGGCACTCTGGCCGGCGGTGTGGCCCACGACCTCAACAACCTCCTTGCTCCTATTTTAGGTTATAGCGAGATGCTATTGGATGATTTCGGCCCGACGGATGCGCGGAGAAAAAAGGTTCACGAAATTACAAATGCAGGTACTCGCGCAAGGGACCTGGTGCGTCAGCTACTGGCCTTCAGCAGAAAGCAGGCGCTTAAATACAAACCTGTGAATTTAAACAATGCCATAATAGAATTTCAAAACCTACTCAGGGGAACGATTCGGGAAGATATCGAATTTGATATTATTCTTTCACCGGCGGTTCTTACTGTCATGGCAGATATCGGCCAGATTGAACAGGTCATCATGAACCTTGTTGTCAACGCAGTGGCGGCCATGCCTGAAGGCGGCAAATTGACCATCGAAACCACGGCCGTTGAACTGGACGAAAAATATATCGCGAGACATGAAGCGGTATTTGCCGGCAAATATGTGTTATTGGCCGTCAGCGATACCGGCTGTGGTATGGATGACGAAACCCTTCTCCATCTGTTTGAACCATTCTATACCACAAAAGGTGCGTACGGTACCGGTTTGGGTCTGTCCACTGCGTACGGAATTATCAAGCAGCATAACGGCTACATATGGGCATACAGCGAGCCAGGCCAGGGCTCGACTTTCAAGGTCTACCTGCCGATCTCCGAGGAATGGCAACCCCAGTCGAAAGAAACGCAGGGAGAAACCTTGAATCTGCATGGGTCCGAGACGGTCCTGCTGGTGGAAGACGATGATCAGGTACGTCAGCTTGCCTACGACACGCTGAATCGACAGGGCTACAAGATCCTCACAGCCGATAGTGGTGCAGAAGCGTTGAAGGTTTTAGGGGCCCACGATGGGCCCGTCCATTTATTGTTGACGGATGTGGTCATGCCGGGGATGAACGGTAAGGAACTTTTTACCAAAGCCGTTGCAGATTATCCTGAACTGAAAGTGCTGTATATGTCCGGTTACACGAACAATATTATTGCTCATCGAGGAGTTATCACAGAAGGAATCCAGTTTATAGAAAAACCTTTTACGCTCAATGGATTAAGCGCAAAAGTGCGTGAGGTGCTGGAAAGCGAGTGACCGGACGATGGTGGCTTAGTATGGAAGCCGGGAGCTATTTGATGCGACATTCCACAAAAGCAAAGGCTACGCATTAACATGATGATGGATTTTGAATTTCATACCGATACAATCGCGGACATCACACGTATCTATAACGAATCCTGCACTTATCGGCATATTGTTGGATACCCTCTTTTTGGATCGTCTCGTTGATCCGCACCCAGATCTTGTTCATCGATGGGTCAAAGTTTGTTCTTTTGCAGGGAAATTCACTGCAGTGGAAACAGAAGTCGACGTTTTTTTCCTGATGACAGGCCCGCACCCCGCACCCCTTGAACAGTTTGCACTGTTCGTTACGGCATCCCTTGCAATTTTCAGACGCCAGATAATCCAGCACCTCTTTAAAATCTGCGTATTTCTTGAATACCGGATTTCCCAAAAGGGTTTCGAAACGCCGGGCATAGGGAGCGAAGTTTCCCAGTTTCTCCTTGAGCATCAGGCTATAGCGCCGGATTTCCCCATCCATATGAGCAAAACAGGTTTCACAACAAAGCCCGCACGGGGCCACGATCGCCTTGATCTCTTCTGAATTCATCGGGTCTCCTTTCATGCAAAAGGTTTTCTCTTTTTTTCACCCTAAGGGTTGCGTTTGGAAAAAGAAAGTGGCATAAACGACATCTTAAGAGGCAATATCGCCATATTGCCATTTTTCTGATTCCGAGTTGATCCATGCCCCCGAACAAACAAGAACCGGTAAAAAAAGTTACGATTCTTGGATTGTACAATTCCATGGCCACGACCATTTTCGGCCCCATGGACATCCTCAATCAGGCGGGGCGCCTCTGGAGCCGTATCAACGGGGATCCCCAGCGCCCGTTTTTCGATGTGACCATCGCGTCTGCGGATGGAGAGCCGATCCGCTGCCTCAACCGGGTTCAATTTGAGCCTCACTGCAGCATCGAGGCCATCGATCGGACCGATCTTTTGGTGATTGCATCGGCCACGTATATTGACGATATTCTGGCGGCAAGCCCAGACCTGATTCCCTGGATCCGTCGGCAATACCGGCAGGGTGCCCACGTGGCCAGCATCTGCACCGGGGTGTTCCTGCTGGCGGAAACCGGACTGTTAAATGGTAAAACCGCCACCCTTCATTGGGGATTTACCGGACAGTTCCGGAAACGGTATGCAAAGGTGAAATTGGATCCGGACCGGATGTTCATCGACCATGGCCGCCTGTACTGCTCGGCCGGTGTAAACGCCGGGATGGACCTCTCCCTCTACCTGGTGGAGAAATTCTGCGGCCGAAAGCATGCGCTGCGATCGGCCAAAACCATGATCCTGGACCTGGGGCGGGAGCGGCAGACCCCATACGGCCATTATTTCCGACCGAAGGATCACGGGGATCCATTGATGACCAAGGCCCAGACCTGGATCGAAGACCATGTCACCGAACCAATCGACTACGGGGAATTGGCCTCACGCTACCGGATGAGCCGCCGGTCCTTGGAGCGTCGTTTCAAACAGGCCACGGGCGTTACCCCTTTAGGATATCTTCAGCAGCTTCGGGTGGAAACCGCCAAACAACTGTTGGGTGAGGGCCGAATGACTTTCAACGAGATCACCTATCGGGTGGGCTATGAGGATATCCCTTTTTTCAGGAAACTTTTTGTACGGCTCACAGGATTGCGGCCGAGGGAATATCAGCAGCGGTTTTCAGGTTTCTCCGCCATTCCCAGATGATGCCGGATTGCGGGAATGATGGCCTGGTGGCTGTCAATCGTTAGAACGATTTGAAAACGAACGCTATATTTTCCAAAATGATGCCTGAACCAGTTCGGGATGGTCTGGGCATTGTGCCGATATGCAATGAAATTCTGGCGCGTCAGGTTTCAAGATAGATGTCGAATTCTTTCCGGAGCTTCGCTTCCAGTTCCGGACTGAGGGCTGGCGTCAGCGGTGAATCCAGGATCGCCCTAGCCATTCTCACCGCACGCTCCCGGGCGGAAAGGCTTTGGTCCTTTATCCAGTCCCTGCGGCTCTGTTTGTCGCTGACGCCGTTGCCAGGAAAATACTCCGTGCGGAGATGGTTCATGGTATGATCGGATGTGAGATAGTTCCCGCCAGGGCCGACGGTGACGATCTCCTCATAGGCCATGTGCTCCGGATCGGTGTTGATGCCTTCCAGGATTTTGCATCCCATGCCAATGATTTCATCATCCATAATGTACTGCTCATATGCGATACACAGCATCGATTCCAGCATCCCCGCAGCATGGTGGATATAATTGTTACCGCTTATGATTGCCAGGCAGGTCGTATATGCCTTTTCCCATCCGGACTGGGCATCCGGCAGCTTCGCGTCGCTGAGTCCCGAACTGCAATAATTCGGCACATCGATATACTGGCTGAGCTGGTGGATGGCCGCCGTCATCATGCCGCATTCCACCGCCCCTCCCTGATATCCCATGGAGCGCATGTCGGCCATGGCGGGCAGGCCGCCGTAAAGCACCTTTGCGCCCCGATGATGGGCCTGTAGCAAGGTGATGGCGGCCAGTTCCTCCGCGTGGATTTGCAGCAGGGTGCCGGCCATGGTCATCGGCGATGTGCTTCCGCTCATGGGTGCGGTGGTGACGCTGGTGGGAATGCCCAATTCCCCCGCCGCAAGGACGTTTCGCGTGGACTGGGTGCAGAACTTCATGGGGCTGATCACAATGCAGGCGTTGACGGAAAAAATCGGCCTTTCCCCGAGGCGATCCTCTCCGCCCGCAATAAGGGACACCATCCGGTGTGTCTCCCTCAGGCTCCAATCGAAGTTGCAGCCGAGCATGACGTGTTTCCGGGTGGCCATCATGGCGGCAAACACAATATTGAAATCATAGTGTTCAACGGGCACGTCGTGGGGCACGCAAGGGGATTGGAAGAAATGAATATGCTTCATCTCTTCTACGATCCGGGCGACATTGTGCGTGTCTTTAATGACGGTCTTCCGGGCCTCTCCGGTTTTCAGGTCTAAAATACGCACCGCCGTTCCGCCGGTTCCCGCATAAACCCGGTTTTTACCGAGCTTCAGATCATGACGCCCGTCCCTACTGTAGAGGACAAACTCCCCGGGCGCCTTGGCGACCATCTCGGACACCAAACGGCGGGGGAAGTAGATCCTTTTTTGTTCCGGATCGATGCGGCAACCGGCATCATTTAAAACCGCAAGCACATCATCCAGGCCCGCTTCATAGGTCATGCCGCATTCCTCGAGCAGATCCAGTGCCCGATCATGTATCACCGACACCTGAGATGGGGACAGGGGTTTGTAAATCTCTCCGGTAAGCCCTCCGGATCCCATGTTGGCCTCCTTTGATAGAATCACAGTGGGTTTAAGTCATGGTTTTCCTAGCGGTTCATCCGGCCCCGCGCCAGGGAACCGATAAAATTGACGATGAGCTGGGCGGCGGTCGTGGCGGTGAGGCCGTTGATATCCCTCTCCGGCCGTACCTCGAACAGGCCGATACCCGCTATAGAGCCCCTAAGGGCGATCATTCGCACGATCTCTGTGGTTTCCTCGAAGGTCAGTCCGCCGGGACTGGGAAAAAGAACACCGGGGGCCATGGCCACGTCCAGCACATCGGCATCGATGGTGATCAGGTATTGATCCGCTGCAGGTATCCGTTCGATGCAGGCATTGGCCCCTTTTTCATGCAAGTCACGGGCACGGATGAAAACGCTGCCAAAGGCACGCGCATCGTCTATCTCCTGACGCCTCGCACTGCCGATTCCCCTCAGACCGATCTGGGCCATGGACCGAACCCATGGCATCTCCGACACCCGCCGCATGCCGCTGCTGTAGCCTTCCTTTACACCATGGCGTTGATCCCGCCAGTCGATATGGGCATCTAGATGCACCACGCACAGATTCTTAAAGCTTTCATAGGCTCGGGCAAAAGGGATGAAGCCGCCCTCGTCCGTGCCAACGGCAATGGGAACGGTCCCGGCGTTCAAAATGGCGCGAACCGCGCGGGTGATGCGATCCGGATCCCGGGGAACGCCCTCAATCGGACGGTCCACATCCCCGCAATCCACGATCCGGATCTTTTGACCGGCCAGTATCAGATCGTCGAAGTCAAAATCCCAATGGTCCCAGTGGTCGATAAAAACGCTGGATTTCCGACGGATGGCATCTGGGGCGGTATCGCCGGTCGGATGATCCGCCGCCTGTTCCAGCTCCCGGGGATAGGGACTGACGTAATGAAGGCCCAGGATGGCAATGTCCGCCTCAAGTTCATCGAGATGCCGGCAAACCGGCAGGCCGGCAAAGTTTTCTACAGGCGGCGTGAGAAGACGGCTGGAATTATTAAACATACCCGATCCTATGCCATTATTTCTGCAAAGACAACTTTATAAGACTTAAGCATTTCACTTGGCACCCTGGATCCTTAGAGCCTTGAACCCTTATCAACAGATCAATCCCGGCCTTCCGGGTCCCGATTTTGGTTGACATTCCGACTTCCTTCCATTAAACATTTGCTTCAACGCGGGCCGAAGCCCGCAGGATAAACGAACGGATTAAAGATAAATACGCAAACCACGAAGGGGAGTGTCAGGAAGACACCGCTATCGTGGTTTTTTTATGGAGCCAATTTCAAAACACTCCAGTTTGGCCAATCTCTGCGTTGGGCTCAAATTTTAATCCTCAAAATACTCTATGTATTCCTGCGGTTAAAATTTTCGCCCGCCTGGACCTTAACCAAACTAAAACGTTTTGAGACAGGCTCCATGGTCAGGAAATTATCCTCATGAAAAAATCGATTTCGATCCCAGTGTTGCTGTTTTGCTGTCTTGCGTTTGCATTCCCTGCATTCGCTCATTTCGGTATGGTGATCCCCTCCGACTCCGTGATCATGCAGGGGGACAGCCGAACCGTCACGTTGAAACTGTCCTTTTCACATCCTTTTGAAGGGATCGGGATGGACCTGAAACGACCCCACCGGTTCAGCGTGCTGGCCGGCGGTCGCCGTGCCGATCTGAAAGACCGGCTGAAGGCCATCAAGTTGATGGATCATTCCGCGTGGGAAGCCAAATTCGACATCAAAAGACCGGGAGTTTATCAGTTTTATATGGAGCCGCAGCCCTATTTCGAATCGGCGGAGGACCGATTTATCATCCACTATACCAAAACCGTTGTTGCCGCATTCGGAGATGACGACCGATGGGACGCCGCGGCAGGTTTGAAAACCGAGATTGTGCCCCTTTCCCGACCCTTTGCCCTCTATGCAGGCAACGTTTTCCAAGGGATGGTCCAGTTGGACGGCAAGCCGGTTCCCCACGCCCGCGTGGAGGTGGAGTTCTATAACAGGACGGGCAACGCCAAGGCACCGAATGATCTGATGATTGCCCAGACAGTAAAAGCGGACGCCAGAGGGGTGTTCACCTATGCCCCACCCCGTGCCGGCTGGTGGGGATTTGCCGCCTTGAGCCGGGCCGATTTCACTTTGGATCGGGAGGGAATTCCAAAGGAGGTGGAGCTGGGCGCCGTATTGTGGGTCGAGTTCCACGATTGGATTGAATAGAGATGCACGTTTCGGAGGGAATCCTGTCCGGTTCGGTTTTGATATCGGGAGCGGGGCTGGCCGCCGCCGGTACCGCTATGGGATTGAAAAAACTCGACTACGAGAAGATCGCCAATGCTGGGCTACTCGCCGCCTGCTTTTTCGTGGCCTCACTGGTCCATGTGCCCATCGGGCCCTCCAGCGTTCACCTGATCATGAACGGCATGGTGGGTCTTTTGCTGGGCTGGGCTGCCTTCCCGGTGATTCTGGTGGCCCTGACGCTTCAAAGCGTGTTTTTCCAATACGGTGGTATCACCACGCTGGGAGTGAACACGCTGATCATGGCGGTACCGGCCGTCATCTGCTACCATCTGTTCTCACCGCTTTTATGGAAAAAGCAGATGGTTTCGTCCATGGCGGCTTTCGGTTGCGGATTCCTGTCGGTCCTGTTGGGGGGCATTTTGGTGGCGACGACCCTGATTTTTACCGGGGAAGGTTTCATTGAAGTGGCCTACCTGATACTGGCAGCCAATTTTCCTGTAATGGTGATCGAGGGAATCGTCTCGGTTTTCTGTATCAACTTTTTAAAAAAGGTCATGCCGGTGATGCTGCCCGGACGCCCGAACTCTGACGGAGAATGATATGGAGGTCTCAACAAAGAGGGCTCGCCGGTCCGGGCCGGCATACGGTTTTTTGACCGAAATCCTTTGCGCGCTCCTCTGGATCGCGTTGAGCGCCCTTCCGGCACATGCCCACCGGGTCACGGTGTTTGCTTGGATTGAAGGTGGCAAGATCCATACGGAGAGCAAGTTCAGCGGGGGCCGCCCGGCTAAAAACGCCCTTGTCGAAGTCGTGGATGAAAACGGCGCGGTTCTGCTCACCGGAAGATCGGATGCCAAGGGCGCTTTTTCCTTTCCCCCTCCCCGAACAACCGGTCTGACCATCGTGCTCAAGGCGGGATCCGGCCATCAGGGAAGCTGGTCCCTAACAAGAGAGGAGATGGAAGCCGGCTTTGGCCAACTCCAACCCAATCCGTCTGCCGGAGAGGATGCCTCCGAAACCGGGGACCCGAAAACGGCGGCTGCACCCAACATGGAAGATTCACATTCAGACCGATCCGCTAGGTCACAACTCACAGAAGCACAGGTCCAGGCGGCTTTTGAAAAGGCACTGGACCGGAAACTCAAGCCGGTCCTGGATCGACTGAGCCGCCTGGAAAAGGCGGGGGAAGGGCCGGGTATACGCGACGTTTTGGGCGGAATCGGATATATTCTCGGTCTGGTGGGAATTGCCGCTTATGTCGGCTATCGAAAAAAAGCAGGGCATGATGACCGCTGAACCTTTTGCAACCGGAAATTCCTGGCTTCATCACATCGATCCCCGGCTTCGAATCGCCTTCGCCATTGTGATCTCCATACCGGTGTCAATATTTAATCAGCTCAACGGTCTTCTCGCAGCCATGGCGTTTTCCTTCCTCCTCATCGGCTTGGCCCGGCTGAATCCGACAATGGTGATAAAACGGCTTTTGCCCCTTTTCGGGTTTTTGCTGTTCCTGTGGATGGTACTGCCCTTTACGGTGGACGGGGAGGCGACCTTCATCATGGGCCCCTTTTCGGCTACCCGGGAAGGGGTGGTGCTGTCTACCCGAATCTCCATAAAATCGATAACCATCGTCTCCTGCCTGACCGCTCTTGTCGCCACCATGAATGTTGCGGTCCTGGGGCAGGCCCTGGCCGGCCTCGGCATGCCTCCCAAAATGGTTCAGCTATTGCTGCTGACCTATCGCTATATCCACGTCATCGGGGCGGAGTTTCAGCGGCTGGCACGTGCGGCCCGGGTGCGCCGGTTTAAACCCGGTACCAATCTTCATTCTTACAAAACATACGCCTACATGCTCGGTATGCTGTTTGTCCGGGCATCGCTGCGGGCTGAACGGGTGCACCAGGCGATGCGATGCCGGGGGTTCAAGGGACGGTTTTACAGCTTGAAGCGGTTTCCTCCGCACATCCGGAACTGGTCTTTTTCGGTGTTGATGGCCCTTGCCGTGGCCATATTGTGCGGTCTTGAGTGGGGGCATTGGATTTAAACTAGGAAGGCCATATGAACACAAGTGAGAGTATCATCGAACTGACCGGCATCACCTATCGCTATACGGGTGGTGATCCAGTACTGGAAAACCTCGACTTTTCTCTTCAAAGGGGCGACCGCATTGGACTGGTGGCCCCCAATGGGTGCGGTAAAACCACCCTTTTTCATATCATTATGGGGCTTTTGAAACCCACGGCCGGGACCATTCGGCTGTTCGGCGATCCCATGCGGTCGGAGCAGGATTTTGAAAAAATGCGGAGCCGGGTGGGACTTCTTTTCCAGGACGCCGACGACCAGCTGTTCAGCCCCACCGTCCTCGAAGACGTCGCCTTCGGCCCCCTCAACATGGGAAAATCAAGGGAAGAGGCCATTGCCATTTCTAAAAAGATCCTGTCCCGACTGGGTCTTATGGGATTCGAGGAGCGCATTACCTTCAAATTATCGGGCGGCGAAAAGCGTTTGGTGTCCCTGGCGACGGTGCTGGCCATGGAACCGGAGGTGCTGCTCCTGGACGAGCCCACCGCCGGGCTCGACGAACAGACCAAGGAACGTCTGAAGGAGGTGCTTTCCGGGCTTGATCTTTCTTATATCGTGATCTCCCATGAATTCGATTTTTTGCTTGCCACCACCCAGCACCTTTTCACCATGGCCGACGGAAAGATACTGCTGGACGAGGAGCTGCATGTTCACTACCACCAGCATGCGCATAAGGTGGGGCGGCAGCCACACCGGCATGTGTAGAAACGAGTCATTCGGTTTCCGGCTGCTCCATAAGGGCGGCGTGGGCCGCGGCGAGCCGCGCAATGGGAACCCTAAACGGTGAACAGGAAACATAGGACAGGTTCAGTTCGTGGCAGATCTCGATGGATTTGGGATCCCCGCCATGCTCACCGCAGATGCCGCATTCCAGGTCCGGCGTTCTCGATCTTCCCTTTTCCACGGCGAGTTTCATGAGCTGCCCCACACCGTCCTTGTCCAGTGTGGCAAAGGGATTGTCCGGCAAAATACCCGATTCCATGTATTCGATGAGAAATCCCGCCTCTGCATCGTCCCGAGATATTCCGTAGGTGGTCTGGGTCAGGTCGTTGGTGCCAAAGGAAAAAAAGCCGGCATGTTCCGCAATCTGATCGGCGGTCAGGGCGGCACGGGGAAGTTCGATCATGGTGCCGAACTTGTAATCGATCTCCATGCCCTGCTCATCCATCACCTGTTTGGCCTCTTTTTCCAGGACCTCCCGTTGCACCTTGAGTTCATTGGCGTGGCTGGACAAGGGGATCATCACCTCCGGAAACACCGCGATTCCCTCCTTGGCTACCTGGCAGGCCGCCTCAAATATGGCGCGTACCTGCATCATGGTGAGCTCCGGGATATAAATGCCCAGACGCACCCCGCGAAGTCCCAGCATGGGGTTGGCCTCCTTGAGGCTTTCCACCCGTTTGCGGACCTGCTCCTTGTCATTGATCTGTTTGATCAGTTCGTCGATCTCAGACAGGGTTCCCACGTGTTTGATGCGAAGCTTCAGATCAGAAAGCTCCTGCATCAGTTCGAACAGGTCGGGGAGAAACTCGTGAAGGGGCGGATCGATGAGCCGGATAATGACCGGCAGCCCGTCCATGACCCTGAACAGCCCGGCAAAATCCTTGCGTTGAAACGGCAGAAGCGCTTCCAGCGCCTCGCGCCGTTCCATGGGATAATCGGTCATGATCATCTTCCGGAAATGGGGCAGCCGGTTGGTCTCAAAAAACATGTGCTCCGAGCGGCACAGCCCGATGCCCTCGGCGCCATACTCCCTTGCGCGTTGGGCATCCACCGGGTAGTCGGCATTGGCCCACACCCCCAGTTTTCTGTATTCATCCGCCCATTTCAACAGCTTGATGAGAAAAGGATCCTTGATATCGGGCACCATGGTATCCATCTTTCCCATGAATACCTCTCCCTCTGTTCCGTTGATGGAGATCCAATCCCCCTCCTCGATGACGGTGTCTTCGATGTGCATTCGGCGTTTCACCATATTGAACCCGATGGTGGATACCCCCACCACAGCCGGTTTTCCAAACTGCCTGGCCACAAGGGCCGCATGGCTGGTGCGTCCGCCGCGGCTGGTGAGGATCCCCTTGGAGGCCAGCATACCGTGGACGTCGTCGGGTTTTGTTTCGGGCCGCACCATGATGATGGGTTTGTTTTCCTCTTTCCCCCATGCCTCGGCAACATCCGCATCGAAAGCCACCATGCCCACGGCCGCTCCCGGAGAGACATTCAGGCCCCGGGCCAAGAGACGGCCTTCTGTTTTCGCCTTTTCAACGGAGGCCGGATCAAACTGAGGGTGCAGGAAAAAATCCACCTGGTCCGGGGAAACGCGCATCACCGCCTCTTTTTTAGTGATCAGTCCCTCTTCCATCATCTCAACGGCGATGCGGACGGCGGCCTGCGCGGTTCTTTTGCCGGCCCGGGTCTGCAGCATCCACAGTTTGCCCTTTTCCACCGTAAATTCCACATCCTGCATCTCGCGGTAGTGATCCTCGAGGGTCCGGGCGATTTTCGCAAATTCTTTGTAGGTCTCCGGCATTTCGGATTCCATCTCGCGAATATCTTTGGTCAAACGGATGCCGGCCACAACGTCCTCACCCTGGGCGTTGATGAGGTAATCCCCTTCGATCCGCCTTTCGCCGGTGGCGCCGTCCCGGGTCATGGCGACACCCGTGGCACTGTCTTCTCCCATATTGCCGAATACCATGGTGACAACGCTTACCGCCGTACCCAGATCGTGGGGAATGCCCGCCGCATTCCGGTAGTCCACCGCCCGCTTGCCATTCCAACTCTTAAACACGGCTTCGGTGGCGAGTTTGAGCTGCTCAAGGGGGTCGGATGGGAACGATTTGGTGGTGTGCCGGCTGAAAATCTCCTTGAATTCGGCGGTCACCTGCTTCCACTGAGAGGCGCTCAGTTCCGTGTCCGATTCGACGCCCGCCTTAAGGCGGGCATTTGTAAGGACCTCTTCAAACAGATCGTCCTCAAGTCCCAT
>Ga0066187_1000467_pt1 | contig 13753 bp, 11 predicted proteins | sample WorMetexBAHAMAS1_FD_58706 | JGI IMG/M metagenome (GOLD analysis project Ga0066187, IMG submission 58706) | Marine gutless worms symbiont microbial communities from Max Planck institute for Marine Microbiology, Germany - Inanidrilus exumae... | ecosystem: Host-associated > Annelida > Digestive...
GGTCAGGGAATCAGAAAACCGTTAATTTTGATTCAACGTTCCTCAAATGCGCTCTAGTGGGTCGCCCGAAAGAGAACAATCACGGAAACGCGCCGCCCGGCGAACGCATTCAAGGATTCGAAAATGATACAAATGTCCCACTTTTTCGGTTTTTCGTTTCATTTTGTTGCATCGAAAACGATCCTGTGCCTATTATCCCGGCGGGAGGAAATTTCAGTTCACGTTTGCGATGGATTACGCAGAGTTCGCCCAGAACCTAGCTGAGCGTTATCCGAGCCTCAGTCCGCAGTTGCGGCTCGCGGCCCGGCACGTTCTCGACCGCCCCGACGACGTCGCCTTGATGTCGATGCGCGGGATCGCGGCGGACGCCGGCGTTCATCCGACGACCCTGACTCGTCTCGCCCGGGCCCTCGACTTCGGAACCTACGAAGCGTTTCGCGCCATGTTTCAGAAACGGCTGCGTTCCCAGCCGGCCGACTTCCTTGGCCGGGCCCAAGAATTGCGGGCCCGTGCCAGCGGCAAGGAGGGCGGGGTCGTCAGCGATGTCCTGGAGGCGGCAATCGGCAACCTGGAGGAATCGTTTACGGCCAACGGCGTCGAGCGCTTCGCCGCCTGCGCCGAAGCCTTGCGCGGCGGAAACCGCATCTTCGTCGCCGGCCAGCGCAGCTGTTATCCGATCGCCTTCTATTTTAATTACGTCTACAGCGTTTTCCGCAACAACGCCGTCCTGATGGATGGCGGCGGCGGCACCTTCTCGGATGGACTGCGGTCCTTAGGCCGCGGCGACGTCATTTTCGCCATCAGCTTCGACCCCTACACTTTGGCCACCGTGCAGGCCGTCGACTTCGCCCTGGAAAACGGCGGCTCAGCAGTGGTCCTGACGGACAGCATGGTGTCGCCCCTTATCGACCGGGCAGACCACTCGTTGATCATCAAGAACGAGAGCCCGTCGTTTTTCCAGTCGGCGGCGCCGGCCATGGCCGCCGTCGAGGTTTTGATCGCGCTGATGGTACTGGGCGACGGAGCGCAGGCGCTCGGCGCCATCGAAGAAAGTGAAAAGCAACTCCGGCGGTTCGAAGCCTATTGGGCGCAGCCGGCGCAAGGCAAGCCACGGAGAAAAACGAAATGACGCACGTTTTCCAGCGTCAAATTCATACCACTATGCCCACGGCAGTCGCCGGCGATGGCGTCTATCTGATCGACGCGGAGGGAAACCGGTACCTCGATGCCTCGGGCGGTGCAGCCGTTTCCTGCCTCGGACACAACGATCGGGACGTCATCGAGGCGATCAAGGCTCAAGTCGACAGCCTGGCTTTCGCCCATACCGCCTTCTTCACTTCGGCGCCGGCCGAGGAATTGGCCGATCTTCTGATCGAGGCCGCACCCGACGGCATCGCCATGGTCTACTTCCTGTCCGGCGGCTCGGAGGCGATCGAGGCGGCCCTGAAGATGGCGCGGCAGTATTTCCTCGAGACCGGTCAGCCGAAGCGCACACGTTTCATCGCCCGCGAGCAGAGTTATCACGGCAATACCATCGGGGCGCCATCCGTCGGCGGCAACGCCTGGCGGCGCGAGCCCTTCAAGGAGATGCTTATCGATAGCAGCCACATCGCGCCCTGTTACGCCTACCGCCATAAAAGCCCCGATGAAACGGATGAGGAATACGGACGTCGTGCCGCCGATGCCTTGGAGGCGGAGATCCTCAGGCTCGGTCCCGAGACCGTCGCCGCCTTCGTCGCCGAGACCGTCGTCGGCGCAACCGCCGGAGTCGTGCCGCCGGTCGGAGGTTATTTCAAACGCATTCGCGAGATTTGCGACAAGTATGGCGTTCTGCTCATTCTCGATGAAGTGATGGCCGGCATGGGTCGTACGGGAACGCTCTTCGCTTGCGAACAGGACGGCGTCAACCCGGACATGATCTGTGTCGCCAAGGGCCTGGGTGCCGGCTACCAGCCGATCGGTGCGACTCTGGTCACCGACAAAATCTTCGCCGCTTTCCGCGACGGCAGTGGCTTTTTCCAGCACGGCCATACCTATATGGGCCATGCCACGGCTTGTGCCGCCGCCCTCGCGGTGCAGAAAAAGATCCGCAGAAACGGCCTCTTGCCCAACGTTCGAAAGCAGGGGCAGCGGCTGGCCGAAAAGCTGACCGAGCGGTTCGGCAACCACGCCAACATCGGCGATATTCGCGGGCGCGGGCTGTTTCTCGGCATCGAATTGGTCGCCGACCGCGCGACCAAGGCACCGTTCGACCCGGCCTTGAAACTGCATGCTCGCATCAAGAGCGAGGCCATGGCCCGGGGCCTGATCTGTTATCCGGGTGGTGGTACCGTCGACGGCACACGTGGTGACCACGTACTCCTGGCCCCGCCCTTCATCATCAGCGAAGACGAGGTCGATGAATTGGTCGACAAGCTGGGTGGCGCCATCGATGCCGCCCTCGCCGGTGCCGGAGTTTGAGCGATGGATGCCCTTAACATGACCGGCGACCGGTTCGACCACCACACCCATTGGACGCCGCTCGTCCTCGCCGTCGCGCCCAACGGCGCCAGGCGGACCAAGGCCGATCATCCGGCATTGCCGATGACCGCGGGCGAGATCGCGAGAACGGCGGCCGAAAGCCGGGACGCCGGAGCGGCGATGATCCACCTTCATGTTCGTGACGGGGCCGGCCGCCATACCCTCGACGTGGATGCCTATCGCGATGCCATAGGGGCCATTCGCCGGGAAGTCGGCAAGGACATCATCATCCAGGCGACCAGCGAGGCGGTCGGAATCTATTCGGCGGCCGAGCAGATGGCGATGGTCCGGGAACTGCGCCCGGAGGCGGTGTCCATGGCCATCCGCGAGATCGTTCCCAATCATGATGACGAGTTGGAGTCTGGACGCTTCTTCGAGTGGATAGACCGCGAAGGAATCCTGCCCCAGTACATCCTCTATTCGGCCGACGAGGTCGAACGTTTCGTCGATCTCCGACGGCGCGGCGTCATTCCGGGCCAAGCGGTGTTCGTGCTCTACGTGCTCGGCCGTTACGCCGAGAATCAGGTGTCGAGCCCGGCCGACCTGCTGCCGTTCCTGTCCGCCACCGACGCCATGTCGGAGCACTGGGGTTTTTGCGCCTTTGGACCGCGCGAAGGGGCTACGGCATTGATGGTCGCGGCTCTCGGCGGCCATGCCCGGGTTGGATTCGAGAACAATCGCTGGCTCAACGACGGCCGTTTGGCGCCGAACAACGCGGCGCTCGTCGCTCAAGTTGCAAACGGGGCGGCGCTGATCGATCGGCCGCTGGCCGATGCTGACGAGGCCCGCGAGTTTCTCGGCAACCCGGTCGCCGAGAGAATGGTGAGCGCGCTTGCACATTCGGCTCTGGAAGAACTGGCCGCGGATGGCCGGGTGGAGGCGCGGCCGTGTTGATCGCGCAGAAGTTAACGAGGGTGGACAGGTCGACCCGGGGCCACGGTTGCGCCGCTTCCCCCATATGTTACACTTTTTCCACAAACAATTGCGGTTCAGGAATAACTGCAGCAGGGAGGAGAACCGTGACCGTACGGCGTCGGCCGTTCGCGACGATATCGGTGTCAGACGGACACCGGACGAGCGACTGTCCGAAGACGGCAGGTTTTTCAGGATTTCAAGAATTCGAGCGTCGTGGATCGCATGCGCCCTGGAAAAGGGTGCCGGCGGCCGGGGCGTTCGGACCGCCGGGCGTTCGCCCGACGGAACCCGGTACCCAGGGGGCTATCTTCATGGGCCGGTTGGCTGCGGTGAAAACCGCGGCCGCAATCCCGATCGGGAGTGTCGGGTGAACAGTAACGGTATACTTGGATCACTACACATGGAGGCTACCAAATGTCTTTTAAGAAAACTCTGTTAGCGGGGGCGGCGGCTGTCGGCCTGTCGTTTGCGGCGGGCGCCGTCGGTACAGCGGGTGCCGCCGAATTCATCACCATCGGCACCGGCGGTGTCACCGGTGTCTATTACCCGACGGGCGGCGCCATCTGCCGCTTGGTCAACAAGGGTAAGAAGAGCCACGGCGTGCGCTGCTCGGTCGAATCGACGGGCGGTTCCGTCTACAACATCAACACCATTCGCGCTGGTGAGCTCGACATGGGCGTCGCCCAGTCGGACTGGCAGTATCATGCCTACAACGGCACGTCCAAGTTCAAGGACCAAGGTCCGTTCAAGGAACTTCGCGCCGTGTTCTCGGTCCACGCCGAGCCGGTCAGCATCATCGCTCGCAAGGACGCCGGCATTAAGACGGTCGACGACCTCGTCGGCAAGCGGGTCAACATCGGCAACCCGGGTTCCGGTACGGAAGCGACCTGGAACGTCATGTGGAGCGCCATGGGCCACAAGAACGAAGACCTGAAACTGGCCGCCCAGATGAAATCGGCCGAAACGCCGAGCGCGCTTTGCGACAACAAGATCGACGCCTTCTTCTGGCTGGTCGGTAACCCGGCGGCCTTGAACAAGGAAGCGACGACCACGTGTGACGCTAACTTCGCCACCGTCGACAACGCTGCCATCGCCAAGTTGGTCAAGGACAATCCGTTCTACCGCTATGCGACGATCCCGGGCGGCATGTATCGCGGCAACCCGGACGACATCAAGACGTTCGGCGTCGGCGCCACCTTCGTCAGCTCGACTCGCACGCCTTCCAACACGGTCTATCAAGTCGTCAAGTCGGTGTTCGAGAACTTCGCCCAGTTCAAGAAGCTGCACCCGGCGTTCAACCATCTCAAAGAAAGCGAAATGATAAAGGACGCCCTTTCGGCTCCGATCCACGACGGCGCGATGAAGTACTACAAGGAAAAAGGCTGGATGTAGTTCCGGTCCGGCAGGGGGGCTCGCCCCCCTGCCGTTTTCTTTCTGCGATCGGAGGGTCACCCACGGGGTGCCGGTCGTGAACCCGGGTGGCCGCGATTAGACGAAGGTCGCCCTGTAGACTGTCGAAATGCACGATAACGAAAAACCTGTGCGGCGGTCTAATTCCGATGCTGTAAAACGGGGACGGGGGGTCCCTGGCGGGAGGCAACGATGCGAATTTTCGCGACGGAATCGATTATAGGTTTATGCGCGGCAGCGGCGCTGACCCTCTCCGGGTCCGGCAAAGTTCATGCCGCCGATATCATCGTGGGCGCCGGCGACGCGGCACCCATTCACTTCCATGTTGGCCGCGCCGTGTGCCGGTCGCTTGAGAAGACCATCCAAGGGCTGTCCTGCGAGGTGCGCAAGATCACCGGCCGCGACGAGGCCGAACCAAGGGCCGTACTCAACAACGTACGCAACGGGGCCATCGAAATCGGTCTCGCCCAGTCTGACTGGATCTATAATGCGGTGACCGGCCAAGGCGACTTCAAGTTCGCCGACGGCCAGTTCACCAGCCTGAGAACCCTATTCGTGCTTCACGGCGAACCGTTCACGGTGCTCGCGAGGCGCGATTCGGGGATCAAGACCATCGACGACCTGGCCGGCAAGCGCGTCAATATCGGCGGCCCCGGTACCAAGGAACGCGCCGTCATGGATATGGTGATGGCGGCCCAGGGCTGGACCCATAAGTCGTTCCGGATGGCCGACGAAATGGCGCAGAGCGAGCAGCTTCTGGCCCTTTGCCACAACCGCATCCAGGCCATGGTTGCGACGGTCGCCCATCCCGACCCCAACATCGCCAAGGTGATCAAGCTGTGTGATGCGGTGCCGGTGGCGATCACGGGGCCGAACATCGACAAACTGGTTGGCACCCACCCATACTTTGCCAAGACCTCGGTGCCCGGCGGTTTCTATCAGGGCCAGGAGCAAGCGGTCCCGACGTTCGGTGTCCGGGTCGGTGTCGTCGCTTCCGAGGATATCGACGTTGACATTGCCTACGCGGTGACCAAGGCCGTCGCCGGGAACCTGAGCCGGTTCCAGCGGCTTCACCCGGCCTTGGGCCAGTTGTCGCCCGAGGACTTGATCAGAGACGGAGTTAACGCGCCGCTTCACGAGGGCGCTGCCAAGTACTTCCGCGAAACAGGGATGATGTAGACAGGTTGGCCGTTACCGGGTTTGACCACGACAACCGGGAATACGGACCGCAGCCCGACGGGCATCGAGTAGCCGGGCTGGTGAACTAACGGGGAGACGAAGATGAGCGAAGAAAACAAAGACGTCCAGGAGGTAGCGGACCAAGACGCCCTTCAGGACATGATCGCCGAGGCCGATACCGGGGCGCGGGCGCCGACCGGTGCGATTCCGGCGAAGATCCTCTGGGGTGTGCCCCTGGCCTGGTCGTTGTTCCAGATCTGGTACGTATCGCCACTGCCATACACGTTCAACATCGGGCTGTTCAACTCGACCGAAGCCCGTTCCATTCACCTGGCGTTTGCCGTCTTCCTGTCCTATACGGCGTTCCCCGCCCTGAAACGTTCGCCGCGCGACTACATTCCAATCCAGGACTGGATCCTGGCCTTCGGGGGTGCATTCTGCGCCGGATATTTGTTCCTCTTCTACAGGGAATTGGCAGAGCGCCCGGGATTGCCGACGCAGATGGACGTCATCGTCGCGATCTGCGGTATCCTGTTCATTCTCGAGGCGACACGCCGGGCACTGGGCCCGCCCTTGATGGTCGTCGCCATCATCTTCCTGCTCTATGTGTTTCTCGGCGACAAGGCGCCTGAGGTCGTCAGCTGGAAGGGGGCTTCCTTCAACAAGGCCATGTCGCACTTCTACCTGACCACGGAGGGCGTGTTCGGTATCGCGCTCGGTGTATCGACGTCCATGGTTTTCCTGTTCGTGCTGTTCGGATCGCTTCTCGAAAAGGCCGGCGCCGGCAACTATTTCATCCGCGTCGCCTTCGCCCTCATGGGGCACATGCGAGGCGGGCCGGCCAAGGCGGCCGTTGTCTCCTCAGGCATGACCGGTCTCGTTTCGGGATCCGCCATCGCCAACGTGGTGACGACGGGTACCTTCACCATCCCGTTGATGAAGAAAGTCGGGTTTCCGGCCGAGAAGGCGGGCGCCGTCGAGGTGGCGTCCTCGACCAACGGTCAGCTGACACCGCCGATCATGGGCGCGGTCGCCTTCCTGATGGTTGAGTACGTGGGCATCACCTACGTCGAGGTCATCAAACACGCGGCACTTCCGGCGCTGATTTCATATGTGGCGCTGGTCTACATCGTCCACCTGGAAGCCGTTAAGGCCGACCTCAAGGGCCTGCCCAGGCGCTCGCCGCCCAACTTCGTGCGCAGCCTCGGAATGTTCCTGGCCACCTTCATCGGTTTGGCGGTCTTGTGCGTGGTGTCCTATTACGGCCTCGGTTGGATGAAGGACGTCTTCGGTGGCTTGACGCCATGGATCGCCGCCGCCATCGTCGCTGCCGCCTATATCGGGCTGGTCAAGTACGCGACCAAGTTCCCGGAACTGGATACGTCGTTCGAGATCGTCGAATTGCCGGAACCGGGACCGACGATCAAGGCCGGTCTCTACTATCTACTACCGGTCTTCGTGCTGGTCTGGTGTTTGACCGTCGAACGCCTGTCGCCGGGCTTGTCGGCCTTCTGGGCGACGGTGTTCATGCTGTTCATTCTGCTCACCCAGAAACCGCTCAAGGACCTGTTCCACGAAACCGGTGAAACGGTAGCCATGGGGTTGCGTCATGGCGTCTCTGATTTGCTCGAAGGCATGATCAGCGGTGCGCGCAACATGATCGGCATCGGTGTCGCAACGGCCGCCGCCGGCATGGTCGTCGGCACCGTTACCTTGACAGGCGTCGGACTGGTGATGGCCGAATTCGTCGAATTTATCTCGGGTGGTTACGTGCTCCTGATGCTCTTTTTCACGGCGATCCTCAGCCTGATCCTCGGCATGGGCCTGCCGACGACGGCCAACTACATCGTCGTCTCGTCACTGATGGCGCCGGTTATCGCCACCGTCGGGGCTGAACAGGGTCTGATCGTTCCGTTGATCGCAGTCCACATGTTCGTCTTCTACTTCGGCATCCTAGCCGACGATACACCGCCCGTGGCCATGGCCGCCTTTGCGGCGGCCGCCATTTCCGGCGGCGATCCGATTCGGACGGGTCTGCAAGGCTTCGCCTATGATATCCGAACGGCGATCCTGCCGTTCCTGTTCATCTTCAATACGGAACTGCTGATGATCGGTGTCGAGACCTGGTACCACTTGCTGATAACGATCATCACTGCGGTCACGGCCATGCTGTTGTTCGCGGCGGCGACCCAGGGTTATTTCATCGCTCGTTGCAAGGCCTGGGAGATTGTGGCGCTGCTGCTTGTCGCCTTCACCTTGTTCCGGCCCGGATACTGGATGGACCAGATGATCCCGCCGCTGTTCGAGGCGCCGGCCGGCCAACTCTATGAGGTCGCTGGGGCGTTGCCGGAAAACGCACAAATTCGTGTGCGCGTGCTTGGTGTCGATTTCGATGAGAAGCAGGTCGACAAGACTGTCATGCTGCCTGTCGGGGCGGCTGGGGACGGTAAGTCCCGGCTGGCAGAAGCTGCCGGCCTCGAACTGCGCGAGGAAGAAGGCAAGCTCGTCATCGACATGGTGCAGTTCGGCGGCGCCGCCGACAAACAGGGCCTCGGTGAGTTGGACACCGGCGAAATCGCCAATGTCATCATGGCCTCGGACCGCCCGGCCAAGCAGTGGTTGTATGTTCCGGCGCTGCTGGTACTGGCCTTGATTATCGTTCTGCAGCGCGGCCGGAAGCGTAAACTCGAAACGGTCGCGGCATAAGGAGAAAGACCATGTACCAGAACATCCTGTTGTCCGTCGACCTCGGTCAGGAAAGCTCCTGGAAAAAAGCGCTGCCGACGGCGGTTTCCCTGTGCGAGAGCATGGGCGCGCGGCTACACGTGATGACCGTTGTGCCCGACTTCGGCATGAGCATCGTCGGCCAGTATTTTCCGGACGGATACGAGAAGGAGGTGGCCAACAAGGTGATGGCGCAGCTCCATACCTTCGTTAAGGAACACGTTCCGGAGTCGGTTCAGGTCCAACACATCGTCGGTGAAGGGAACGTCTACGAGACCATCCTGAAAATGGCGGGAAAAATTGATGCCGACCTGATCGTCATGGCCTCGCACCGCCCGGAATTGCAGGATTACCTGCTGGGACCGAACGCCGCCCGGGTGGTGCGCCACGCCAAATGTTCGGTGCTCGTCGTCCGCGGCCAGTAACGCAATATTCTTGCGCAAACAAAAACCGCCGCTCCTTTCGGGGCGGCGGTTCTGACTCCGAAGCGGAGAACTAGGTCATTTGCCGCCGTTCTTCAGGTAGGCGATGACCGCCTTGCGGTCCTTTTCCTTTTTCAGCCCGACGAAGGCCATCTTGGTCTTCTTGACCAGCTTTTTCGGCTTGGTCAGGTACTTGTCCAGGGTCGCCTCGTCCCAGGTCAGGCCGGATTTCTTCATCGCCTTCGAATACCTGTAGCCTTTGACGGCAGCGGCCGGCTTGCCGACGATGCCGAAGAGATTGGGGCCGACCTTGTTCTTGCCGCCTTCCTTGATGGTGTGGCAGGCCTTGCATTTTTTCCAGACCTTTTCGCCATGGTCGGCGGCCATCGCGTCGCTGGCAGCCATGCCCGAAAGGGCCAACGTCATACCCACTACGGCGACGCCGGCCGCCTTCTTAATCGTGATCATTGGAGTCCTCCGATCTGGTTCGATAGCAAAAAAAACGGGCACCTTTCCGCCCGACGAATTCCTTGGCCCATCTGATACCCTTATCGGAGGGCCGAATTCAACCCCATTCATCACACGGGCTTAGGAAACCTTGTCCCGCGACATCACAAATGTGGCCGGTGAATTTGGCCGAAATGTGGCTGGGCCATGATCTACGAAGGATCCGAAAGATCACGCCAAATCGCATATTCCTCACGGAAGCGGCTGAGGGACTGCCAGACCTTGGCGAAGGTTCGATCGGCCGCGCTTTGTTCGGCGACGACGTCATTCCAGGCTTGGCGAAAAGCGGCCAGGATTTCGGGCGACCAGGTCGAAAGCTGCGTCCCTTGTTTGGCCAGTGTCTTCAACGCCGCGAACTGCCCGGCTTCGTTCACCGCGAGGCCGTGACGGACGTTGTCGCCGCACACCGTCTCGATCTGCGCTTTTGCCGTTTCCGGCATGTCCTTCCAGTCGTCGCGGTTGATCATCAGGTCGAACAGTGACGCCGGCTGGTGCCAGCCCGGGAAATAGTAATGCCCGACCCGCTCATGGACGCCGAGTGCCAGATCGCTCTCCGGCTGCGAGAATTCGGCCGCGTCGATGCTGCCCGACTCGAAAGCGACGAAAACGTCGGTGTCGCCGATGTCGAGCGTCTCGACACCGAGTTTCGCGAGAACCCTGGCGCCGAGGCCGGCCGTGCGCATGCGCAGTCCCTTGAGGTCATCGACCGTCTCGATGGGCTTGCGGAACCAGCCCGACGCCTCCGTCGACGCCATTCCGCAGATGATCGCGTGGATACCGAACCGGTTGTAGAGCGCTTGGTAAAGGGCCTTGCCGCCGCCACCGTAGTACCAAGCCAGGTATTCCCGTGCCGAAGGTCCGAACGGGATGGACGAGAACAGATGGAACGCCGGAGCCTTCGCCGACCACGCCGCCGAATTCGCGAACGCCGCTTCGACGGTGCCGGAGCGGACCGCTTCGAACATTTCGGCGGCCGGAACGAGTGTGCCGGAATCGTGAAATGCCAGGGTCACTTGTCCGCCCGAGACCCGACGGACCTCGTCCTCCAGCCGCTTGGCCAAATCCGCGGCCTGTGGTACCGACCCGGAAACAGCGCTGGCCATGCGCCATTTGACAGGCGCGCCGCCTTCGCCCACTTGCTGAACGGCGGTGGTGCTGAGCGCGTGGGTCCGGGTGTCGCCAGCCGCCACCACCGGCTCGCTCCTGTCCGGCGCGGTCAATCCGGGGATTTTCTGGTCGAAATTGGGGCCGATCACGTTGCTCCCGAGGACGATCCCGACGACGAGGCCGATGACCACCCCGATGATCACGTTGCGCATGGCGCCACTCCCTCAAGACCCCGCCCGTCGTCGCCATTCTTTACGGCTTGTCCTTGTCGTGGGCGGCGGGCCGTTCCCTTGTCAGGCCCGAAACACCGCTACGCTATCGCAGGGCCCGTTGGCGGACAAGATGAAAGCAAGGTGGCCGGGCCGGCCGTTCAAGGTGTGGCCCGACCGGACATAAGCGGTTAAGGTCCGCACATGAAAAACGACACCAACCCGCCGCCGCTGAAGAGCGGTGTCGAACATTTCAATGCCGGGCGCCTCGAAGCGGCGGAAGCCACGTTTCGCCAGGTTCTCGAACGCTCGCCCGATCACGCGGACGCCCTGCACCTGTTGGGTTTGACGCTATCGCGCATGGGGCGTAACGATGATGGCGCCGACCACGTCCGCCGGGCCCTTGACAGACAGCCAGGCAACACGGCCTTTCGCAAAAACCTCGGTCAGATCTTGATGCAGATGCGCGACATCGCGGGTGCCATCGATTGTTACGAACAAGTCCTCGCCGAGGAGCCCGGGGATATCGACGCCCTGATCCAGGGCGGCATCCTCAAGGCCATGTCGGGCGATGTGGAGGGCGGCGACGAACGCCTCAGGCGCGCCGCTACCGCCGCTCCGGCCGATCCCAGGCCGCGTTACAATCTCGGTGTCATGCGCCTCGAAAACGGCGAACCGCAAAAGGCTGCGGAGTACTTCCGCGAAACCGTTCACTTGGCGCCGAAAAACTGGGAGGCCTACCTGAACTGGGGTCGCGCCTTGACCGATCTCGGCAAACCGGACGCGGCGCTGAACGCCTACCGCCAGGCTGCCGAACTGCAGCCCAACAATCCGCTCGTCCTCAATAACCTGGGACTAGCGCTCCTCGGCGAGGACAGTCTGGAAACCAGCATCGAGCACCTGCAGCGCGCTATCCAGGCGGCGCCCCAGTTCGTCGAAGCCCATTGCAACCTGGGCCTCGTCTACCGGCGCGCTGGGCGTCTTGAGGAGGCCGAACGGGTTCTGGTCCGGGCCTTGGAGTTGGATCCGAAATCGGAAAAGGGGTTGGCCACCCTGGGCACGATCCGCTTCATGCAAGGCGACTTGGCCGAGGCTTGGAACTTCCGCTGCCGGCGTTTTGAGCGACCGGGTTTCGGCGGGCGATATGCGGCCTGGCCTTTGTGGCGCGGCGAGGATCTTGCCGGCAAAACCGTCCTGGTGTGGGGTGACCAGGGCGTCGGCGACGAGATCCTGTTCGCCTCCATGCTGCCCGACCTGGCGGCTTCCGGCGGGCGCGTCCTGTTTCACTGCGACGACCGCATGGTGTCCGTCTACGGCCGGTCCCTGCCCGACGTCACGGTGGTCGCGCGAGACGCCGATCCCGAGGCCGCGGCCGGCACTCCGATCGATTTTCAAGTCCCCTTGGAGGGACTTGGTCTCCACTTCCGCCGGAGCATCGACAGCATTCCTGGGAAGCCCTCGATCATCACGGCCGATCCCGACCTCACCCAAAAGAAGCGGGCGGCCTACCTGGGTGAAGACGAGGTTACTCTCGTCGGGATTTCCTGGCTCAGCACCAACCGGGAGCTGGGCAAGGACAAGGCCATCGAACTCGCCAAGTTCTCGGCCCTGCCACTGGGCCCCAATGTGCGGCTCGTCGATCTCCAATACGGCGACACGGCAAAACAAAGAGAGAATTTCGAACGGGAAACCGGCCATTCCATCGTGCATGACGACGAGTTCGATCAATTGGAGGACCTGGAGTCCTTTGCCGCCCAGGTCGCCGCCATGGATGCGGTCGTCAGCGTATCGTCGACGACGGCCCATTTCGCGGGCGGTCTCGGCGTGCCGGCCTTTGTCATGCTCAACACGGCGCCGCTCCATTACTGGTTCCTGGGCCGCGACGACAGCCCCTGGTACCCGACGCTGCGCCTGTTCCGGCAACAAAACCGGGGGCAATGGGACGACGTCCTGGCGTCCGTCGGCGAAGCCTTGAAGCCGTTGATCGACGGATCCGGTTCGTAGCCGCCTACCAGTAGACGACGCTTCCTTCATCGCCGATCTTGGCGCGCCTGGGCGGTTGCGGCTTGGCGTCGAAGCTGTCGCGGAAATCGGCGAAATAGCGCAGGCCCGGGTGGGCCCGGAGCGCTTCGTTGAAAAGTGCGAGCCACCATTCCGGCGGTTCCACAGTACAGTGTGCGTTCTCGCCGTTGGGCAGGGTTTTGCGGGCCGGATACAAGGCGACGTTGACGTAGACGAACTCGCGGGCCAGCGAGAACATCTCGCCGATGATCCACGGTAGGTCCTCTTTCGGGCAATGCTCCATGACATCGGTCGACAGGACACCGTCGTAGACCTTGCTCGGGAACGTCGAGAAGGGACCGTAGGCCGGGTCGTAGCAGGCGATCTCGCTAACCCCCCAGAAGGTCTTCAGGTTGGGCAGTTCACGCCCGTCCGGCAGTTTGACCGGCTTCTCGTACTGCTTGCCCTTGCCGGCGCCATAGTCGAGCAGGGTCCTGCTGCCCAGAACGCCGATGATGAGATGGATGTTCGACGCGTGCTGCGGGAAGCTGCGCCCATCAAAGGTCTGTTCCGCCGGCTTGCCCTCGTCGGGGATGCCGTGATCGTGCATCTCCTTGTAGAGCGCCAGCAGGTCTCGGTAGCGAGGGCTCGGGTTGTCGCGGGAATAGGTGGTCATCGGCGCCTCATCCAATTGGCGCGCAGTCTAGAGCGCATTTGAGGAACGTTGAATCAAAATTAACGGTTTTCTGATTCCCTGAC
>Ga0066187_1000468_pt1 | contig 13741 bp, 7 predicted proteins | sample WorMetexBAHAMAS1_FD_58706 | JGI IMG/M metagenome (GOLD analysis project Ga0066187, IMG submission 58706) | Marine gutless worms symbiont microbial communities from Max Planck institute for Marine Microbiology, Germany - Inanidrilus exumae... | ecosystem: Host-associated > Annelida > Digestive...
TACCAGCAAAAGGGCGGTGATGCTTTGCGGCTGGGGAGTAAAGGCAGGCATGGTGTAATTTGTAGGTAAGAATGTATGATCCATGTCTGAGCGCATTCCAGGTTGTTACGACGATGCGTTATACAAATCGACGTATACCTCACTTACTTACTTTACTTTACACACACGCTCGACGACAGTGTGTCGTGGTTACGTTATAGCGGTAAGCGTAATGTAACGGTCTGGGGTCCGGAAAAATATTGATTGAAAAACTGATACGTTCAGTGGACAAGCGAAATACTTAATTTGAATTCTAGAAGACGTGGTCACCCTTTCCAAGATTCTAAGTACACCGGTGTAGCGGTATAGTAGAGCCTAAGTTGTCAGAATGAGTGGAACATCCATTGAACAGCAAACAGCAGCTTTTAGATTTCCTCTGCACTTCGTTGTCAACGATGTTGTCAACGATGCTGCGAAAATTGTCAGGCATTATCTGCGTCACAGCGCGTATTGTTCACTGTCCTTGACCTTGTTCTATGTCCCTAATGACAAACGTGTAATTGAAAGTTTCACGACTCGAGGTACCCCCGCTGGCTACGCTCGTTGGCCATAAACGTCAGCGCACCTGTCCTTGAAACACGGCGGCCGTCTGCGTAAAGGCGTCGACTGCTGAGGCGTCGTTGTCATGACGACGAGCGGTAAACAGTAGCAGGTGGTTGATGATGTTGCTGAACGCGATCAGTCTCGAAGCATCTCGTGAAAACTCGACGACTTGCGGCAGAAGATTGCGCCGGACGACGTCGAGGACGTTCCTTGCCGACCAGTCGTCGATGTCCAGTAACACCTTGGCTCCATCTAACTGCAGGAAAAGCAGCGTTAACTTATTGTCTTTACCGGACTCTTACAATAAAACTATCCACTGTAACCGTAACAAATATGTTGGTCCTCCTTATTGTCGGGCCGAAATGTACGCTGGCTGCGTCACATGCTGACCCCTCTTGAGTCACGTTGAGTATGCCGACAAGACAGACAGACAGACGGACAGAGGGATGGACGCCAGACCGTTACATTACGCTTTCCCCTAGATGCGGCCAGCGTAGTAAACGCATTGCAAGAATACTGGTAGTTGAAATCAGACTACTAGTTCGGGTAAAAATACCATCGACAATCTATATTCATCATCTTAATAAACCAAATGGCCCAAGTTATCTTAAAATGTATAAATTACAGGACTGGCTGGAGCATCCAGTTGCGCAGATAGCCTATAGGGCCTACCTAACAGTTTCTATACAGTTGTATTTACGTTTACGTACACTAATCTGAAAAAATCATTCATTCTTCAATAATTGTTGCGATAAACAGCATCATTTAAACATTATCAAATTATCAGTACCTTGCTAAAATTGGACAGCGCTTGACCACTGGCAAACCGGCGTTTAGCGCCTGTTTTCTGTCGCAGTAAAAATTTCATAAAGGTGTTTGTCTCAGAAAATTATGATGATATGTCTATCAAGTGTCTAAAAGGTTCGATGATAAGTTTAGCTGATTGGACACAGTTTACGATTGTGGTGGACCGACGGACAGGCGGACAAAATTACGCTAGTATATACCGCGCTTGCATGCAAGGCGTCGCGCGGTAAAAAGCAGAGATGGCGACTCACCTGGCGGAAGACGATTACAACCGACTGAGCGGAGATGTTGAAGTGGTCGAATACCGATAGTGAGCGACTGATTACAAAGCGAATCACGTCATCACCGGCAGCGTCTGCAGCTCGTAAAAACGCATTCGACTGTTGTTGCTGTGTTTCGCCGTTTTCCTGAAACGAATGTGTTGAGTTCGAATGAAAACATCTGTTCTGGATATACTGACGATATGGTTATCAACGTCATTCATTGCTTCGACGCCTCGTACTGGCTACGGAGCTGTAATACGCCCCGATTCATTTCTCGATTCCAGCGCTATATAAATCGTTTGCTTACTCGATATCTCTACTTATTTAATTTTTGTCTTACTTATTTACACTTCCTTGCTTACCTACTTCTTTAAGAATAGGTCCGTTCCGTTTCCAAGCCGGAGGTCGTAAGAGGCAACCGAGCCCGGCTTTAGTTTTGTGTATGTGTTCATTTTGCGTTGTTGTATATTTCGTTACGGATGCATGTTTGTTTTTGTTGTATTTTATTTAGGCCTAGTCTATCAGTACTAGACAAAAGACTGGCTGGGAAGAACGTCTCCGAAATGACCTATTTTGTATCGGGTGGGACGTAAACCGGCGAAGAAAAATTGCCGGGAATTTCAACCGACTGAGTAGGGTACATGAACATTACAGACGACAGACAGATAGACAGACGGACGGACGGACGAACGATAGAATATAGCGAACGTGAACGCGAGTTCACGTTGGCTAAAATGAAGAGGCCTCCCTGCTGGGCCTGCAGGTGAACTGGGCTAAAACCAAAATCCAGTGTATTGGCGACAGTGATTCAGTCCCATATTTCCATGCGGCCTGACGGAGTTATGCGCTGTACTGAGTGCCCTCTAGTTTCAGATTGTTATTAAGAAGTACGTACAACGAAGAGCCCGAGAACGACAACGAGTTCGTTGTCGACAAATCGACTGATGGCAGAGACGTCGTGAACCTCCTTGACACCTGGATCAGTCTTTCTCAGCAGCCAGCTGATGATGTGCCGCGACGTCCGCTCGCCGACATAGTCGACTGGTTCAGTTTGAGCCGCCGAGAACAGTTTTAGCGTAGGAAAACCGACAACCTACGGCATTCGTGCATTATTACTGGCCCGCCTACACATAGTGTAGAGGGACCAGTATTGTTTCGCCCTCTGTCGTCTGTCGTCGTCTGTCGTCTGTTGTCGTCTGTAACACTCCGCTATGCAACGTAACTCACCAGGGGGTAGCACGCGACGGCGAGCCAGTAGTGTTACGTCCCGTTAGGGCGACACCTTGTTTGATCATCACTTCTAACCTTTACCCGGTACTACTGGACCATCATAATATATCGCTACGTACTACGATGCATCTGTCTATATACAGTCTATACTATTAAGTTGCCGAGTGTTGTAACGCTGGGCGGAGAGCTTACGACGGAAGAGGGACTTCTCCAGTAGGTGAACATGGTCACGTGATTTGTTGCAGTGGGCGATATACTTGCATATATTCATGCGGAAGGCAGAAGTCGCAGCATACCCAGTTAGCTATCGCCGGTCTACAGTGTGTATGTGTCTAAACCAAAAAATCTAAGTGGCCGAAGGGAAGGAGAGCGCGTTAGCGCGATAGCTTGCAGCGGACGGTCTAGTATCACTAAACCTCATCTTTCCTCCCCCTTGTTATACAGTACCAGTGACTAAAAGGCGTCTGACGTCACGTGGTGTTACATTGACGACCGGCATTTCCTTAGCTGTGATTCGTTCGTAACAAATAAGGACGGTAAGTTGTATAAATTATGCCAAAAATAAAGCAAATTACAAGGAAGATGCTGCGGCATTACTCATATGGCAGAAAATGACATAGAAAAATTAAGAGAATTAAGAAAAAACGAGAGCGGCATCAGACCGAGATAATAGGTCATATTCGTTAGAGGAGAGGCGAAACACCTGTGTTTACTGTTAAGACTGTTTGTTATTGTCGGCATGCGTGGTATTTTAAAACCCTTTATTCGTTTTTAGGCTGGCCGCGTCTAGCGGTAAGCGTAATGTAACGGTATGGGCCCGTCTGGCGTCCGTCCGTCCGTCCGTCTGACCGTCTATCACATCTTTTTTACCTTAATACTTTAACAGGGCGCGCGGCGCATATTCAACGTGACTCGCCAGGGGGTAGCACGCTACGCGACCAGCATTATTTCCGTCCGAGTATTACGCGGACGGACGTACTTGTTAAAAGCGCAGTTATGTCAACGACGAATACAATCGAAAGAGAAATTCATACGTGTAGCCTACCTGAAATTTTTCGACTAAGGCCGTTTCGACGGTTCCATCTACTTTAGCCAGTCGAATGTTGGTTCCTTGTAGCAACGTCGCCACTTGACTTAATTCTGACCCGAGAGACTTGCAATGTCGGCACCAGGGGGCGTCTATCACACAAAACATGTCACAGACAGACTTTCTGCTGGTGGTCTGTAGCGTGCGTTTGCCTTTTTTGTAACCTTTCCTAAATATTATCACTTGTCACTCGTCAGCGTATGTGACATGTGACGTTCAACAGTCTTACTATGTAGCTGGTCACGAAATGTGGAAGTGGATAGAACAATCACCGATACCTGCGTGGTTTGTCCTGTGTAGGCCTATAGGCCATCGTATATAGTGTATGTCTGTTAGCATTTTCCGACTTTCAAACCTGACAGTAGTATCAACTGATTTTCGATAGCGCTTTGCTCCCCCATTGTTTTTATTATCGAAATGTAATGAATTCCTATAACACACGCTAAAATACAGTGCGATTAAACGAATGTGCCAGATCGTAGGCTATTTGTTATTTGCGGACAGCGGAGTTTTGCTCTCTGTGGGCTCGCAGTATTGAACAGTTTACAGAAAGCCCTGCGCGACAATACTGAAGTGACAAAACAATTTCAAAGCGTCGCGCGGTAAAAATCGACGGCCGACAATGGAAGACTTTTTCTAACACTGCTTTTGATTGTGATAATTCTTCTACGGCTTAACTTGGACTAAGTAACACCGTGTAACAACCAGCAAAACGCAATTAAAAGATGAAGAGCGAAAAAGATCGAGAAAGCAAATAAGAGAAGGCAAGTTGCCTACTCTCAGTCCACGTATGAAGTGGCAACGTAGCGTACTTACAGAACTCAACGAACAGGTGTCGTGTCTCAGCAACGGCAACGTCGAAGTCCTTTGTTGTCAAATTTAATATCATCACCCCATCGCTGATGCTGCTGTCGTCGGCGTGGGACGATAATGTGAGAACCAGCAATACGGCAACCATCAGGGCCGAAACGCACCGACTGACCGCCGTATAGATCGGCATTGTCCTCGACGCTACGGTTCTTACGTGCCGCATCTCATACAAACCTTTCCGGCCGTCCTGGCTCCACACTATTCCGACTGCTAACGAGTGAAAAATCGTAGTCTCGAAATGAAATCGAGTAGTAATTTCACTGCAGAATAAGTCGCACTTTTAGTATAAACGACAGGAGCCAACATCATCAATCTCGCTGACATATAGGCAATATTCTGCCAATTCTGGTACCGCTAAAACGTTAAGTAACTGCACCATTCGTCGTTACGTTATGCCTGCTCAGTGAGAGTAGTGTCCTGTCTCGATGTCATGCAACGTTGACGAACATATCCTAATGAAGGCCTGTTCTTGCGTCAGGACATCGGGTATAGGCCATACACATTTACTAACGTAGTGTTCAATCGACACATGATCACGAAATCATTACAAACATAACGTGTTGGTGAAGCTAGCAGTCGCTTCGTCGACTGTGACGCACGCCCGTCTAGTATCTAACCGGCAACGAAGGGCATACGTCAACGTCAGGTCGATAGTTCACAGCTGACGTTTAGCATTTAACCTGCCTCGTCGTCGTCATTTCACAGCTGTTCAATAACACGTCGAGCAGTATAGTAACAGCTAGGCCTACAGGTCAAACTTCAGCCTTCAGTTTCCCCATCTTTCGGTCAAATAATTACGGTCCGTCTCCGTCTAGTCTCAATAAGACCATCGAATTACGATACGATACTATATAGGCATACGCTATATTGACGTGCGATCAAAAGTTGACGGCTAGCCTGTTTTTTTTATCTACCGCACGGATGGTTGGTTGGTATCGTTGGTTTGTCGAGATTTAACGGCGCTTTCAACACAATCTATGTCATATCGCGCCTTTATAGAGTGATAATAAAGAGTTAAAAATTATAAATTTTACTAAATGTAAGTTTTGAATAAGCCATTCTATCGACGACGTCTATAAAGTGTGTAGCCTAGATAACTGGAACACTGATTAAGAAATTGGATTATCTACCGCACGGAACCAACGGGAAAAATAGAAGAACTAAAAGCAATAAGCGATATAGCTCAAGGAAACGGTCCAAATAATAGTCCACGGGGTCAGTCATGATGCCAGAAGAGTTTATTGTGAAGGATTTGTGAAAGAGATAGGTTAAATTTTAAAGCTCACAGTGAAAGAGTGAGGGAGTCACAGTAAAGATGGTGAGAGTGGCAAATCAGCAGAGGGGTCGGATGTGACGCGTGAATTTGGGAATCGAGGCAAGGGCAGACAGAGCGAAGTTCACGAATGTAGCCTGCAGGATTTATACAGAGATGAAACGTGGTCGAAAAATGTGGTGTTCATCAAAGATATAAGAAACTCAGCTACCGCAGAGGGACCGTGCGACTCTCAATGTTAGTAAATTCACAAGCTATGAAAGTTATAAACAAACAGCAAAAGTAACCTTCAATGTCATTGGCAATTGTTCCATTCGATAGGTGATATGCGATTTCCTATTAGTCTTCCACTGCAACTATATCTCTATCCTATCTTTCACCGTTTCCGAGATATTATCAATCACTTATTTCCCAAAATTTAGGGTCACGTGACTCTGAACACATCTTTTGGGAGTAATAGCCTACTTGAATCTAAGTTGGGTGAATGAAAGAAGCGTTGAATGTCAAAACTCTCTGCAGAAAAAACCCAGCAATTATTGGATCGTGTTGACTGAGTTGTCCTGTTTTTATTCCCAACTTTATTTGTAATTGCATAATGCGTATATTCTTGCACATTTTATTGCATCTATAGGCCCTGTTTCGTTGTGCCGAAGGGCGTCTTAAGTGGTTTACTGACCCTTTTGTATTACGATTTTCTCATTATTACCGCCCGCCAGTACTGTTTTGCACGCTGTCGTCTGTCGGCGTCTGTCATCGTCGTCTGTAGCGCTGCCGGCGTGCGAGCCGGGCGCGGGGACCGTCGACGCGCCGGCAACAGGGCGCGTGGGCGGTCCGGCGGCCGACACTGCACGGCGACACGTTGTTAATTAAGATGTAGGTGTACTTTCATAAGGCAAAATGGCACACAATGCAGGCAACACATCTTTCCAGTTCACAGATTTGACTATAAGCCAAAAGCAACGCTCGGACTTAAACGTCGTTACGACGTCATATGTAAAGTAACCTATCTAGCTAGGTGATGGCGGTTTGAACACGTTTTTCGCCGTTGATCGTGGAAACGGGTGGATATAAATGGCAAAACGGCTACGAGAAAGACGATACACATAAATTCTTAACCGTTAACATATAATTCATGGGTTAAATGATGATGTACTGGCTTCAATTTGCAATCATTGCCAAGAATACCAACTTCTAAGTTGTTAAGCCTTTTACGCACGCTGACCGTAGTCAAGGATAGGGTGTTTACCTCTGTTTATCTGTGTGTCTGTCTGTTTTTCCGCATAATACCTCAAAAACCAATGCAGCTAGGATCACCAAACTTGACACAGAGATGTTCTAAGATGAGTCCTGGAAACTCATTTATTTTGGGATCAAAAGGTCAAAGGTCAAGGTCAAGAGTCACTCTTGCAAGCACTGGCTTCTTCCAGATAACAAAATGCGTCTGCGGAGTAATTCGACACCCAACAAACTCGTTCACTGATACCCCGTGTATTGAGTTCAACTGTTTAATTCAATGCATACAAAACATCTTGAATCACTACTGGCTTCAAACATGTCAGTGCCAAGGAAACTGCTGACAACGGTAACGTAAAAATATTTCGCTAACAATGGACTATCGGACAGCATATTGAAGACATTTCTACTGCAGTTAAACATGCTGCTAGCCGCTAACATTAACACCCAGACGCAGCACCAAACAGCAGTTAACTTCTGGAGACATTGTTACAACAACCAAACTATGTGCATTCCACAGCTAGACAAGCAATGCCGCAGTGCCCTTTGAAATATCACACGACGGTTAACCAAGCAAACATTTAACAGACTTTGGAGATCATCATCGTCAAGAAAAATTTCATTGCGTCAGTCAGACAAATATGGAGCTATCGCTTCAACCCTTCCGACTACTTACTGACTATTTTAACAAAGGGAAGGTTTCCAACTATTAGTAATGTGGTCAGATGAAGACCACAACAAATCAGTAAAATGCTTAAGGACTGACGCTACAAAACCATGTCTCAATGTCTAAATCATGTGCCATCCTGGTCGTACATAAATGGAACATATACAACACAACATAACATGTATGTACACAAGGCTAGCGTTACTTTAGTCCATTAAATAAGATATGTTCCACTCATTACAGCTAGCATATACAAAACAATGCTACTACAATAACAGTGAGGATGTCCGAATGTTGCACAACAACATTTGCAGAATGTCCTGCAGAAACTGCAGTAAACTTTCCAACTTTATACCCTTGTGTCCTAACCCATAAACTGTACTGGTCAAAAAACATGCCACGGAAATCTGATGTATACTGCAATTTGACTACGCAAACAAAAAAATTCCAAATTTTACATAAAGAGTCAGTACACCCTAAACTGTGCAGTACTCTAATCACAGGTTAGATTGTGCCCAGCTGATGGCAGAACTATGAACAATGTTGACATGTGCCGTTCCTCATGCCACGAATGACTCACATACATGTGGGCCTAAGTGCGAACTGAATCAAGGCTGCCTTCACCATTGAGCCACACCTACTCCATTTCTATAAGCTAAAACCACTAAAACTTTCTTACGTTATGCAGAACTGAAGGTGAAGAACAGAAAAGAACTCAGAACTAGACAACAGAAAAACGTCCGCAGCAGCAACGATAGTCGAACTCTGTATGTACATCACATGAGCAAATGTTTGGTTAGCTTATGTAACCCAGGAAGCTAAACTACGTGACACATACGCAGCACGACACCAGTGCAGTGTTGCATAGAAAACATCGGCGCAACTTACACGGGTGAGAGAAAAAAAACGTTACAACGTTCCATTTAAAAAGATGCCATCCTGCTTGTAAGCCAAATGCTGAGCGACTTTCAAAAGTTTGGAACTCGTAGTTTTTTTGGAATATACTCACCATTAAAGATCCTGCCATACAATAAACTTGGGCTGGTACCTATTAAACATTTTTAATCGATTAATCTCCGAAGCTTAACTTCGATTAATTTTGATCAATTTTGTAGTCAATCAGAAAGTCCGCAAAAACTGCTGAATTGAGCCACTTGTAGTTGCTAACCAACCTTAAGCATAACAAAAATGACAATGTTGCAGTCCTTACTTCTGATCACTGGGGTTTACAAAAAGCAGAACTAAAGCTATACAAACAGTATAAATGTGTAAATAATGAAAATAGAGGAAATTGTTAAAATTCTCAAGACAATCACTTATTTCAGCCAATCACGCAGAAAATGAACATTCTAGTGATGGTAAGCAGTCAAAAATTTAATAGATAAACAAATTAAACATTAATCGAACACTTATTTTAACAATTAACTGATTAATCGTTATTTTCGCAGCACTGCAATAAGCATATTGCTACACTACCTTTTAAATATGTGGCACCTTTTAATTCTACAGTGGCCAATAACCCAAATTTTTTGCGACATCCTGTTCTTACTGATGGTTGTCAATTAATCACATCTTTATCTTATGCGGTTACTGCAACTGAATAAACTCACTAAAGAATAATACAACATTAACCACATCTGCAATAAACCAAAAAAAAAACAAACAGCAACTGACTAACCATATTGTAGTTTCAGTGATCACTGACACTTAACACCGGACTAGATGCTACGTATAATACTGAAGACAATTACAAATGTGAATACCAGTAAAGTAACCAGACACCATCCGTAAGCCAAGCAGGTCAATTTATTACACGAGAAAGTGAAAGTGAAAGTTGATAAGCAGCAGCTTTACTTTCATTGCCACAAACACACATTTATGACACACTACATATGATATGGACATATGCACAAAATACACGTCAGACACCAGGCAGCAACACGTACTGCTAATCACACAGTTTCACCTAATGTCCACCAAACCATCTGACATGACTAATAGTAATAGAACTCCTTGACGCAAACACAAGAAAGCTGAAAATGTTACAATATATTTGCAACTAGCAACACACCCTCCCGCCTACGGCGCTCTCACGCCCGCCCGAGGCGCTTGATGCGTTACGGTTGCTGGCCACTAGTTCTGAATGGCCCAAAAGAGCTCGCCACACATTTGCAGCAGCATATATGGACAGTGCGCAGAGCGCAAGCCTGCGGGTGACAGCGGCACTCGCTAACTGGCCCATGACTACCCGGAGGATATAAGGATGCCACACGCTAAATTTGATCAAGATCCACTCAAAACTGTGGCCGTGCATAAGGAACAAAGAAACAGACAGACAAACTGGCACACACACACACAGATTCGGTTATGTATATATTTAGATGTAACTTACAATAAAATTTGATTTCAACAACATCACTAAATTCAGTAGAGATTACAGGTACAATTAAGTATGAATGTAAAAAAATTAAAATAAAAGATAGACTTAAATGTCCCAGTGTCAAAAAAAGCCCCAAAAACATAATACCTCTGATACTGTTGGGTTGCAAAAGCATAGAAACGGACAAAGTACTGAAGAGTTGCTGCAAATGATAAACAGAAAGAAACGGCAGATCTCGATCAACGAGAACAAGAACGACACATCACAAGCAAGATGCCCAGTGTCAACGTAGTCATTATAAAAACTGCATAACAAAGCCAACATATAAAAAAACATCAAATATCTCTAGCTACTAGCATTTTGGTCGCACGCTCGCTCGCCAGCAGACACACAAAGCACCAGCAACGATACACATTAAGTACGAGACGCCAGAAATAGCACTGGTCATAACGTGCTGTCCAGTGGTTGGACAGTGGACATAACGCTGAAAGACGCCAGTCAGCTCCAAAGAAGATGAATGCAACACTGCAGTACGGGCATGATGCACAGAACGAGATGCATTCTCCCACACTGCAGTCAATCGCAATTTTCAAACATCGCATAATGCAATTATCAACACTAGTACCACTGCACATCATTACGAAGTATTTCTTACTCTACCTGGCAGTTTTAAATTATACACGCATAAACGATGAAGAACTCACTGCTCTTGACACTTTATCACGGTTGGTTGGTTAGGAGATTAACGTCCCCTTTCAGCACAAAAATAGGCTATATCGGGGAAAAGGTCTTGGGTGGATATTTAGTTCCACCAGGTTAAGGATGGGCAAAGATACAGTAACCTCCCGACCGCGTTGCCTTTTTGTCAAGCGATGACCCAAAATGGGAAAGGATAGGAAAGGCTTATTTGAGTTACTATGCTAGCACCTACAAAACTTAGCAACCACCACAAAACCTATTTATCAGTTCTATGTATTATCTTGTTTAATTGCTGTTCATCAGTTCTTATAAAATATCACTCCTATTGTATATAGCTTTTCTGTGTTGAACTGGCTTTAGAATGCTTCTCTTAGGTGAAATCCAAAAAAAGCATCCGGGAGACCTCCCGCACACGGTACCTGACCTGCCCCCTCCGTCCCAAACACTATCACAAGCAATTACCAACACCAGCCAATTTTCTTCCGCACTGCACATCCAGCAGAGCTAATCCATAAATACTGAATTACAAGTGTTACACACAACACAAAACTACCGTTAATTACATGGCAAAATGACGACATAAAAAAACAAGTATGACTACATTATAAGATAATACTCATTAAAGGAAAAAAATAATTAATGGTAAACAAGAATTCAATACTGACGTTTGACAAACAAGCTTGAAAAATAGCACAGGCAATGTAATATTTTGATCTTAAAACTCAGACGACTCCAAAAAAAAAACCAACTAAATGCTCTGCTAACTTTGTAAACACAGCTTCACAGCTTCACAGTAATAATTATGATGGTAAACAAAGTGACTATCGAAGGAGACAACTCAATAGAAAGTTACAACCTGTTTGACATGAAATTAATAGACACACTGCCAAATAACAACTGCATCACCCCTAATGATAAAAAGCCCTGACCTCTTTAGGTATTCCTCCCCGGCTACAAATCTTATAACATTTTAAAAGACATTTCAGTAGTCCTGAGAAATGTCTAAAATTGAACAGAAATGGATGCACTAAAGCCAATAGCAGGAAACAATAATTACGATTCGGCTGATAACCCACACAAGTTGCAAAACAGACCATATCTTAGAACAATTCCAAAACAAGAACTAAACTTAGGGTAAATTTCAGCTGGTCATTCATTCAAAGCTGGTGCATAATATCTATCTGCAATTATGCATTACAGTTAGCGACTGCTAATTCTTTCTTTTTCTGTCTGCAATATTATGGACAGACTCCAACGCAACACAGCATAGACACACAGCACGGTGTAGATACTCTGGTTACTGTGTTAACCGGAAGTTTTACAATGCCGCGAATCTCTACCATCAGCGCAATCACCAGTCACGTGAGACAAGTCTCCCTCAAGTCTGGTTTCCGTCAGTTTCCTAGCTACTGGTCTTTCTGTCCAGTGGAATCAGCAGAAGCAGGTGCTGCAGCATTATCACCATCAACTTCATCATTGTGCGAACCATTTTCTCGACCTGGAGATGATACAGCACGTGCAGCTCGGCCAGTGCGCGGTGCCCTACACATACACAGCCGGCATAGGTTGCTGTAGTTTCCATAATGCAGGTACTTTGTAATATACTCTTAATCATTATGTTTCAAAGACAGTATAAGTAACACCGATGAGGCAATCTCTAGCATCTTTTACGATATGACACAATACGATACAGTATAGTTACGTGCGCTCAAAAGCTGACGAGATGGCCAGCCTAATCTAGCACACGGCACAAAAACGAAAAAATAAGGAAAACTACAAACAAAAACTGAGTAGCTTAGACAAAATTGTCTGGGCAATAGTCCGTAAAGGCAGTCCGGGAAAAGAAGTGAAACTATGGGGGCGGGATTTGTAAAACAGGTAGGTTTAGAACTGGGAGTGAAAGAGAGAGGGAGTTATGGATGAGCACAGTGGCAAATCAAAAGAGGAAAAAGTGATGGGTGAAGGAATGCACTAGTTGACGTCAGCAAAACCACGTTGGCAGAAAAGTCTGCTCCAACAAAATCTCACAACTGCTAACTGAGCTAACTTGTTGCTATTGGGCCATGGTTGCTTTAAGCAATGGCAAAACAAACTTAGTCAACACAGCCTTAACACTAAACATGTAAATATTCAATAGAACATTTTTCTGACCAAATTCAATTAACAGCTGACAAGATGGGCAGCTTAATCTAGCACATGGCACAGAAACGAATAAAAAGAAAAAATAAAACAAAGGACAAAAATGTTGTTATTGTAAGCAAAGATTCAGTATTCTCATAAGTCATTTAACTTATAAAAATGCTGAATCAAGACACCAAGGTATGCATGTGCTTGGGTCAATATACCATCAGGAACTAGCATGCAAAAAGCCAGTGACTGAAAGTCATTAACAACTGACATTCACTAAAGCATGAAAAAATTTATGAACAGATGGCAAAGCAGGTCGAAGGCAAGGTATAAACAGTAGATACCTAGTATGCAATATAAGAACATACAAAAACATTCTAAGTGGTGACAGAGCGCTTGAGGAAGCCACAGAGGTGCTGATAATATCTCTTCAACAGTATACGTAAACCAGAATGTGGACAGAGAGCTCCTACATCCAAGGGGCTTAACCCTTTGACTGGCCCCGTGCTGCTAATTGACAGTT
>Ga0066187_1000469_pt1 | contig 13732 bp, 13 predicted proteins | sample WorMetexBAHAMAS1_FD_58706 | JGI IMG/M metagenome (GOLD analysis project Ga0066187, IMG submission 58706) | Marine gutless worms symbiont microbial communities from Max Planck institute for Marine Microbiology, Germany - Inanidrilus exumae... | ecosystem: Host-associated > Annelida > Digestive...
CTTGGCAGAAACGTCAGTTGCAAAGAGTTGACCGTCAGTCCCATATGGGGCTAATTTATTAATACTCTGGATTTCGTAATTTCGTAATCACTATTCGTACTCAAACAGTCGTTCTTGACTTCGAACTTGTAGAATATTTGCTGTGTTCCAAAAATGGCAGCCACCATACCATTGTCCATAAATTCTGCTGATGTCACTGTCCTGATTGTTGAAAGATGAACTGACATAAACTCACAGAAACTCGTATCAGCAGCAAATTACATTGACCCCCATTGACCTTGATTCAGGATAGACTAATATCAGACTGACATAGCCATATTAAGTCTTGCCGACTGACACCATCAGTGACTAACTGAACATTGTTTGATTGCAAAATGCAAAGGCACATTGCTTTCAATGTTGTGATGTCTCTTTTTGGTTACTGCAGCTGCTTGTAGTCAATCTATGAGGCCACTATAAAAGACATTTCGTTAATGAACCAGATGGTGTGATGTTAGCATTGCTGGCCAGATAATACTCAAGTGTGTCTTGCATGGCTGTTCTCTTTGTGAACACAGCAACGTTTGAATGCAAATATTTTACAGTGCAGTTTTGCTAGGTTTTTTGAATGTGATGTGTGTCCCATTTGCATTTTCATGTGCCATTTGACAGTTGATAGGTAATTCTTGGTTGTAAAATATTGTTAAATTACATTGTACAATTTTTTTGCAGAGACAGAGCCATGAAGATTCCTGGGATAGTTCGTGTCAGTATGATACCTGATTGTCTTTTACTGCTAGAGAAATGTAGTTTATGGTTTAGAGTAACAAGAACTGCTTAATGGTTGTAGTCACATACACTGTTCAAAAAAGACATCCAACTTTTATATTTTGAATATCAGTAATTCTGTCAAAAATTCATTTAATTTTTGATATCCAGAATCCAAAAGAGATTTGTTGACATGAATTTGTCTGCAACACCTGAGCAGTATCACTATGTGTAGCTTGTGATGTGCAGAACCTGTTCATCTGATAAAAGTTATTGTTTCTTTTAAAAGGTGGATAGTTCTGAAGACAGCTGATAGTTGTCCTGATTTTAGCCAAAGAGTCTACAAGAATAAAATTAGAGTAGCGGAGTTTTGATACATGACCAAGACCATTTTGGAGTTGCTGAAAATGCACAGTTTGAGACCGCTAGTGCTGATGTCGCGCTTCTTGATTGCCATGGGTGCATGATGCTATGCTAGCGCAGTATATGTTATGGCTGTGTGACTGTCCGTCTGTCTGTCCGCCACAAGTTGAAGTTCTCTCAAAATGGCCACACATAGTAGGACAATGCTCAGAATGCCAAACGATAGCCTAGGGACTCTAGCTTTCTGATGCCAAAGATCTTGTTGAAATTTGAATTGGGTCACCTTCAGCGCCAAATACATGTGGCATATGAAAAATTTGCAATTTTCAGCAAATAACTAGGGACTCTAGCTTTCTGACGCCAAAGATCTTATTGTTCAAAAACGGTGCTAGATAGGCACATAGTTTTTGTGAAAGGTGAATAGGAAATTATACATGCTTTATGGAAATGGTAACATTGCCTATGACCCCGAGTGACCTAGCCACCCCAAATTACCCCGTTTTTACTTTTTGGTCTTCCTTCATGTATTTGGAATGGGTAAAGCTAGTCTTCCTATTAGGTCCTATTTTGTACATAGGTAGGTCATGTCAAGTGTTAGCTTTCATATGACAAACTTTCCAAAATAGCCGTGGTCAGGGTCGCGTGTGGTTACAAGATGAGACATAGTTACAGTGGGAGATTAATAAGAAGTTGTATATGGCCTGTCGAATGACACTAATATCACTGACCATGAGTGACCATGGAGGTCACTTTTGCTGTCTATAGCCATTCTAACTCGCATAACTCAAGCAATACAGCACATGTTAACTACAGTATTTTTACACGTTAATCGGAAAGCACACATGGTTTGTAATTTCCTACTGAAGGTTTTTTTGTGTGAAATCTTCTAGCGGCAAAGTTGTAGTTACGTCATTCCTCTATGTAACGCTCCATAGATGGATTGCGGGCGACGTCCCCATATACCTAAAATTTGCACTCGAAGTGACTTACCCCTTCAGAAAACGCCGATTTTGACAGATTTCGCTTAACAGTGCTGCAACCGTGAGAGCTAGCGAAAAAAAGTTTAATTATCGCTAATAGGAAGTCGACAATGTGCTTTCCATCAAGCCATAGATGAACCCTTTGCGCTATGCCGAAGTCTTCCAAAGGTGGCTCAAAACGCGAATTTTTACATTTGGCGTTGCCTTTCATTTCTTCGTTGCAGGTAATTGTATACACTTTAAATTTAAAGGGGTGTGGTTATGGTCAAGAGACTGTTTTAAAATTTTGCCGTTTGTCGTGATGCATGCAGCGTGTCGTGAGGGTTTGTCAGCGACAGTTGAGCTACTTGTTCTGCATTCTGTGGAGAAAAAGACATTATAAAACATTATGCAGCTGGTTGTTTGAGTGTTCAGACGTGTGAAGTGGAACGTAGGCAGCAATTTAGCTGAATTAGCACATTTTATTGTGGGTATATTTTCTAGCAAACATCTTGTCATTCACTACAGGGGTGATGATGATGATGATGATTATGATGTTGATGGTAATGACAGCAATAACGACATACATTTGTAAACAATTTAACTGAATTGGAGGTGCTAGCAGAAGTCAGTTGATGGCAGCACTAGTAGATGAGGATGTGCTATAAAGCTGATTTTTCAGCTGCCATTGAAAGTGTTAATAGTAAGGTAAAGACGGAAGATAGTCCATTCCTTATAGTAGAGCAAATTAGCTGACAATTGATTTTGTCATATTCACTGGCATAGGAAAGATATGATGACATATATCACGTCCATTAGGTTTTCTTTGTTGTATTTCAGCATCTGTTTTTTTAAACTACTAAGCCAAGCGATTGGCTGGGATGAACATCTCTGAAATGACATTTTGTGTTGGGTGGGACGTAAAACCTTAACTCAATCAGTCAGTTTAGCCTATGTTGGACTTGTAGCATTTTCTTCGCTTCCTAGTTCAGGTGCTGAAGAAACGGAGAAATTTACATTCTTCTGGCAGGCAGATTCACTGTTCAGTCAGTGGTACGGCTGCAAATTCACAGTTGATGGAGTTGAATACAATTGTGCTGAGCAATACATGATGCATCAGAAAGCACGTGAGTTGGTATATTTCTTCATTGCTGACTTTGCCCCATACGGGCTTCAGGGCGGTAATGCGCCATGATTCATGTGTTGAATTTAATGCTATATAAATTGCTTTTGTATTCTTCCTCACTTGCTTTCTCCATTTCTTCTTTTCTTATGCTTTCTTACTTATTTACTTTCTTGCTTGTTTACTTTCTGACTGATCTATGTACTCCTTCCTGAATAGACCCATTTCGTAGGAGGCGACCAAACGTGGCTTTAGTTTTTTGTGTTAATCTTATGTGTAGTATATTTTGTTGTGGATGCGTGTTTGCTTTTATTGTGTTTGTTTCAGTTTTTTAGTACTGAGCCAAGAGATTGGCTGGGAAGGACGTCTCCGAAATGACCTGTTTTGTGCCGGGTGGGTCGTAGAACCTTAACTCAGTCAATTATTGCCAACTTTGACCCAAGGTTTTTGGTGTTATACCACTGATATTCATTAGCATTTTATGCAAAATGATTGCCATAGAATATGTTTTATCGTATGACAAAGGTATTTCAACCAGTGTACAACATTTAATTGTGCTTGTATAACGTTGCAAAATGCTCATAAAAGATAGAAGGATGTAACACATAAAATTTAATGCAGTGCCGCTATGTACTTTATGTCAGTGATATGTAGAGAAGCTGAACAACTTAGTCATTTACCTTATTGATTATGTAATTACAGATACGCCCGTCAGATGTATTATTTTCAGAGGAAACGGTGCCTGTGTTGTTCATAACCAAGTCTTCTCAGTGTAAATTGATCTTCTAGTCCTTGTGTTATTGGTTTTGAGATGAGTTAATGGGACTTGGAGGTAGTGCTTACCAACAGTGACTTTTAAAATTAGTTACTTATATCATGAACAAGTACTTCTTGAATGTGAACTTCTGTCGCAAAACAGTATCTAAATGCACTTTTTAGAAGAAAATTAACTTGCTGAAATGTGGACCCCTCCCCTCCAATAGACAACGTTTGAGTTCTGGTGATTGTCTGGAGGTTAGGAGGAAATGTAATCAGAACTGCTCTGTGCTGTTTTGTGTACGACAGTTGTGCACAATGATATGCACACTCGTGAACATTTTTTAAATTTGCATGTTGGTTTAGGTTTAGATTTTTTTGTATGTTTTTGCATTAAACGTGTTTTTGTGTTAGCTTAGATTGCTTTGTTCTTGTGTTGCCTGCTTTTGTTGTTGTGTCGGATTTTGTTTCTTCAGTACCAAGCCAAGAGATTGGCTGGGAAGAACATCCCCGAAATGACCTATTCTGTGTCGAGTGGGTCATAAAACCTTAACTCAATCAGTCAGTGTTGAACTGTAGTGTGTAACACGTATAGAATTCATGTACTTACTAGTTTGTTTATGACAGTGACATTTTTTATTGCAGTGACATTTCGCGACTCTGAAACAGCTGAAGAAGTAATGGCAGCCAAGCGACCTTCTCATCAGAAAGATCTTGGCAGAAAAGTGCGGAACTATGATAAAGATGAGTGGAATGCTGTGTGCAAAGATGTTGTGAGAAAAGGAAACATTGCAAAAGTATGTGTGATAATTTATCATTGCTTTGATTGTTGATTAATGCTAATTGGTTGCATGAGTGACACATACCTTCAGATTACAGTATAGTTAACAGATGTGTTGTATGATTTGACTGAGTCACAGTTTGTTTGGTTGGTTTTTGTGCATTTTAATAGTTCATGGTGTATTTATATTAAAAGCCAAATGGTGGTGGGGAGGCATTGGAATCACCATGTCAGTTATTGGTGGAGCCAGGAAAGGCATCTAGCCACAATTACTTTCACACTCCATAAAATCTCCCACAATTGGGGGATCATACAGTATTAAAATGCATTTCGAACAGTCAAATTATTGGCTCTGAATCACTCAGTCAGTCTGTCATAACAAATAATAGCCATCTTCTACAAGTGAGGCACAGTATGACAGGCTCTGAAGTGTTGCTGTACGAGTTGGTTTTGACACCATTCAAACCAGACATTTGATCGCTTTGCTGGAAGTTGATGTGGCTTTCATGCAAAATGTAAGTCCATCATTGTATGGCATGATGGCTTTATACCTATTTTGAACATTGCAGAGAGTAGTTAAAAGAATCTTTATGTGTACACAATACACAGACATTTAACATGTATGTTTCTGGTGATCCAGACTTAACCAGTTGCTACTTGATCTTCTTTCTACTAGATTACTGTTGATGAAATTAAAAAAAAAGAAACCTGTGGCATGCTGATGGAAATTAGTGAGACTTCTTGCGGAATGTTATTGTAATATGTAGTCACACATAGCCTAGTGTTTTGCATGCCAGTCATCCAGTGAGTGAAAATTCTGAGTTAATAACTATGGTCCAAGTATTATGACAGAACTGGGACTCTGATCATCACTGTACAGCAGAGATATTGATAAGTGTAGTTTGTCATCCAGTTTGTTGATAACTATCAAACTATTTCTGTGTTTCATGCAGTTTTCGCAGAACATTCATTTGAAGAAGATGTTGCTGAAGTCGGCAGGCACGGTGCTGGCCGAGGCAAGTCCTCATGACAGAAAGTGGGGCATCGGTTTAGCAGCAAATGATCCACATGCAAGACACCGTCACTTGTGGCGAGGGACAAATCTCCTCGGTGAGGTGTTAATGGAAGTTCGTGATATGCTTGCAAGTGGTGATGATGTGGACAACACTTTGGTATAACACTTCACTATTCATCACGTTGACAACTTTGTACTTGTTATAAACTGAATTCTCTACATGATTGGTGATGAATATTGTTTAATCACCAGCTAAACTTGTCTGCAGTCGTGGCCAACAACTTTGCCGCATGTCGCCATTTGGCAAACTCAACCAAACATAATGTTGTTAGATGTCTGACTGATGAACTTGACAAAACATACTCGTCGTATTTGGTTATGGCCCATTGGCTCCATTATGCTACATCACATCACAACATCCACAAAACCGGAAGTACTTAACATACTTGACTGTTTTCAGAGGAGGACCAAGCCACGGCCATGAGTAACATAATCAGTCAATCAGTCAATAGTGGCAAAACTATTACAGCCTAGGAATTCTAGATTTCTCACTAAATATGGAACAGACATCTTTGTGGAATCCACCTCATCTGTGGCATTAAGTGGAATGTACCGGTAGCTGGAAAGTGTTTCACTGCATGCATTGGTTTCTTGTAACAGTTCCTTTGTCCGAAATTTAGTTTATATACAACATAATTGTAATAACGTTGCTATTTAGGCCACTCTAAAAATTTATGTTTACTAACGGTGTGGAAAAGTTGTATATTGGATAAAGATGTTGCTATATCTCATGAACTGGTATTGTTATAAAATAGCATTGTTTAGACGCAAAAGACCAGATGTCAGAAATGCTGGCAGATATAGATGTGGCTATAGATCATGAATGAGACGAGACCACTATGATATCCTGCCCTACCGTGTAGTAGCATTTACAGATAAAACTGTAAGCAGTGATCCTCGGTCACGGTATAACCAGCAGGATGGCCAAAATCCACATTGTTGTAAATACGGCCACATATTAGTTGCATATTTCATGTATTGCACACAAATTTCAACCTGCTGTGAACACGTCACGCATTACGTCACTTCCGTTGACAACTGTAAATAAGTAAGCTTGCTGCTAGTTTGTACTACAAATTGGCAAAATTTTAGAATCCAGGGGCATGGTGAAAAGCTGGAACGTGTGTCACTGCAAGCATTGGTTTCTTCTAACAGTTCCTTTGTCTGAAATTTAGTTTCTATACAGCATAACAACTGGCTGTTTTAAAAGTCATCCACTTTTTGGGGAAACTATATAACTTCGATTAGGCAAAGGAATCGTGTATTTTACGAGGTAATGCAGTGACGTTTTTCAGATGTGGTGGACAAATGCTCTACCACTAATGTTAATTTTTTTCAGAATTTCATTTACCAGGAATTATTGAAATCAGTTGAGTTATTCAAAAGATAATCATGTGACATTTTGGACCACAGTTTATATGCATTTTAGTAGTGCCCAATAATGTGCACATTTATATTCTTCATAGTGACACTTCCATCTTGTGCTCGACGCTGTTTGCAAATAGCTGACATCCCGCCCCAATAACTTTCTTGTTTGTGTTGAAAAGAGTCAGACGGTTGCGGAAGATCCTGAAGAAGGGTATACATTGTTTTGGAGGAGTCAGTCACCATTCAGCCAGTGGCATCCTGCTCATTTCACTGTCGATAGCATCACTTACAACTGTGCTGAGCAGTACATGATGCACCAGAAAGCTGGTAAGTGATGACATCCTTTGTGATACGTCTTTTTCACCACGTGCAAGGTTAGATTTTTATAAAGACAAGCCGTCACGCCACTTTGCTGCAGGACGGCTTGTACCCGCCCGCCTGTCTGTCCGCCCCCGTAAGCTATGCCCCTGGCGTGACATCGCGATTTTGGCTTGCCCGCCACCGCCCACGCCCTATAAGGCCAAAAACCGCTGACCAAAAATAGCTGAATAAATTCCGACGATATATAGACAGTTATAACAGGACCAACCCGTGGCAGATCCAAGGGAAGGCGGTACCCATTACCCGTCCCGCTGAGGGTAGGAGGCTGAGTTGGCCAGCTTGGCCTGGGTGCCCTTCCCCCGCCTGCAGCCGGTCTGCACCCGTCGTCCGCCTGCGCCCGGCCCTTGCTTGTCCGACCACCCACGTAGGCCACGCTGATGGCCAAACAGACTCACAATCCGATTATTATATATAGATAGTAGCTGTTGAATGCTTTTTCTCGAGAACTAATCATGAACTAATCATGTTGCTTATATCTTTATTAAGACAGTGGACGGTCACCTGGGTTCAATTTTCTCCAATTCTGGTAATTATCAGTCACTGGTGGCATCAGAAATCCAGTGCCTAAATTGCTGCAATGTTTTCTTCACTGTCACTTGGATGACAGCAAGGACATCTGGCTCATAAAATCCTGTGCCACATCCCCAAAGTTTCCCTTGGCCTTTCAGATGAAGTTGAGGAGGAAACTGGGGAGAACTGGCTGACCCAGGTTTACCTGGAAAACAGGTGTGGTGATAGAGTGGGTGCATTTGAGCCATCAAGCTGCAACGAAAAACTGTGGAAAGGATTAGCTGTAGAAATCGCAGGCAGTAAAAATGTAGGCATGTAGATGGCAGACCAAACTGTAAGACAGGAAGAGCAGAACTTGAAATTGCAAGACATGATAAAAGGACAAACACTGCATCGCTAGATGCAGTGCTTGAAATACCGGACATAAATGCTGAAAACACTACTATATTGTATGTATTCAGACTTTTTGTATCATTGCAGTGAGCGTTTTGTACTCGTTTAATATAAAATTCAAGAAATAATGGACAAAAGATACGAACTGTAAATGGACTTTGGTTAGTTAATGCCAGAAAAACTCTCATAGACTTTTAACTGTCTTGTAATTGGTTATTGGAACTGACAAATAATAAGAGTCCCTATTAATAGGATTAATATGGCGCCTATGCTATTATGCTATATTATGCCCTTTAACCTTGTATTCTTACATGTATGATGTAAAATCTCTTAACTGCACTGTATTTCACAGCTGCAATTTTTTTCGCATTTTAATTTAAGGTCAAGAGTTTCATTTCTTGAAATTCATGTTCTGCAGTTTCATGCCATGGTGTTTAATACTTCATTTTCACATTCTTCATTTGCAGCATTCCATCAAATATGGGAGAGAACGATGTTAAGATGCATTTTCTGCACATCGAGTTGTTGTTTGTAGTTGCTATTGTATGCTAACCTACAAAATACAAATTGTCTGTGGTGAGCTACATATGCTGTTTAAGTGCTAATGGATTACCATGTACTTCTGTCGTTTTTTCCTGCACTGTGTGTTATAAAAACGTTGTCAGTATCATTCTGGCTCATGTACAATTAGTTATTGCAAATTACCAAGTGAAGCTGAAGTAATCAAGAGACACATTCACTCTCTACCTGAGACTGAAACTGGTTGAATGGACTGCATGACAGTTTTGACATTTATTGTTCTTGTAATGATTTCCTTGTATATCTGCAGTGCATTTCAATGACGTGAAGATGGCTATAGCAATTTTAAATGAAAGAGACCCCAGACAGCAAAAGTCTCTGGCGAAAAATGTGAGAAATTTTGATGAAACAGAATGGAATAAAGTTAGCCAGTCAGTTGTGAAGCAGGGAAGCGTTGAGAAGGTAATTTTGCACTGTTTTGCAAAGTAACTTCTATTTTATTAATACTTCACATAATTTAGTGTTTGACTAATCACAGCCAAGGTCGCCTGTGAAGTGATACACACTGTGTGTCAATGTTGTCTATGCTCCACATATGAAACTTAGTAAGAGACTTTGTCAGGTTACTCATCTGTTTTTCTTATGCCAGTCTTTCTTTTCTTGTTTATATTATTTTTACATTATTTCAAACTTGGGCAAGACTAATGTCAACGCGAAGCAGCCACAAGTTCAAAGCACAGAAGCGAGCGTTTAAATTTGTGATGTGCCACTGACTGATATAAATAGCTTCTGTGCATTGAATTTGCAGATAAAATTTCGATATTTGCTGTTTTAAAGTGGCAGCTTTTACAATGAAGAGAAACTGAAACCAGTGTTGTTTTAAAATACTGGTATGACAGTAATTCTGCATTGTTTACAAAGGATGCCATTTGACTTTTCTAAAAAATCATACTAACAATGAAAGTAGTGTTGTTACGGTTCCAAAATTTCCATTGTCGGTCAGTTTCGGTCGGTTTTGAGAGAAAACTGCGGTTTTGGTTTTGGTTTTCTTTATAACGCATCAGATCGATAAGGAGACAAGCCGCTGCACAACGGGCAGCTACACAGGCAATAAAAGGCACGTTATCACTAACGCCGTCATCCGTCTCAAAATCTAGTAATGTAGATTTTTGAGCCCATCAACCTCGGTAGTGAGAACGCTTCACGCATTTAGAATGCGTTTGATTTTCACATTTGGTCAACTCCCGTTGAACGCCGCTGATGGCAGTCGAACGCAGTCGACACCTAACATCGGTCGACGGCGTATCAGAACGTGCACGCTCGAACGCGTGCGAACGCGGGGGATGGTCTAAAGTATCTAGCATTTCTAGATGTTGGAACATCGTCGTCGTCTCAGGCCTATGCATAATGTAGTCCACAGCATGGGCCTACGGCGTGTACGACGATGACGAGCATAGACCTGCGCAATGGACGACGTGCATATAGCCTATGCACGTCATCGACGATGTTCAAACACCTAGCAGTACTAGAGTTTTGAGACCGTCCCCCTCGGTCGACCGCGCGTTCGAAAGCGGTACGCATGCGAATACGTCTGTGAGGATGCTGCTTAAGACGTTGTGCTGTAGCTGATGCTGGCGTCACTGTCGTTAATCCCTAACTCCCCCATCATTTCCGCGTTCTATGCACTATGCTCACACCTGAGGCCCCACGGCTTGGCGACTGCCTTTACAGTCTTCACTCACACATCACACACCGCGCTGACCAGGCCTGGTACACTGGACGAACATATGCTGAGTATGCTTGCACACATCGCCGTTCAAACGTATGGAAGAGCAACTGAGGCACCGCCGCTGATTATTGTATGGCGTCTTTTAGCATGCGCCTGAAATCCGCCAGTTACAGCACAAAAAAAGTCGAGGTTTCTGTTACGGACGGTGTTTGGGTTATCACTGTAGAGAAGGTATAAAACGTTTTGACCTTGGCCATAATGAGGTTGTTGTTGTGTATGAAACGTTTCTGACTTTCTGACGAAAGTTTGATTTTGAGCTGAGTTTCTAGCAGTGTGAGTATGGTTTATTCTAATCTTATTGCTCTTTGTAGTATCGTCAAAATGCGCACCTTCGCCGGGAGCTGTTTGCAACAGCTCGCTCGGTGTTGGTTGAAGCTAGTAAAGATGATTGTCGTTGGGGAATTGGCTCAACGAAGGACGATCGTATGTCATGGCGCTGTCGGACGTGGCGAGGTTACAACTGGCTTGGCAACATTCTCACTGAAACACGCAACTTGCTTATGACAGAGGTTAGCACTTCTTCTGCTTGTGTTGTTTTATGTCCAAAAATGCACAAGGTTTCTTCTTTGTTGGATGTTTTAGGTGAACGGTATTTTCAGCTTTTGAGTAATTTCGAAAGTGAAAATGTACAACATTTGAAGGACGAACATTTGGCAATGAATTAATCTGTAAATCTGTATGTGAAGAACGTAGAACTTATTGTCAAGAAGAGAAAAATGAAATGTAAAATGAAATGGCTTGATGTGAAGAGATTATAATGGAATAAACATGCGTGTCTTTGTCAGCAGGTGAACTAATATGTGAGTAAATAATACAAGAAGCTCAGCTACAGCAGTAGGACTGCGCGACGTGCAATGTTAGTAAATTCGGGCAAGGTTTCACGAGGTATGGGAGCTAGAAAGGTTTCAAACAGCAAAAGCGACCCTTTAAGGCCATTCAGTGGCATTGGCAATGGTGACATTTGATAGGCCACATACGATTTCCTATTAGACTTCCTTTGCAACCATGTTTCTGTCTCACACCGTTCCCAAGATATTATCACTTATTTCCCGAAACTTAAAAAGGTCACGTGACTCTGTACTCATCCCTTTCTGTGGTCTGTGGCAATCTATCATTCATGCACTAGGACACCTCTGTGTCAGTCAGCACACAGCATATGAAGTGCCGAGTTTCACTGACTCCAAAGATGTGACATGGAAGCAAAATTTAAGAAAACGGGTCACGTGACCCTGACCACGCCCATTGAGGGGTTGTCTGTCATCCCAATGCTAGCATTTGATGTATTCTACCAGCATACAAATTTGCGGACTCTTGCTTCAGCCGTTCCAGAGATATGACTGTGGGCATCGAAATTGAAAATGGGTCATGTGATCCTGACCATGCCCCTTTTAGGAGTGGTTTGTCATCCATAGGCTAGGGTTTGATACATTCTACCAGTGTGCAAAATTTGTCGATTCTAGCTTAAACTGCTCCAGATATATCATTGGGGCCTAGAATTTAAAGTGGGTCACGTGACTCTGACCACGCTTCTTTTAAAGGTCATTTGTAATCCGTCTGCTGGGAATTGACATAGCCTACCTGTGTACAAAACTTGACCACTGTAGCTTCAGCCGTTCCAGAGATATGGTTGGTGCCCATCAAAATTGTATTAAAAAGTACCAGGTGTGAAAATGCTGGACCAGATGATGACAGACATGAAATTGTCAGACATGAAATGGCAGACGAAAATGGATATAATTAGGCTATTGTTGTTATTTAACTGAAAACACTCTTCAGTTATTAATGGTGTAGTTCTATGGTCAGTCAGCCGTTTTATTCCCATATTTTAATCTAGTGTAGGTAATCACTAATCACTGTGCAGATAACAAACTGGTTACAAATAGCAGAAATTGTAATGTAGAACGACATATAATGCAAAAATTGGCTGTAGGTCATTACACTATAGTCCTGCAGTCAATGAATGAATTAATATGTCTGTAACATGCCAAGTACAAACAGCGATAATGGAAAACAAAATGAACTTGCAAAAGGACAAAATCATGGGTGAAACTCTAAAAAAAGTCACGATAGTGTTTTGAACTGTCAGCTACACATGTTACCTAAAATAAGTATTCTGGAAGTCGATGAAAGAACAATTGGTAGTAGTCAGGAGTCATGCACATGCAAAGTTATTACAAATTACAGAAGCTTTGTACCGTAATCTTCTCAACTTGTTGATGACATGAGGCGCCAGCTAGTCACTGGTCAGCTACACTTTTGCTCCATCAGTTTCATAGCCCTTCATTTGGTCTGTCATTTTCATTTTGTGCAATTTCAGGTTCTGTCATTGTCAGGTCCTGCAATTTCACGTCATGATTTTTGTCAGTATTTGGTCTGTCATTTTCAGCACCCCGTCTGTTTGTTAGCAGAATAATCAAAAGTAGGTAGATTGTGGACCAGACAAGACTTGGTTAAATTTCGTAAGTGAATCGGAACATTTTGGGATATTTTATTGTATTTACACATAGTCCAGTAGTTGATCGATGTGAAAACTGAAAGTGAAGTTGGTAAAACCAGCTACAGTACAGTGCGGGAAAGTGTTGGTGGTATTCCCTCTGCCAAGTGTCATCTGGTAGTTTTATGTAGCATGTGACTGTGTTCTGTTTTTCAATTGTATAGTTTCCTGAAGAATGCAACGCTGAATGTTCGAGATATCGAGAGCATGCAGGAATTTCCTGGCGAGCATTTTCACGTCCTGAGTCTCCGTTTCATATGTTCTACCCAGCAAGAATAACAATGAATGACATAGAGTTCACGTCTGCTGGGCAGTACATGCTGTACAAACAGGCTGGCAAGTGAAACGTTTTACATTGGTGGTTATGAGGAGCCTGTCTCGGTGGCTCAGTGGGCTAATGCACACACGAGCCATAGTGCGCTACTAGGCCTGACTGGCTGGTGACCGCGACTGGTCCGGGTTCAACTCCCGGGC
>Ga0066187_1000470_pt1 | contig 13676 bp, 8 predicted proteins | sample WorMetexBAHAMAS1_FD_58706 | JGI IMG/M metagenome (GOLD analysis project Ga0066187, IMG submission 58706) | Marine gutless worms symbiont microbial communities from Max Planck institute for Marine Microbiology, Germany - Inanidrilus exumae... | ecosystem: Host-associated > Annelida > Digestive...
AGCCCCGCACCCTCGGTTTGGCCCATATGCATTTCGTATCCTCGGACCGGCGCGCCGGTCGCCGGATGTACCCCCTTGACCTGAAGCAACGCCTTTGCCGGTGCGATGCGCGTCGCAACATCCAGGAGCGCCAGACCCGCCGTCGACCCTGCCGGTCCTTCGATCCCTTCGGGATCGTCCACCGTACGACCCAGCATCTGAAAACCGGCGCACAGTCCGACGACAAATCCGCCGCGCCGCACATGGGCAAGAATGTCAATGTCCCACCCTTCGCGGCGCAGCTGTTCGAGGTCCGACCGGGTGGATTTCGATCCCGTCAGCAATACGATGTCGGCGTTGGGCGGTATGGGATATCCCGGCTGTATGATTGCGACATCCACGTCGGTTTCCAGCTTCAGCGGATCCAGGTCGTCGAAATTGGCAATGCGCGCCAGACGGGGGACGGCGATCCTGATCCGGGCCCGACCGTCGGTGGCCGAGGGCGCCGGCAGGCCCATGACGTCCTCCGCGGGAAGGCGGTGAGCCCCATCGAACCATGGCACGACGCCATAACATCCGAGATCGGTCCGATTGGTGATGATCTCGATCCCGGAATCGAACAGGCTCTTGTCGCCACGGAACTTGTTGATGATGAAGCCCGTCAATAGCCTGCGTTCCGCAGGTTCGAGTAACTGGTGTGTCCCCACCAGACTGGCGATTACGCCGCCCTTGTCGATGTCCGCGATGAGGACGACCGGCACGCCGGCCGCGGTCGCAAACCCCATGTTTGCAATGTCGCCATCGCGCAGATTGACTTCGGCCGGGCTCCCGGCTCCCTCGACGATCACCAGATCCGCTTCATTGGACAGGATCCGGAAGCTCTCGCGAACCTTAGGCAACAACTCTGGCTTCAGGCGATAGAAACCCCGGGCATCGGCCGTTCCGAAGACTCTTCCCTGTACAATAACCTGGGCACCGCTTTCCGCCTGCGGCTTCAGCAGCACGGGATTCATATGAATGCCGGGCGGTATCCGGCAGGCGCGCGCCTGAAGCGCCTGGGCACGGCCGATCTCGCCGCCGTCTTCGGTAACCGCGGCATTGTTGGACATGTTTTGGGGTTTGAAGGGACGAACGCGCAAGCCCCGACGGGTCCAGGCCCTGGCAAGACCGCAGACGATGAGGGATTTCCCGACATCCGTGCCGGTACCCTGGAACATGATGGCCCGCGGGCCGCTCGTGGGCAGCACCGGCACGTTCTTTTCCGCGTCGCGATCTAGTTGCGAAAGGCCGTCAGCTTGGTCAGCTGTTCGCGCAGGGCGTCGGCATCCGCATTTGCAAACTCACCGCGCAACACCACGGCCTCGGGCACGGCGTCTTCGTTGCCATAGAATGCCGCGTTGCGCGAGGCGTTCGAAAAGACAATGGCACCCTCGACGCTGGCACCGATGAACGCGCCGTCATTGACGCCGATAGAGACAATGTCGGGGCCGAAATTCACGGTCGTCGCGGCTTCGCGGGTCTCGCCGAACGTCCCGACCGCGGCGTTCAACTCGCCACCGACAGTGCCGGAACCATCGAGAATGATCTCAAGACCCTTGCCTGTCATGATGAACAGCAACAGTTCGGATTTCTGCGCGCCGAGTTGCAGCCCGACCGAGCCCGATCCCACCGAATAGAAGGCCGGATAGCTCCATTCGCCGGTATCGGCTTTCGCCAGCAGAACGCCGCTGCCGCCTTCGCCGGCCAGGATTAGGCCTGCTTTCAGCATGGAGGGCACGATCAGAACCGCTTTTGCCGATCGAAATTGGGCCCGCGCCGCCTTACCCATCTTGTCATCGGCAAGGATGCGTTCAATCGTGAATTGCGCTTCCGCCACCAGTTCGCGCGCTTTGACCAGATCTTCGTCCTCCGCCCAGGCCGACGGCGCGCAGAACACCGCCGCCACCAGCAGGGACCGCAGCAGTTTGGGAACGAATTGACGGTTCATGGAAGTTTCCTTCGCATCCATAGAATCATGATTCGCCCGGTTCGCCACCTAAAATTCGATGCCGACCTGGGCCTTCACCCCGCCGCGGAAGTGATGTTTGATCTCGCCCATTTCGGTGACGAGGTCCGCAACGTCGATGAGTTCCTGCTTGGCGTTCCGGCCTGTCACCAGAACGTGCAGCTGCGGCGGCTTAGTCGCCAGGGTTTCGACGATCTCCTGCAGGGGGATATAGCCGTACCGCAACACGATGTTGAGCTCATCGAGAATGATGAGGTTATAGCTCGGGTCGTTGATGATGCCCTTGGCATAATCCCAGGCCGCGCGGGCGGCGGCAATGTCCCGTTCGCGATCCTGAGTGTCCCAGGTGAACCCTTCGCCCATCGCCTTGATGGTGCACTGTTCGGGAAACCGGGCAAGAACCTCGCGCTCGCCCGTCGACCACACGCCTTTGACGAACTGGACGATTCCCACCTTCTGGCCGTTGCCGATAGCCCGGATCGCCAGTCCCATGGCTGCCGTCGTCTTGCCCTTGCCTTTGCCGGTATGCACCATGACCAGACCTTTCTCCTTGGTCTTGGTGGCCAGGATCTTGTCCCGGGCCGCCTTTTTCTTGGCCATCTTCTCGGCGTGGCGGGCGTTGATCTCCTGTTCGCTGAGGTTGTCGGTCTTCATGGGTGGTATCCATCATGTTGGACGCAACGGCACGGGTCCGGTGGGACCGTGCCGGTTTGCCGCGTTCTAGCCACCAATCGTGGCGGAAGTTGGGTGATTGGCGTCGGTGGACGGCTGCGGTTCCGCGTCGGCATCGTGCGTGGGTGCGCCGGCCAGTTCCCGCAATGTCGTATGAACGTCGTTCCTGCGCGGGCGCCATAGGTCTCGCGCAATCGCCTCCTGAAATCGCTCCGCGATCTCGCGCAAGGCCGCCGGGTTGTTTTCCCCGATGAACGCACGTACGTCGCCATCGGCGAGATAGGCCTCGAAAACGGCGTCGAAGTGGTGGTCATCGACGCAACGTGCCGTGGCGGCGAAGGCGAACAGATAATCGACGGTTGCCGCAATTTCGAACGCGCCCTTGTAGCCGTGCCGCATGACACCGGCAATCCATTTTGGGTTGACGGCACGGGCCCGCACGACCCGCGAGATTTCCTCCTTCAGTGTGCGGATACGCGGATTCTCGGGCAGCGAGTGATCATTGTGAAAAACCTCGGGCTGGCGTCCCGCGAAGTACCGGATCGCAGCGACCGCACCGCCCTCGAACTGGTAATAGTCGTCGGAGTCCAGAAGGTCGTGCTCCCGGTTGTCCTGATTCTGGACCACCAGATCGGCACCGGCCAGTCGGCGCTGGAATACGGCGTGCTGGGCCGCGCCAACACTGCCCGACCCGTACGCGTACCCGCCCCAGGCGACATAGGCGCGCGCAAGATCGCCATCATTTTGCCAACCGCGCTCATCGATCAGCGCCTGCAGTCCCGCGCCGTAGGCGCCGGGCTTCGCGCCGAACACACGGGCACCGGCTCGGTGTCGCGCGTCGGCCTCGTCCGTGCCTGTTTCGACCAGCGCCGCCGTTTCCTGACGCACATCGGCGGCCAGCGGGTTCTCGTCTGCCGGTTCGTCCAGTGCCGCTACGGCGCGAGCGGCGGAATCCACCAGGTCGATCAGCCCCGGAAAGGCGTCCCGGAAGAACCCCGACACCCGCAACGTCACGTCAATTCTGGGCCGGTCCAGAACGGAAAGCGGCAGCACCTCATAGCCAGTGACGCGCCGGGACGCCGCGTCCCAGGTGGGACGCACGCCCATAAGCGCCAGGGTCTGGGCGATGTCGTCGCCGCCGGTTCGCATGTTGGATGTGCCCCACGCCGTAACCAAGAGGCGGCGCGGCCAGTCGCCGTGGCTCTGGGCGTAAGTCTCGGCCAGCAACTGGGCGGATTTCCAACCTAGGGTCCAGGCCGCGGGCGTGGGGACCGTGCGCGTGTCCACCGAGTAGAAGTTGCGCCCGGTCGGCAGTACGTCCGGCCGGCCGCGGGTTGGCGCTCCAGAAGGGCCGGGCACCACGAACCGGCCGTCCAGCCCGGTAAGCACGCCGTTTGTTTCGGCATCGCCGCACGCATCGAGCGCCGGCGCCAGGGTCTCTTCCATCGCCAGCAGCACCCGCCCGGCCGCGCTGCAGTGCGACGGTAGCGCCGCCTCCCCGGCGACCAACGCCCGGGCATACAATTCCAAACGTTCGACCGTATCGGCGGCGGTCCGCCAGGTATCGGAGATCACGCCCATCAGCGGGGCCGGTCGCGGCCCGGGCCACGGTTCCGCGGGATCGGCTGTCAGGGGATCGAAATCAAGGCCGAAATCGGCCGCCAGAGCACGGGTGAGCGAGGCATCGCCGTCCACGCCGGTCCCGCGCGGCACCCGCGTCAACGCCAGCAACAGGTCAGTGCGCAACGCTCCTTGCGGTGCCTCTCCCAACACATGCAGACCGTCGCGGATCTGCATCTCCTTGAGTTCGCACAGGTAAGCATCCAACTTGCCGAGTGCCGCGCCTTGCTCGTCGTCGCGGGTGATGCCGCAGTCCCTATCCAGCCCGGTCGTGGCGGCCAGCGATAGGATCTCGCGACCCAGCACTTTCAGCCGCCTCGGGTCGACGCTCGAGGCTTCATAATATTCGTCCACAAGCTGTTCCAAGTCGCGCAGCGGCCCATAACTCTCCGCCCGCGCCAAAGGCGGTGTCAGATGATCGATGACCACCGCCTGGGATCGCCGTTTTGCCTGAGTTCCCTCGCCTGGATCATTGACGATGAACGGGTAGAGATGGGGCATCGGTCCCAGCACCGCCTCGGGATAGCACGCCGCCGAAAGCGCCACGGCCTTGCCGGGCAGCCATTCAAGATTGCCGTGTTTGCCCATGTGGATGACAGCATGGGCCCGGTGCTCGGAACGGAGCCAGAAATAGAAGGCGAAGTAGCCGTGCGGCGGTACCAGGTCTGGATCGTGATAGGTCGATTGCGGATCGATGTTGTAGCCGCGCGCCGGTTGAAGGCCCACCACGGCGTTGCCGTATTTGAGTACCGCAACAGCGAAGCCGCCCTGGGACTCCAGATAGAACGGGTCGGATTCGGCTGGTCCCCACCGCGCCTCGACCGCCTGGCGCACTACATCAGGCAGGCGCTCGAAATGGCTTCGATAGGCCTCGATCGGCAGAACGGCCCGGATCACCCGGTCCAGAGTCGCCGCGTTGGTGGGCCCGGCGGCCAGATCACGGATCAGCGCCGCGCCGTCCGTCGGCAGTGTGCCGGTCTCGTAGCCGGCCTCGGCGAGCGACCGTAGAAGCGTGACGGTGCTGGCGGGCGTGTCCAGTCCGACACCGTTGCCCAGTCTCCCATCCCGGTTGGGATAGTTAGCCATCACCAGGGCGATCCGGCGCGCGGGCGGCGGCGTCGTTCGAAGCGCGACCCAGTTTCGAGCCAGCCGCGCGGCGAAGTGGCAACGCTCTGCCTCCGGCTGATAGGTGACGATGTCCGCCTCGGTACGGCTGTCCCGGCGAACCGCGCCCTTGAAGGAAACCGCGCGGGCGAGAATGCGGCCGTCGACCTCGGGCAAGGCAACGTTCATGGCGATGTCCCGCGGCGACAGACCGGCCGTGCCTTCGTCCCAGCCTTGCCGGTCCCCGCCGGAGAACACCAGCTGCAGGACCGGGCAGTCGGCTTCGTCGAACGGCGTCTGCGATCGCGCCTGTCCGGGCGTCGAAACGGCGAAACCCGTGCCGTTCAGAATAACAGCGGGTGGCGCCGATTCCAGGATCCGCCCCAAAGTCGCCGCGGCGACCGGGTCCTTGAGGCTCGCAGCATAGATCGGCAGCGGGTTCAAACCCTCTTCCTGCAACGCCGTGATCAGCAAATCGATCACGGCTGTGTTTCCCGCTTGAACGAGTGCCCGGTAGAACGTAATCGCGGCCACCGGCGCATCCGGGGTCCAAGGAAGGGTCTCGAGTGGCGGGTCCTCGCGACCGGGCCAGTAGATACCGGCCCGTAACAACGTGGCTGGTTCCCGCCACTCCGTCGATCGGCCGAGCAGGGCATCAGCGTATCGCAGCAGGTTGAGGGCATTGGCGATGCCGCCCTGCACTCCGTATTGCCAGAGCCGGTGACTGGCTTCCCGGTCCACCGTGGAAAGGTCCGTCAATTCGGGGTCCGGCTGGTCGTCGCCGGGCAGGACCGCCACGGCGATGCGCCTTTCTCTGGCCAAAGCGCAGATCTGGTCGACGCCATAGGGCCAATACCCCCGGCCGCCAAGCAGGCGAACCACAATCAGTCGGGCTCTGCTCAGGACGGTCTCGATGTAGAGGTCGACGGAATAGTTGTGGCCCAGATGCATCAGGTTGGCGAGCCGCAGGCTGGGCGCCGTCACGTCTTCCTCGCACCGTAGCTGCTGTGCGGCGGCAAGGCAGGAGATCTCGGTGTCGGCTGCGGTCAAATAGACTATGTCGCCCGGAGTCTGACCAAGGTCGACGGCCTCGCTGCCATCGAGCGCTTGCCCAGGCGTCGCCGCCAACAGATGCATGGGTCTTTAGTCGCCGGGCGGCGCGACCATTCCGATCGCGTGATAACCACTGTCCACGTGCAGGACCTCACCCGTCACGCCGGCAGACAGATCGGACAACAAATAGAGTGCCGCGCCTCCGACATCGTCGAGCGTGATATTGCGACGCAAGGGCGCATTCTCGCCCTGCCACTTGTAGGTAAACCGGGCGCCGGAAATCGCCGAGCCCGCCAGCGTGCGCATAGGTCCGGCGGATAATGCGTTGATCCGGATTCCGTTCTTGCCGAGGTCGGCGGCCAGGTAACGAACGCTTGCCTCCAGCGCGGCCTTGGCGACACCCATGACATTGTAGCTCGGCATTACCCTTTCGGATCCGGAATAGGTGAGAGTGAGAATGCTGCCGCCGTCTGACATCAGAGCCTCGGCGCGCCGGGCGATCGCGGTCAGCGAATAACAGGATATGTCCAGCGTCCGGACGAAATTGCTGCGGCTGGTTTCGATATAGCGCCCGCCAAGCTCGTCCTTGTCGGAATAGGCGATGGCGTGAACCAGGAAGTCCAGCCGGCCCCAGCGATCGGCTATCTCACCGAAAGTGTATTCCAGGCTTTTTTCGTCCTCGACGTCGCACCGGACGATCACGTCGGAACCAAGGCTTTCCGCCAAAGGGCGCACACGCCGTTCGAAACCCTCCGCCTGATAGGTGAACGCGACCTCGGCGCCGAATTTCGCCGCAGTGCGGGCGATTCCCCAAGCAATCGAGTGGTCGTTCGCCACGCCCATGACCAGCCCACGCCGGCCGGCCATCAGTTTCGTCTCGCCCGTTGGTTCTTCTTCTTCCGGCCGCAGCACAGACCGCCCCCCTTTGGCTACGCAAGGGGCCGTCGTGGCCCCGTCAGATCAAGCCTCGTGTCGTTTGAATACGAGCGTTGCGTTCGTTCCACCAAATCCGAAACTGTTCGAGATCACGCATTCCAATCCGGCGTTGTCGACCCGCTCGGTCGGGATGGGAACACCCTCCGCTTCCTCGTCCAACGTGTCGATATTGGCCGACGCCGCGATGAAATCTTCCTGTAGCATCAGCAGCGAATAGATCGATTCCTGTACGCCCGTCGCGCCTAGCGAGTGGCCGGTCAGCGATTTTGTCGAGGAAATCTGCGGCAAGTGGCTGCCGAAGACTTCGCGTACCGCCTTCAGCTCCACCATGTCGCCGGCCGGCGTCGATGTTCCGTGTGCGTTGATGTAGCCAACCGGCACGTTGAGCCCGGCGAGCGCCTGCTTCATGCAACGAACCGCGCCCTCGCCCGACGGCTGCACCATGTCATAGCCGTCCGAGGTCGCGCCGTAACCGGCGACCTCTCCGTAGATCTTCGCACCGCGCGCCTTGGCGTGTTCAAGCTCCTCCAGCACGACGACACCGCCGCCGCCTGCGATGACAAAGCCGTCGCGGTCCTTGTCGAATGCGCGGCTCGCACGATGGGGCTCGTCGTTGTAGCGCGAGGACAGGGCAGGCATCGCGTCGAACAGGACCGTCATCGTCCAGTCGAGCTCTTCGCCGCCGCCGGCGAATACGATGTCCTGCTTGCCCCACTGGATAAGCTCGGTGCCGTTGCCGATGCAGTGCGCGCTGGTCGAGCAGGCCGAACTGATCGAATAGTTGACGCCACGGATCTTGAATGGTGTCGCCAACGTCGCCGAATTGGTGGAGGACATCGTCCGCGGAACCATGTACGGGCCGACGCGCTTGGCGCTTTTCTCCCGCGCGGTGTCCCACGCCCACAGCATGTTCTTGGTCGACGGACCGCCCGAACCCATGATCAGGCCGGTACGTTCGTTGTGGATGTCCGACTCGTCCAGACCGGCGTCGGCAATCGCCTGTTCCATGGCGATGTAGTTGTACGCCGCCCCGTCGCCCATGAAACGAATCAGCTTGCGATCGATATGATCTTTAGGATCCAGCTTGACGGAGCCGTGCACCTGGGACCGGAACCCGCGCTCCCGGTATTCCTCACAGAATTCGATCCCGGACTTGCCATGTTGGAGCGAGTCCAGAACCTCTTCCTTGTTGTTACCGATACTGGACACGATGCCCAGACCGGTGACGACGACGCGTCGCATTCGGATTCCTTGGTCGAGAGACTTAGGTTTCGCTGGAACGGAACAACCCGACCTTCATATCCTTGACAACCGAGGCCGGCTTTCCGTCCACCTTCATAATGCCGTCGGCGATGCCCATGATCAGCTTGCCCATGACGACCCGTTTGAGGTTGATCTCGTAGGTCACTTTTTTTGCTGTCGGCAGAACCTGCTCGAACAGTTTGACCTCACCCACGCCGAGGGCGCGTCCGCGCCCCAGCCCCCCGATCCATCCCAGGAAAAACCCGACCAGTTGCCACATGGCATCCAGTCCAAGGCAGCCCGGCATCACCGGATCGCCTTTGAAATGGCACCCGAAGAACCAGAGTTCAGGGTTGATGTCGAGCTCGGCGACGATCTGGCCCTTGCCGTGCGAACCGCCTTCCTTGCTGATCGAGGTGATCCGATCAAGCATCAGCATGTTCGGCAGGGGCAGTTGCGCATTCCCCGGGCCAAACAACCGGCCTTTCGCACATTCAATCAGTTCTTCGTAAGTGAAGCTGTCCTTCACTTCACTTAGCGGGCGGGCCTGTACCTGCATCGTGGCCGCATCCTTTCCCAGGCTTCGTTCAAGCTACGTTTATCGAAACACGCGCCGCGCGGCAAGGCGAGTCGCACCGCGTTCACCTTTTAGTCCAGACGGGCCGGAGGAGCCCCGAAGACCGGCCGATCCAGCTCCGTCAGCGTCGTCGTGAAGTCGGCAATGAGTTTCGCCCGGATTTTCGGCCAGACTCGCTTCGGCCGCAACCATTCGCTCTCGTTTTCCGGCGGACCCTGCCGATCCGCTTGCAACGCCACCTGCCCGAAAGAGCAAATCCACCAGGGAGATAACTTTGACTCGAACAGACCCGGCCATTGCAGTGCGCGCAGTCCCTGGGTTCGGTACACGGCTTCTTCGCTGCGCGCGTACGCCACGACTTCGGCGGCAATCTCCGGCAGCAGGCGCGTTCCCTGGATGGCCGTGGGGTCTTCGCACCTCAGCGCGTCATAATGCGCCCTGATGTAACCCACATGCATCCAATGCACGGCGATCTCGGCATCGTTGGCGAACAGGCGCCGGGACATCTCCATCACGAAATAGGGCGACAGCGACTGGATGTTCTGGCGAATGAAATCGATGACCTGGGCGTCCTGCTCCCGCGGAATCTGTCGGATCCGCTCGAACAGGATGACCTGCGCCGTCGCCTGATCCGGCCTGGCGCTGGCGCCGTCGTCGCCATCCTGGGCCTGCGCGGACTGTAGCGAGTGGGCCAGGAGGACCAGCGGCACCAGCCAGCGGCAACGCGCCATCCATTTCCCGGCCTGCTTGCGCCGTCGCATCAACATCGACCGGGCGCCGCCGCGCGCCGGTCACACGTCGAGATGAGCAACCTCGAGCGCATTGTCCTGGATGAATTCACGCCTAGGCTCGACCACATCACCCATAAGCTTGGAGAAGATCTCCGTCGCTTCGTCGGCGTGATTGATCTTTACCTGTAGCAATGATCGGGCATTACGATCCAGAGTCGTTTCCCAGAGTTGGTCGGGGTTCATCTCGCCAAGCCCTTTGTAGCGCTGTATCGCGATGCCTTTACGGCCGGTCTCGACCACCCCGTCCACCAGCGCAACGGGGCCGACGATCGTCCGTTCCTCGTCCTTCATCGTCAACAGGCCGTGCCGATCGCCATAGAGTTTCTGCAACTCGGCCGCCATGGCGTTCAAATGCCGGGCTTCGGCACTGCGGATGAGATCGCCGTCGATCTCGCGATGCTCCTCGACGCCGCGTCGGACCCGGGTGAAAGCGAGACCGCCGTCGGGACGCGGGCTGCCCTGCCAGCCCCGCTCGTTCTCGTCCGCCAAGGCATCCAACCGCTGCGCGACATAATCCGCCGCGGCTTCCGCATTCTCCGCGTCCACCAGAATGTCCGGGCTCAGGACCCCGGCTATCGCGGCTTGTTCGACGACCTCGATGTTGCCGACTTTTCGGACCATCGGCGCGAGGTAACGTTTGACATCACGCGCCTGTTCGACCAGGGCTGTCAGTTCGGCCCCGGCACGCTGGGCGCCGTCGGCACCGACGAACACGGCATTCGACAGCCCGATCTCGATCAAGTAGTCGTCCAACGCCGGATCATCCTTGAGATAGACCGAGCGCTCGCCCTTCTTGGCCTGATAGAGCGGCGGCTGGGCAATATAGAGGTATCCCCGCTCAATCAGTTCCGGCATCTGCCGGAAAAAGAAGGTGAGCAGCAGGGTCCGGATATGGCTGCCGTCCACGTCGGCATCAGTCATGATGATGATCTTGTGGTAGCGGACCTTCTCCGGGCTAAAATCGTCCCGGCCGACGCCGGTGCCCAGGGCGGCGATCAACGTTCCGATCTCGGTCGAGGACAGCATTTTATCAAAGCGGGCCCGCTCGACGTTCAGGATCTTGCCCCTGAGCGGCAGGATCGCCTGGTATTTGCGGTCCCGGCCCTGCTTGGCGGAACCGCCGGCGCTGTCACCCTCGACGATGAACAGCTCCGCGTGTTCCGGGTCCCGCTCCTGGCAATCCGCGAGTTTGCCCGGCAGGTTGGAAACGTCCAATGCACCCTTGCGGCGCGTCAACTCCCGCGCTTTGCGGGCGGCCTCGCGGGCAGCGGCCGCTTCGACCACCTTCTGGACAACCCGCTTGGCCTCCTTGGGATGCTCCTCGAACCACTGATTGAGCTTTTCATTGACGATCGACTCGACGATCGGCCTGACCTCGGACGACACCAACTTGTCCTTGGTCTGGCTGGAGAACTTTGGATCCGGCACCTTGGCCGACAGGACGCAGGTCAGGCCTTCACGGGCATCGTCGCCGGAAATGGAGATCTTCTCCTTTTTGGCGATGCCGCTGTTGGCCGCGTAGTTGTTGACCTGGCGGGTCAAAGCACCGCGGAATCCCGCCAAATGGGTGCCGCCATCCCGCTGCGGGATGTTGTTCGTGAAGCACAGCATCGATTCGTGATAGCTGTCGTTCCACTGCATGGCGACTTCCAGGACCACGCCCTCTTTCTCGCCGCGCATCACGACCGGTGGCTCGTGCAACGGCGACTTCGACCGGTCGAGCCACTGGACGAAGGCTTCGACACCACCGTCATAGTGCATTTCGACGATCTTCGGTTCCGGGCTGCGGGCATCCGTCAGCGTGATCGCTACGCCGGAGTTCAGAAAGGCCAGCTCGCGCAGCCTGTGCTCGAGGGTCGGGAAATCGAAGTCAGTTTTGGAAAAGGTGGCCGGCGACGGCAGGAAAGTGATCTCCGTTCCCGTTTCTTCACCGGCATCGCCGGTGACCGTCAACGGCGCTTCCGCCTCGCCCAGCCGAAATCGCATCTGGTGGATTTTGCCGTCTCTCATGATCTTGAGATCCAGCAATTCGGACAGGGCGTTGACGACAGAGACGCCGACGCCATGCAGGCCACCCGACACCTTGTAGCTGTTCTGGTCGAATTTCCCGCCCGCATGCAGCTGGGTCATAATGACTTCGGCGGCGGAGATGTTCTCTTCGGCGTGGATGTCGGTTGGTATGCCTCGGCCATTGTCGGTGACCGTGACCGACCCGTCACCGTTCAGTGTGACGGTGACGGCATCGCAGTGACCGGCCAGCGCCTCGTCGATCGCGTTGTCCACGACCTCGTAGACCATATGGTGCAGGCCCGAGCCATCATCGGTGTCGCCGATATACATGCCCGGCCGTTTGCGAACGGCGTCCAGGCCTCGCAGGACCTTGATGGCGTCGGCACCATATTCTTCCGGATTCAGGTTCTTTGCAGTTTCGCTCATTTCGACGTTCGACTCTCGACGTGGGTGTTGCTCAATCACACTGCTCAGGCGTTCAGCACCACGGCATTTCGCACCGTGAAACGTTGCGCCCGTTCCCCCAGCTCCGCGAACAATGCTGCATCCGTCCCCGTCAGCCACGCCTGTGCCCGCAACCCCAGAAGCGTTTCGAAGAGTGCGGTTCTTTTGTTGGCGTCCAGATGTGCCGCCACTTCGTCCATGAGAAGAAGCGGCACAACGCCCCGTTCGGCGGCTTGCAGTCGCGCATCAGCCAAAACGATCGCGATCAGCAGCGCCTTTTGTTCGCCGGTCGAGCAAAGCTCCGCCGGCATGTCCTTTTCCTTGTGTCGGACCGCCAGGTCCGATCGGTGCGGTCCCACAGCGGCACGGCCGGTTTCTGCGTCGGCCGACCGCGACCGAGCCAGTTGTTCTCTCAGCCGGTCTTCCACCTGGATTGCCGGGTCGTCCAGCAGCCAGGCTTCCACCGCCCCGTCGATGGCGAGCGACGCGCCCGGAAACGGGCCTACCGCCGTGGCGCAGGCCCGGCTCAACCGGCCGACAATGTCCCGTCGCGCCGCCGCGATGGCCACGCCACGCTCTGCCATTTGGGCCTCCAGCCCGCCGAGCCAGGCATCGTCGCGCACGCCGTCCCGCAACAACCGGGAGCGTTCGCGCATGGCCTGGTCATAGGACGAGACCCGGCCGGCGTGGGCGGGATCCAGCCCAAAGGCCAGTCGGTCGAGAAACCGCCGACGCGCAGAGGCCCCTTCCAGAAACAGCCGGTCCATCTGCGGCGTCAGCCAGACAACGGATACATACTCTGCCAGTGCTGCCTGGCTCTTGACCGGTGCACCATCGATCCGGATGGCACGCCGTTCACTGTCCTGCTCGCGGCCGGTCCCGATCCGGACCGGTCCGAATGCCGAGTCCAGTTCGGCAGACACGGCCCAGCTCTCCGGCTGGCCTTTCCTGGAAATCTCGCCAATGCGGGCTCGCCTGAGACCGCGACCAGGCGCCAGGAACGACACCGCCTCCAGTAAGTTTGTTTTGCCGGCGCCGTTCGGCCCGAACAAAACCACCGGCCGCATATCGAGTTCCAGCCGGCACCCCGCATAGCAGCGGAACTGCGTCAGAGTGAGCTTGCGAACGCCGAGCGAAGACGGTCCGACACGATCGACTGGTTCAGTGATGGCCAGTGTTCCGACCCTCAAACCCGCATCGGCATGAGCACGTAGAGCGCACGCGTGTCCGCGACGTCGCGGAC
>Ga0066187_1000471_pt1 | contig 13653 bp, 9 predicted proteins | sample WorMetexBAHAMAS1_FD_58706 | JGI IMG/M metagenome (GOLD analysis project Ga0066187, IMG submission 58706) | Marine gutless worms symbiont microbial communities from Max Planck institute for Marine Microbiology, Germany - Inanidrilus exumae... | ecosystem: Host-associated > Annelida > Digestive...
AGAAAGCAGATGACATCGGCGATCTCTTCGGGCTGACCCGGGCGTCCGGCGCGCCGGACGGCGTTCTTCGCCCGGTCGCCGAACGCCTCCAGGAAATCGTCGAGAATGCCGGTGGACACCGCCGCAGGGCTGACCGAGTTCGCCCGGAGATCTCGCGCGATCAGTCCTTCCGTCTCCGCCAGGGTGAGAACGATCACCGCTTCCTTGGACAGGTTGTAGGCGCGGACATGGTCGATGCCGCGGTCGGCGACGAAGCCGGCGAGCGCGTCGCCCGACGGCAGCGCCAGCAGGGCTTTCACCTCTTCGATGTTGTCGCGCCACATCGCCCCGGCGCGCGAAGCGACATTCACGATGGCAGCAGCGGGCGCCAGATTGTCCAGCATGCCGTGCAGGAATTGACGGAAACCGATGAAGTTGACCGCGAGGATCCGCTCGGCCTCGCCCGGGCGCGGCGGCAGGCCGGCATTGTTGACCAAGGCGTCGTAAGGTCCGGTCGCCGCCCCAATGGCCGCATCGATGGACATCGGATCACCCAGGTCGGTGCGCACCCAGCGGTCGACGTTCTCTACCGGTTCCCGGATATCGAAGGCGGTGATTTCGTGGCCCTGGGATTTCAGCTTTGCCGCGACCGCGGCGCCAATGCCGGTCGCTCCCCCCGTCAGCGCAACACGCATGGTGAGTCCCTCGTCAGGCGGTCGATGCAAACGACCGCGAATGGCGGAGTCCTGAGATCAAGATATGCGCGGGCGAGCCCGGCGGCAGGGCAGCGCCGCCGGGTTCCCCGTCGCATCACATCACGCCGACTTCCTTGTAATAGCGCGCCGCGCCCGGATGCAGCTGTATCAGCCCGCGCGGCTTGGCGGCGAAGTCGACACTCAGCGCTTTGGCCCAGGGCGCGTCGGAGGTGACCGATTCGATGTTCTCCCAGAACGCCTTGGTCACCTTGTAGACGGTCTCTTCGTCCAAGTCGGCGCGCACACCGATGCCGACGGCGGTATCGAAGGACATGACCGGCCCGTCGTTCTTTTGCCCCTTGTACTGGCCCGCCGGGATTTCCTCGCGGTAACGGAATTTGCCCAGCCACTTGTCCACTGCCTCGCCGGTGTGGTCGGCCGGCCCGACAAAGCGGAGATCTTCGGTTTCGGTGAACTGGATGAACTGGCCGCACGGGTCGAGGCAACCGTTGGTGTAGACGTCGACCTTGCCGTCGAGAAACGCCTGGAAGCCTGTCTGCCAGTTAGCCTTAATGGCTTCGTAGTCTTCACCGACGACCAGGCCGGTCGTGGACTCGATCCAGCCTTTTGCCGCGTTGTAGGCGCCGCCGCCCTGCGGGCCGAGGAAGACAGACCCGCCTTCGATGTCGTCGAGGGTCTGGATGTCGCTGTCGGCGCGCACCGCGAAGTGATATTGGCCGTATGGGAACCACATCAGCAGCTGGTAGTTCTTGGCCAGCTCCGGCGCCTCGGCTTCTTTCTTGTACATCGCCTTGCCGCCCGCCATGAGGTTGTAGACGACCGGGCTGGTCATCGACAGATCCAGATTACCGCGCGCCACTTCCATCATGTGCAGCGTCGCCGCGCCGCCACCGGCGACTTCGATCTCGATTCCGTCGACATTGTCGGTAACGATGTTGGCGAACGTCGCCATGGTGATCGCCTGACCGAGGCTTGGCGCGATAGTCGCCATCTTCAGCTTCACCTCGTCCGCCTGGGACGCCGACACGGCGATGGTGGAAGCAGCAAAAGCTGCCAGGGCTAGTTTACGCATTCGGTTTCCTCCCTTGGTCCTTGCGTCTATTCGGCCTCTCGCATGGTGGCCATTGATGATGATCGTTTCAGGAATCGATGCACGGCGATCAGCGCCAAGCCGGCGAGACCGGCCGGCACGGCAAGGCTCGCCTGCGGCAGCAGCACCAGCACGCCTGCTATTCCGCGCAAGACGCGCTCCACGATGGTCAGGCGGCTGCGCTCAAAACCGGTGATTGCCGATGCCAGCAACCACATCGCCAGGATGAAGGCGCAGACGATCCAGCCCAGCTCGCCCCAGCCGACCGTGTTTATATCGATCATGGCGCGCGAACTCGGCGCGTCGCCGCCAAACAACTCGAACAGCACCTGCAGCTTGTACAGGACAGCGGGGTGGTAGACGAAGACGAAGGGGATGATAAAGCCCGCGAGCCCGATGCGCGCCGCCTCGAATCCGGTTCGGATCGGGTTGGCGCCGGCGATCGGCGCCGCCGCGAAGGCCGCGAGCGCCACCGGCGGCGTGACGGTGGACATCACCGCGAAGAAGACCACGAACAAGTGCAGGGTCAGAGGCGGAATGCCGACGGCATCGATACCGGAAGACAAGGCGATCACGATGATGAAGTAGGTGGCGCCCGGCGGCAGGCCCATCCCCAGGACGATGGAGCCGAGCGCCACGACGATGAGGACGCTCCACAGCGGGCCGTCTGCGAGCTGCGCCAGCAACAGCGACAAGCGGCCGGAGAAACCGGAAACCTGGATGAGGCCGACGATCAGGCCGATGGCCGTGACGATCACGACGATCGAGGCCGCCATCCGCCCGGCGCTCACGAAGGCGCGGTAGACGCGGCTCCAGGATCGGAAGCTGCCGAACAGGGCCAGCGAGGCGGCGATTGCGACGACGAAACCGTAAAACCCGGCGGTGGGCACCGACGGCTGGACAAACAGGAAATAAGACAGCACCGCCAACGGCAGGATGAACACCAGGCATTGCACTGCTTCCTGGCGGGTCAGCCCCGGGCGGCTAGCCACCGGCAACGGGCCGACGCCCTGCCGGCGGGCCTCGAAATAGACGGTCAGGAAGGTGCCGAAATAGTATAGGGCCGCGGGAACAATGGCGGCGACCACGATGTAGCGGTATTCCAGACCGATCTGACCGGCCACGAAAAAGGCGACCACGCCCATTACCGGGGGCATGATCTGGCCGCCGGTCGACGCGGCGGCCTCTACCGCACCGGCGAAGGCCGGCTTGAACCCCGATTTTTTGATAACCGGAATGGTCATGACGCCGGTGGAGACGACGTTCGAGATCGCCGCGCCCGACAGCATGCCGAACAGGGCCGAGCTGGCCACGGCGGCGTGGGCCGCGCCGCCGGTCAGGCCGCCGGTCAGCCGGTTGGCGATCTTCATCAACAGATCGCCCGCGCCGGAGGCCATCAGGACAGCGCCGAAGACGATGAAGATCAGAACGTTGCCGGATACCACCTGCAGCGGCTGGCCGAACATACCGCCGGTCTGCGACCAAAAATTCAACACCATGGAGCGTATGTTCTGGGCGAATGTCGCCTCGGAGCCGGCGAGGATGCCGGTCCATTCCGGCAGGTAGCCACGGATGAAAAAGTAGACGATCCAGAACAGGCAGAAGGCGACGATAAAACCGCCGAAATGGCGCCAGGTCAGATAGAGCGTAATCAGGGTTGCGACCGGGAAGACGACAAAATCGATCGGACGCGCCGTCGGCAAATCGCCGGCGTCGACGGCGAACAGGCCGAGGATCCAGACCATGAACGCCGCCACGGATACGACCACCAGGCCCCAGTTCAGCCAGCGCAGCCCGGGCGTCTTGTGCAGGGTCAGCTGCGTGATCGCAAAAGAGAAGACGATCGGCAGGCCCAGGATCAGCCCTGTCGGCAGGATAAAGGCCTTTTCGAAGGCGCGATGGGCGGCGCCCAGCCAGTGTTCGCGAAACAGCAGACGCTGATTGCGCCGTGACAACTCGTCGAAACCGGACGTCGTCGCCTCGATGAACCAGCGGACAAAGTCGGAAAGCGGGCCCGACGCCGCATAGACCAGGATCGCCACGGCGAACGCCGCCGACAGAATGTCCGCGATCCTGCTGTCGAACCTGTTCGCTTCCCCCCTGGTCATCTCTGTCGGCGCCTCACTCGGTTGGCTGCAGGTGGTTCTGCCGGGCAGGGCCGCGGTAGCGCTCGGTCAGCTCTTCGGGGACTTCGTTGCCGTCGACCAGGAACGTCAGGATTCCGCGACGCGGCGATCGCCCGCGCATGCCCCGGATATCCGATTCCGACCGGGTGACCCGCTGGGACATGCGCCGACCCCAGCGAGCGAGATAGCCGTAAAGGCGCTGGATCTCGGCGGCGTGGTCGTCGCCCTTGGCCAGATCGTGATACTCCTCCGGGTCGGCTTCCAGGTCGAACAGCAGGGGCCGGAACCCGCCCTCGGCGTGGATCAGCTTGAACCGTCCGTCGAACACCATGAACAGACGGGCGTCCCGGCTTTCGAGCCCAAGGGACGTGCAGATGGGGGAGATCGAATAATCGTACTCGCTAATGACGAAGTCGCGCCAGGCCGGGGTCTCGCCCCGAAGCCAGGGCATCAGCGAGCGGCCTTCCAGCACATGGTCTGGCACGTCGCCGCCGGCGGCCTCGACGAACGTCGCCGCCAGATCGATGGATTCCACCAGCGCGTCGCAAACCGTTCCGCGGGTCGCATCGGCCTCGGCACGCGGATCGAAAACGATCAGCGGGATTTTCACCGAAGGATCGTGGAACAGATCCTTTTCGCCCATCCAGTGATCGCCGAGATAGTCGCCATGGTCGGACGTGATCACGATCATCGTGTCCTTCATGCGTCCCGTGGCTTCCAGGTGGTCCAGCAGTCGGCCGAGCTGGTCGTCGCACTGTTTGATCAGGCCCATATAGGCGGGGATCACCTTGTCTCGGACCTCGTCCTGGTGGAACGCGCGGGCGACCGCCCTGTTCATGAACGCGTCGTAGACGGGATGCGCGTCCTCGCGCTCCGCGGGATGGCGTACGGGCGCAGGCACGTGGTTGCGGCCGAACATGTTGTGATAGGGCGCTGGCACGATGTAGGGCCAGTGCGGCTTGATGTAGCTCACATGGGCGCACCATGGGCCTTCGGCCTCGTCGACAAAGCGGATCGCCTCGCCTGTGAGCCAGGCGGTCTCGCTGTCCTCCTCGCGGATGTTGGCCGGCTTGTCGGCGTTCCCCAGGATCCAGCCGCTGGCGATCTCGCCGCCCTCGATGCCGGCGTTGGCGTAATCGGCCCAGGGGTTCTCGCCGTCGTAACCCTTGGATTTGAGGTACTCGTTGTAGGGAGACCGGTTCTGGTCGTAGTAGCCGTCGGGCCCGTAGCCCCAGAGCCCGTCGTCGCGGACCCGGATATCGAAGCCGCATTGGGCCTGACGGGCCCCGATCAGCGACTCCGGGCTCAATCCAAGGCGCGCCATGCCTTCGGCGTCGGCGCGCATATGCGTCTTGCCGATCAGCCAGCAATCCATGCCGGACTTGCGCAGGTGATCGCCCATGGTCATCTCGCCGACCCTGAGGGGATAGCCGTTCCACTGGGCGCCGTGGGAGGACACGTAGCGACCTGTGTAGAAGCTCATGCGCGAGGACCCGCAGATGGGCGATTGAACGAAGGCGTTCGTAAAGCGCACGCCTTGCCCCGCCACCCGGTCCATGTTCGGCGTCTGGAGATGCGGATGCCCGGCGCAGCTGAGATAGTCGAACCTCAGCTGGTCATACATGATGAACAGGATGTTCACGCACGCCTCCCTAGAAACTGGCCGGTGTTCAGCACCGGCTCCTGTGCCAGGGGCCAACGCTCGGCCCGAGACCCTCATTATCCGATAGTATCCGATTTGAGGCCGGTTGCGTCATGCGTGAAGGGTCTCGGCGTCCGGTGTTTTGGACTGAATGAGTCGGTCCCCCTCTGGACATCCCCCGGGGCGTCGGTATCCATGAACCTCCCGGCCCACTAGACTGCGCTGAGCCGGATAAAACAGGGGAACACCCATGCCGCATCCCGACCTCGTCGCCCACGCCGACCAGGTCCGAAAGGACATCATCGAGCTCGCCCCCGGCGTGTGGACGGCCGTCGGATACGCGGCGTCGAACGTGCATATGATCGAGGGCGCCGAGAGCGTCACGATCATCGATACGACTGAATCCACAAGGGCAGCGGAGAACATCCTGGCCGAGTTCAGAGAACTCTGCGCCAAGCCCGTCGGGCGGATCGTCTACACACATTCCCATCGCGATCACATCTCGGGGACGACCGTGTTTTCGGACGGATCGGTGCCGATCCTCGCAAGCCGCCGCTTCAACCCCGACCTTGTCGATGTGGACACGACCCGAATCGCGCCGGCCAAGTCGCTTGCGCGGCGGACGCAGGCGCAATTCGGGGTCGGCCTGTCGCTTGAGGAACGCATCAGCCTCGGCTGCGGACCCGGAGACCGGCCCATGGAGGGCCTGGGCGCCGGATACCTGGAGCCGACCGAGTGGATTTCCGCCGATACCGATCTCGACCTCGATGGCGTTTCGGTGCGGCTGATCCACGCCCCGGGCGAAACGCCGGACCACATGCTGGTCTGGATGCCGGACGAGAAGGTGCTGTTCTGCGGTGACAACTGGTACCACGCCTTTCCGAACCTCTACGCGATCCGGGGTACGCCCTATCGGGACTTCGCGGTGTGGGCTGACAGTCTGACGATGCTCAGCGATTACGGCGCCGAGGTGCTGGCGCCCGGCCACACCCGACCCATTCTCGGCGCGGAAGCGGTGCGGGAAGTCCTGACCTCGACCCGCGATGCCATTCATCACGTGATGCGGGTGACGGCCGACGGCATGGACGGGGGGCTGTCGCCCGAAGACATCGCGGCCTCGATCGAACTGCCGCCGGAGCTGGCGGGTAAACCCTGGCTCAAGGAGTATTACGGCAAGCTATCCTGGTCGGCGCGCGCCTACGCCGCCGGAACGCTGGGCTGGTACGACGGAAACCCCACCCATCTGGGCGCTTTGTCCAGCGCCGAGCGCGCCGGACATATGGCCAGCCTGGCGGGCGGGGCGGACGCGCTGATGGCGGCGGCCCAGGAGACGACCGATCTGCAATGGCGGCTGGAACTGTGCGATTTTCTGATCGCCCTGGGTCAGCCGGCCGAAGCGCTCAAGGCGGAGACGCTGTGCGCCGTTGCCGAAAGCGAGATCAACGCCACCGCCCGCAACAGCTACTTCTGGGAGGCCAAACGCCTACGGGTCGCTTTGACCGAGAAGGACTAGGGGGAAGCCGCGCCGGTGAAGCGCAGGGGAGGGGGCGCGGGCGTTCAATACCAGACCCCCTCACCCTGCTCGGGCTTTGCCCTCGCTTCCCTCTCCCCACAGGGGAGAGGGGGATCCTTGCCGCTCGTATAAGTTCATTCTCCCCTTTGGGGAGAAGGGGATCCGAAGGGTCGGATGCGGAGGTACCGGCGGCCTCACCCTTCGAGACGGGCCTTCGGCCCTCCTTGAGGCATAAGGGTGCTTCTTTTTTGGCCCTCACCCTTCGAGACGGGCCTTCGGCCCTTTTGGGGGCATGACGCCAATGTTCAGCAATTTCTCCTCATCCCGAGGAGCGCCCGGAGGGCGCGTCTCGAAGGATGAGGAGTGAGCCGTAGCGAGTGGGCCGGCACAGCTTAATCCAGCGGTTTGGTCATGTCCTCCGGCCGCACCCACTGCTCGAACTGCTTCGCCGTCAGCAGGCCCAGCTTCTCGCCGGCCTCCACCAGCGTGGTGCCGTCGGCATGGGCGGTCTTGGCGATCTTGGCGGCGTTGTCGTAGCCGATATGCGGGTTGAGCGCGGTCACCAGCATCAGCGACTGTTCCATCAGGTCCTGGATGCGGCGCTCGTTGGCTTCGATGCCGGCGACGCAGTTGTCGACGAAGCTGTTCATCCCATCGGCCAGCAGCCGCACCGACTGCAGGTAGTTGTAGATCATCACCGGCTTGAAGACGTTGAGCTCAAAATGGCCGTTGGCGCCGGCGATGCTGACGCTCACATGATTGCCCATCACCTGGGCGCAGACTTGGGTCAGCGCCTCGCACTGGGTCGGGTTGACCTTGCCGGGCATGATCGACGAGCCGGGCTCGTTCGCCGGCAGGATCAGCTCGCCCAGACCCGACCGGGGGCCCGAACCCAGGAAGCGGATGTCGTTGGCGATCTTCATGCAGCTGACGGCGATCACGTTCAAAACGCCGGACGCGTCCACCAGGGCATCGTGCGCCGCCAGGGCCTCGAACTTGTTCGGCGCTGTCTTGAAGGGGATGCCGGTGATTCTGGACACCTCGTCGGCGAACCGCTCGGCGAAGCCGACCTTGGCGTTGAGCCCGGTGCCGACGGCGGTGCCGCCCTGGGCGAGTTCAAGCAGACCGGGCAGCACCCGTTCTGCCCGCGCCGTGCCGTAGTCGATCTGCTTGGCGTAGCCGGAGAATTCCTGGCCCAGGGTCAGCGGCGTCGCGTCCTGGGTATGGGTGCGGCCGATCTTGATGATTTTGTCGAAGGCGCGCGCCTTTTCGTCCAGTGCCTCCCGCAGGTGCTGCAGCGCCGGCAGCAGCCGGTTGTGTGTCTCTTCGCCGGCGGCGATGTACATGGCGGCGGGGAATGTGTCGTTCGAGGACTGACCGCGATTGACGTGGTCGTTGGGATGCACCGGATCCTTCGAGCCGACATGCCCGCCCAGGAGTTCGATGGCGCGGTTGGCGATCACCTCGTTGGCGTTCATGTTCGACTGGGTGCCCGAACCGGTCTGCCAGACCACCAGCGGAAAATGATCGAGCAGCGTCCCGTCGATCACCTCGTCGGCGGCCTGCACGATGGCATTGCCGCGCGCCTCGTCCAGTTCGCCCAGCGCCATGTTGGCAAGCGCCGCGGCCTTCTTCTGGATGCCCAGCGCACGCACCAGCGGCGCCGGCATGCGTTCGCCGCCGATCCGGAAATTCTGCAACGAGCGCTGCGTCTGTGCGCCCCAGTACCGGTCCGCCGGTACCTCGATCGAGCCCATGGTGTCGGATTCGGTTCGGGTCTTGGTCATGGCCTTGGATCCTCAAGCGGTAGGATGCGGTCGGGCGCGCGCGACGCGCCGCCGCGGGCAATCTCCACGGGGGAACCATGCCCGTCAAGGCACGGTGCGGCTTTATTTCTTTCGGAACGTATCCAGCGTGACGATGTTGTCGGCGTCGGGGTCTTCTTCGCCCTCCAGCATCTCGCCGTCGGCGACCTCGTCCAGGTCCTGGCCGGTGCCCTTTGCCGATTCCGCCGCATGGGGCGCGGCCCGATCGTCGACATCGTCCTCGTCGGCCGGATCCACATGAAACTGCAGACCGAAATTGACGCTGGGGTCGGCGAAGGTCATCAGGGCTTCGAACGGAATGCGCAGACGCTCCTGCCGTTTGTTGAAGCTGAGCGTGACCTCGAAACCGTCCTCGTCGGTTTCCAGTCCCCAGAACTGGTGCTGCAGCACGATGGTCATCTCGTGCGGATATTGCTGCCGCAACGTTTCCGGCAACACCACGTCCGGGTGGTCGGTGCTGAAGGTCACGTAGAAATGGTGATTGCCCGGCAGTCCCTGATCGGCAGCATGGTTCAGCGCCTGGCGGACGACCGACCGCATGGCGCGCTCAACCATTTCGTTGTAGCCGAGAAGGTCCTGGCTCATTGCCGCGCAGTTCCCAGATGTTTCGGCGCCTACTTTAGCAGCCGTTCGCGTTACCCGGTACCGCCGAATTGCTTAATAAACCGTATCGATTTGGGTGAAGTGCCGGCCTTCTGTTGCTAGGCGGCCGGCGGCCCCACTTCACGGGGCTAGCCGTGAAGAATCATTTGAGACTACCGAGCTGCCTAAGCAGCCAGGCGCGCCTCAGCATAGTTGTCATTCGCAACTATAAGATGGCCCGATAACGGCGGTACCATGCCGGACGCCGACCAGGTCTTTACCACGCGCGTCGATCCTGTTTCGCCCCCTCGCTGGCCCGGCTCCGGGCCGGTCCGACTATCCGGAGAGTGGTGGAGGCGCCGGGTACTGCCCCCGGGTCCGCTGCGCTTATTTCACAAGGCCGTTTAGCGTCATAGCCGGCGAACCGGCCCCCATAATATAGGCGATCCGGCGGCCGATATAAAGGCGCCAGCGCGCCCTGGTCCCCCAGAAAAGTCCAGTGTTTTCAATAAATCCCGGGGCGTCAGCCGTCGTCGGCCTCATAGGTGAAACCCATGCGGGACTGCAGGCTTTCCGGCAGGGCCGGCAGCTCGGAGCGCGGGATTAGGTAGGTGGACAGCGCAAAGAAGTCGTTGAAGATGCGGTGCGCCTCGGTGGTCGCGCGCAGATAGGCGCCGCCGGACGAGCCGCCCGTCCCGAGCTTCAGCCCGATCATGCGTTCCACCATCAGCGCATGCCGGTAGCGCCAGGCGCTGAGGGTCTCGTCGATATCCATCAGGCGGCTGAGCAGGCGGAAGGGCAGGTGCAGAACAGGCTCGTCACGATAGAGCGTGATGAACAATGCCGCCTGCAGCGCCTCGCGCGAGAAGCGCCATTCACCGGCGGTGTGGGCGGCCTGGAAGGCGACGGGATCGAACAAGGCGTCGAAACGGGAACGCGCGCCTTCCAGACGCTCCAGCTCGGCCGCCCGCTGCTGTTCGTCGATGTTCGGGTTGTTGCGCACATAATCGATGTCCGCTTCCAGCGAGTTGGCGACCGTGTCCCGGAACGCGCTTTCGAAAGACCAGCCTTCGAAATCCACGAACGGTGTCCGGCCGAGCCAGGCCTCGATCTGGTCCGCCAGTGACCCGCGCCGTTCCTGAGCCTGGACGTTGTGACGGTCGCGCTCGGACAGCCGTTCGTCGAAACTCTGTCTGTCGAAGGGCAGGCGCTGCTCGCGCACAAGGCCCAGCCGCGTTTCCGTCAGCCGGAACTGGGCGCTCTGGAAGCCGGAGGCGGGATAGAGCAGATCGCGGAAGTCGAGAAAATCCAGCGGCGTCATGGTTTCCAGCACGTCGACCTGACGCACCAGCAGCTTGAGGATCTCGTGGACCCGCATCAGCGCGTGGTCGGCCTGGCCGATGTCCCGGTCTGCCACGTAATCGGCCGCAAAGATGTCCTGGACTGCGTCCAGCTCGAACAGGATCTGCTTGAACCACAGCTCGTAAGTCTGGTGGATCACGATGAACAGCATCTCGTCGTGCGCCGGTTGGCCCTGTTTCACGCTTTCGCGCTTCTGGCAGGACAACAGACGGTCCAGCATCAGATAGTCGCCGTAATAAAGACCGCTGTCGCGCGTTGCTTCGGCCATGGGTCGTCTCCCACTGCAGAGTGTGCGGTTCGGGCACCAGTCTAGTGCGGATTCGCGGGCGTTGCACTGGAGGCGGGACTCGGGCAATAGTCTCGGTCGACACATCATGCGCCAGTATCTGGACCTGCTCGACCATGTCCGCCGGAACGGAGCGGAAAAGACCGACCGGACCGGGACGGGCACCCTGTCGGTGTTCGGCTGGCAGATGCGTTTCGATCTGTCTGACGGCTTCCCTCTTGTCACCACCAAGAAGCTGCACCTGAAGTCCATCGTGCATGAGCTTCTGTGGTTCCTGGCCGGCGACACCAACATCCGTTACCTGAAGGAAAACGGCGTCCGGATCTGGGACGAGTGGGCCGACGAGAACGGCGACCTGGGCCCGGTCTACGGCCACCAGTGGCGCTCGTGGCCGGCACCGGACGGGCGTTCCATCGACCAAATATCAACCGTCCTGGATCAGATCCGCACCAATCCGGATTCCCGGCGTCATATCGTCAGCGCCTGGAACGTGGCCGATGTGGGGCGCATGGCGCTGCCGCCGTGCCACTGTCTGTTCCAGTTCTACGTCGCCGACGGCAAGCTCTCCTGCCAGCTCTACCAGCGCAGCGCCGATATATTCCTTGGGGTCCCGTTCAACATCGCGTCCTACGCGCTCTTGACCCTGATGGTGGCACAGGTCGCCGGCCTGGAGCCGGGCGAGTTCGTGCACACTTTCGGGGACGCGCATCTCTATCTGAACCACATGGAACAGGCGGACGAGCAGCTCTCACGCCGGCCCTATCCGCTGCCGACCATGGAGATCAATCCGGAAGTAACGGATTTGTTCAGTTTCCGTTTCGAGGACTTCACGCTGCTCGACTACCAGGCCCACCCTCATATCAAGGCGGCGGTGGCGGTTTAGTTTGGCGATCGAACCGTTCTGACCAGGGCGGGCACGGGCCGTACAGACTGATCCGGAAGAACGATTGCTTTTAGCCAAAGTAAGACCATGGAATTGATTCCAACAATCGCTATCAACCAATTGCTGCCTCACCGACGATCGGACCTTGTTAGCCCCTTTGGTGGCTGTACAATTGCATAACTTGTTACAATGATAAGTGTTGGGTCCCTTGCATTGATTTACTTAGGTGGTCTAACTCTGAAGCTCGGAACGTGGCGATTGGTATCGAACGTACTGCTACTTCTTCCGAATCACGCAGTGTGGAAACGGCGATAGGCTTCCATTCCGATTGAACACATGGCCGCCCAATCAAGGACTAGCTGGCTCCAGTTTTCCGCTGCTCTATGACTAAGGCCCCGAAAACCACTGTCTGACATGGACAATGAGTTCTCGATAGAGCCCTCACGTGCCATAGAAACCATGACCGAAGTCTCCTTCTTTAGGTCAGAAGTAATTTCTGCAATACCGATGGCCTGCTGTCTAATCGATAGTAAACCCGCTTCATAACTATCACTCATTACTAGTGCGCTGATATTTGACCCCGAAATGTTCGGCGCTAATGCTTCGTGCAACGTTTCTTCGACCAATAACGACCTGAAATCCTCCGGGGTGTTTGGATGCCTAAGAGAATTCACATACAGATCCAAGAACATAATGGCGTTGCCAAGCTCGTCAATCGAGTTTGCCAGGCAGTCCGCTGCCAGCAGCATTCGATGTGACGAGACTTGGTAGTTGTTCCGACGTTCTTCGAGAAGAGCTTTGTCGATGCCGATCAAGAATTCCGTAAAGTACTTCTGTGCACAGAAGATTCGAGCTGACAGTTCCAAATCAACACTTTGGTCTTCCTCACCTTCGAACTTGTGCGCGGTGCATGGTGTTGGTGCTGGTGGATTGATTCCGCCCATTGCCCGCTCCTCTTGCTATAAAGAGCACTCACAATGCTCAATCAGGATTGTTGCGTTTCCTAATGTTAGTGGCCCATTGACGCAGCGTTAGACCAGCGTCCGAGTACGTCGACTCCCCAGCGAGGGATGCAGCTCAACACAGCTCTTTGCTATTCAGTCTCAAGGCTGCGTGTCAGTGTGACGGTGCGCAAACATTAACAATGCTGCATTAATCTGTGATAGTTCAGATTCGCGGCGTCTCCCCGTGATCCGCAGAGAACGATTGGCAAAATTGAATCGTTGCTTTGGGCAAATGACGGGCATCAGGCCTGGAGCGCTCTAGCCTTGCCGCCGCTGACACAAAAAACCATCGCCTTAAAGGCGTCGCGGCCGTATCTCTCGGTCTACTCAGTTCCCGCCAGTTCGTTCCCATAGGCAAACAACGCCGGCGTGCCGCCGGTATGCAGGAACAGAAGCGTGCGTCCGTCCGAATTTGCTTCGGTGCGCATGAGAAACCCCGCCATGGCCTTGCCTGAATAGACGGGATCCAGGATAAGTCCTTCGGTCTGCGCTGCCGTGGTGATGGCCTCGCGCGTGGCCGGATTGAGCAGACCGTAGCCGGGCGCGAGCGGGGCGTCGTCGAGCGCGATGTCGGCGTCGGTCACCGGCACAGGCACGCGCAGCAGTTCGGCGATCGCGTCGACCCGTGAGCGGATCCGCTCACG
>Ga0066187_1000472_pt1 | contig 13627 bp, 16 predicted proteins | sample WorMetexBAHAMAS1_FD_58706 | JGI IMG/M metagenome (GOLD analysis project Ga0066187, IMG submission 58706) | Marine gutless worms symbiont microbial communities from Max Planck institute for Marine Microbiology, Germany - Inanidrilus exumae... | ecosystem: Host-associated > Annelida > Digestive...
CAAGGTGGGGAAATTTACTTCGCCCATAATCAGGGAGTTTTACGTCGCCGGTAACAGACAACTCGGGGCGGATCCTGTCCTACTCGGCCGATCCCGGGAAGATCAAACGCAAGACGGTATCGCTGGAGCCGATCTGGGCCTTCCTGCGCATGGAGGACCCCTATCCGCTGCTCGGCGACGATCCGCGCAGCCACGACGGGCAAAAGGCCTTCTCGGTGACCGAAATCCCCGGCGGCGCGGTGACGGAGGGATACCTCTACGTTGTGCTCCGCGGCGAAGAATACGATTCGGCCGAGGCCCTGGCCCGCTCCAGCTACCTCGTGCGTATGAGCGGCTGGGCGATGGCCGCCAGCCTCGGGTTCGGCCTGCTCGCCGGCTTGATCGTTTTCCACCTACTGACCGGGCGTCTGCGCCGCCTGACTGACCGTATGGAGGCTTTCGCCAAGGACACTATCGCCGAACAAGCCGAAGCGCCCGACGGACCACCCCGCGGCGACGAGGTCGAAGCGCTGTCGTTGACCTTCGACCGCATGGCCGAACAGATCGGTCGACAGATCGAGATGCTAAAGGAGCAGGACGCGCTGAGGCGTCGCATGGTCGCCCAGGTTTCGCACGACCTGCGCACGCCCCTGGCCTCCATGCAGGGCTACCTGGAATCCCTGCAGATGAAGAAGGACAGTCTGACCGAGAAGCAGCGCGAAGAGTTCCTGCGCATCGCCCTTCACCAGGGCAAACGCCTGGGCGACATGCTCAGCGAACTGTTCGAGCTGGCGAGCCTGGAGGCTCGCGAGAACCGGCCCGAGCCGGAGCCCTTCGCGCTGCCCGAGCTTGTCCACGACGCCGTCGCCAAATACCGCCCGAAGGCCGATGAAGCGGGCGTGACATTGACGCTTTCGTTGTCGCCGGACACACCCTTTGCCTACGGCGATATCGCTATGACCGGGCGCGTGCTCGACAACCTCCTGGATAATGCCATCCGCTATTCGCCGGAGAACGGCACTGTCACGGTGTCGGCGACCGTATCGGACGGAAATGTCGCCGTCTCCGTCCGCGACAGCGGCCCCGGCATCGCTCCCGATCACTTGCCGCGCCTGTTCGACCCTTTCTACAGGGCCGACAACTCAGGCCGGCATGCGGGCCTCGGCTTGGCCATCGCCAAACGCATCATGGATATGCAGCAGGGTTCGATTTCGGCGGCCAACACCGACGACGGTCCGGGCTCGGTTTTCCGCTTCGAATTGCCCCTGCACCGCGGCTGACCCACGGCGGTTTGCCACCGCCTTTTCCGCTGTTTTCTAGCCGCGATGTTATGAAATCGTGATTTTTTCGTGATACCACCGCGAGATTGGAAGCCCATATAAGAACCGTAAGGCGGCCCCGCCGGGCCTCGTAGTCCAGGAAACCAGGAACTCGAGAGGTTTCACCATGAAAAAACTGTTCTTTGGCGGCATCGCCGTCCTTGCGCTCGCTTTAGGCGTCGGCACCCTGAGCTGGGCCGAGACAAAGCCGGATAAGAGGCCTGAGGGTCTTGCCGGGCTGTCGGTGGCGACCTTTGCCGGCGGCTGTTTCTGGTGCGTCGAGGCGGGCTTCGAGAAGGTGCCCGGCGTCAAGGAGGCGATTTCCGGTTATACGGGCGGTGACGAGATCGATCCCACCTACAAGCAGGTTTCCGGCGGGCTGACCAGCCATACTGAGGCCGTCCAGGTCTACTACGATCCGGCGGTCATCAGTTACGAAGGGCTGCTCCAGGCCTATTGGCGTATCTTCGACCCGACCGACGGCACCGGGTCCTTCTACGACCGCGGCCCCCAGTACCGCCCCGGCATCTTCGTCGCCAACGACGAAGAACGCCGCCTGGCCGAGAAATCGAGAGCCGACCTCGAGGCTTCGGGCCGATTTGACGAGCCGATCGCCGTCGAGATCGTGGCCCTTGAGCGCTTTTACGACGCCGAGGATTACCACCAGGACTACTACAAGAAAAACCCGGTCCGCTACACGCTCTATACCAACGGTTCCGGGCGCACCGATTTCGTCGAAACTACATGGGGCGAGGACCTGAAGGTCGACTATTCCAAGTACCGCGGACAAACGGGAACGATGGAAAAAGGGATGGAGAAGACCATGGACAAACCTCTCCAGAAATCTTCGTCTGAAACCCGCTACGTCAAGCCCTCGGACGCGGACATCCGCGAGCGCCTTACACCGCTCCAGTACAAGGTCACCCAGGAGGACGGTACCGAGCGGCCGTTCCAGAACGAATACTGGGACAACAAGCGGGCTGGTATCTACGTGGATATCGTCACCGGCGAGCCCCTGTTCTCGTCGACGGACAAATTCAGGTCGGGCACCGGATGGCCGAGCTTCACCCAGCCGATCCGCGACGGTGTCCTCACCGAACACACGGACCGCAGCTTTTTCATGACCCGCATCGAGGTGCGCAGCAAAATCGGCGATTCGCATCTCGGGCACGTCTTTGACGACGGTCCGGCACCGACCGGGCTTCGCTATTGCATCAACTCGGCGTCGCTCAAGTTCGTCCCCGTAGAGGAACTGGCGAGCCGGGGGTATGGCGAGTTCGCGGGCCTCTTCGCTGGCAACCGGCAACAGGTTTCACGCTGACGTCACGCTTCGCGACGACGGCTCGATCCGGACCCGAAGGCACTCTGCCTTCGGGTCCTTTTTCTTGGGTCGGCCGGGCGTTACCCTGGAACCCGCGCCCGGCCCCGGCGGCCGTCTCGACGCCGGTGTTTGCGGGCGAAAGGGAGGCGGCATGACCGATCAACACACAATTCACTCCGGCGGATGCCTCTGCGGCGCCGTGCGTTACGAAATCACCGGGCCCATCCGTGGCGTCGTCAATTGCCACTGCTCCATGTGCCAGCGCCTGCACGGGTCTTTCGGGGCCCATTCGAAGGCGCCGAAATCCGCGATCACCGTGATCGAGGGCCGGGGGCTCGCCTGGTACGCCACCTCCGAGCGGGCCCGGCGCGGGTATTGCCGGGAGTGCGGTTCGAACCTCTTTTGGGAGCCCGTGGATCAGGATGCCACCGGCATCGTCGCCGGCAGCCTCGACCAGCCGACGGGGCTCGAAACCATCGGGCATATCTTCACCGCAGAGAAGGCAGATTTCGTCACCATCGACGACGGGCTGCCGCAATTCGACGGTTCCTCGGAAGGGGCCCTCGAAGGTGACTATCTGTGATGCCTCATCGCCTCTGGTCCAACGTGCTGGGCGTTGATAAGGTCACTTGCAGCAGGGCCTGGAGCAACAACCTGGGAGTCAGGCAATGACGGAAAACCTGGTGCTGACATTCATGGCGCGCGACCGGACGGGGCTGGTCGAGACCGTTGCCGATGCGGTCGCCGATCACGGTGGCAACTGGCTGGAAAGCCGCATGGCACACCTCGCCAACAAATTTGCAGGCATCGCCCGCGTCGAGGTGCCGGAGACCCGCGTCGAGGAATTGCGCCGCGCCTTGGCCGCACTCGAGGGCGACGGTATCCACATCCTGGTCGACACCAGCCGCGAGGGCAAAACCCCGGGCGCCAACCTGATCGAGATCGAACTGGTCGGTCCCGACAGCCCGGGGATCCTGCGCGACATCACCGGCTGCATTGCCGCCAAGGGCGGCAGCGTCGAGGAACTACAGACCGAGATCCGCGATGCGCCCATGGCCGGCGGCACGCTGTTCCACGCCAAGGGTCGCATTTGGTTGCCCGCTGGCCTGGACACGGAGGAGATGGACCGTTGCCTCGAGGAAGTGGCCGGCACACTGATGGTCGACATCACGGTACAGGCGGTCGATCCCGGCTAACAGACGGACCTATCGGTCGTTTCCGAAGCCGCGAGTCCAAGACTCCGTTCGGCGAACGTGGTAAAATAACCCCACGGTAAAGCCTTGAACGAGGTGTTTCGGATGACCCCAGCCGAAGCCGCCTCGACCGTGCCGCCCTTCGCCAACGGCTTCATTCCCTCCGTCGGCGAGATTGATGTTGCGCGGGTCGAGGGGCGTATCGAACGATCGCTCCTAAAGAAGGTCCAGGGCCTGATCGAGGACTACCCCGACGAGGCCGTCGAGGTTGTGCGCGGCTGGATGGCCGAGGACTACTACCGGCATTAATCCTTTTCCCCCAGGTCGTTGGTCCGACCCTTGGACCCATGCGCGCCCGGTGCTACCGTTCGGGCAATCACCATCTGCTGGGGGCAAGCCATGACCGATTACCAAGGACCCTTGTCGCGTTTCCGCGTGCTCGACCTGACCCGCGTGCGTTCCGGTCCGACCGCCGTTAGACAACTGGCCGACTGGGGTGCCGACGTCATCAAGATCGAGGCGCCGGCCGCCGTCGATACGGCCAAGGGCATGGGCGGGGCACGCAACGGCCCTGACTTCCAGAACATCCACCGCAACAAGCGCGGCATCACCGTAAACCTAAAGGACCCGGCCGGGCGGGACGTCTTCATGCGCCTGGTCGAAACTGCCGACGTGGTCGTCGAAAATTTCCGCCCCGACGTCAAGGGCCGGCTTGGCATCGCCTATGACGACCTGAAGGCAGTCAACAAAGGGATCGTGCTCGCCAGCATCTCCGGCTTCGGCCAGGACGGCCCCTACATGCGCCGACCCGGCTTCGACCAGATTGCGCAGGGCATGGGCGGTCTGATGTCGATCACCGGATTGCCCGGCCAGGGGCCGGTCCGCGTCGGCATCCCCATCGCCGATCTGACGGCGGGCATGTACGCCGCCATGGGTATCCTCATCGCGCTTCTGGAAAGGGAACAATCGGGGGAGGGGCAGTGGATCACCACCTCTCTCCTGCAGGCCCAGATCGCCATGCTCGATTTCCAGGCGGCCCGCTGGACCGTCGCCGGCGAGGTGGCGCCGCAGGCCGGCAACAACCACCCGACTTCGATCCCGACCGGCGTTTTCAAGACCGCCGACGGCCACATCAACATCGCCACCACCGGGATGGCCATGTGGGGGCGGCTCTGCCAGGCGATCGACAGGCCGGAGTTGGAGTCCCACCCGGATTACACCACCGGCGAGCTTCGCTCCGACAATCGCGACGCCTTGAACACCGAACTGGAGACGGTCACCGTCACCAAGACATCCGCCGAGTGGATCGACATCCTCGAGGCCGCCGGCGTCCCCTGCGGGCCCATCTACTCAATCGACCAGATGTTCGCCGACCCGCAGGTGAAACACGTCAATATGGAACACCCGGTCGAGCATCCGGACCTGGGTTCCATGAACCTGGTCGGCCAGGCCGTGCGGATGAACCGCTACGAACCCAAAACCGGCATGGCGACACCCACCCGCGGCCAGCATACGGACGAGGTGTTGGCGGCGGCGGGGTATTCGGAAGAGGAGGTCGCGGCAATGCGGGAGGGGGGGGTGATTTAGCGTGTTCGCCCGCGCCAAACGAAAAGGCCCCGCCTTTCGGCGGGGCCTTGGTTCTCCATCGTCAGACGAACCTCAGTTCATTTTCTTCTTATCCATCTTCATGTGCTCGTGGCCCTTCTTCATGCCCATCTTCATGATCTTCACCGTGAGCTGTTTGGCGCCGGCCTTCTCGAAGGTGACGGTCATGGGGAAGCTGTCGCCCTCTTTTAGCGGCGCATGGAGGCCCATGAACATGATGTGGTAGCCGCCCGGCTTCAGTTCGGCCATGCCGCCGGCCGGGATGGTGATACCGCCTTCGACCTTGCGCATCTTCATGACGCCGCCTTCATTGATGTGGTTGTGGATCTCAACTTTCTTGGCGACGTCGGCGGAAGCCGAGACCAGCTTGTCGGCCATCTTGCCTTGATTGTGGATGGCGAAGTAGGCGGCGCCGTTCTTGGCCGTCGGTGGGGTGGCCCGGGCCCAGGTGTCCATGACCATGATGCCCTTGCCGTGGCCATGGCTGTCGGCGGCGGCAGGCTGGGCAGCGATGGTTACGGCGGCGAGCGAGAAGGCGGCCAGGGCCGTCCGGCGGGTAATGATCTTCATGGGGTTGTCCTTCCTCGAACAAATAATGGTAACGACCGGGCTACGCAGCCCGGATATTTGGTTGGTTTTGGGTTCAGAGGGAGGAGGAGGGCGGCGCCCGCGGGGCTTTGCTGCGGGGCGTCGATTGCCCTTGAAGCGGTTCCGAAGTCGGAAGGGCGGGTGCCCGGCGGACCCAGGCGAAGGCCTTGGCGTTGACGGTGTTCGTCCGCGACTTGGCGACGGACGGGCTGCATTGGCAGAGCGAGCAGTCGTGGTCGATATCGGTCGCCGGTGCCTGATCCGGGCCTGGAAGTTGGGCGATGCCGTGGCCTGTGCAAATTACGCGGAGCGCCGCCTCGAGCGAGCTTTCGGCATCCCCAGTCGGCAGCACCATGGCATGGGCCGCCAGACCCTGCAGTGTGATGGCGAAGGCGATGAGCCAAGCGAAAACGGGGCGGCGACTGATGTGGTTCATAGGGGCTCGCGTCCTGACCGGATGGACGGCATATTGCACCGCGTTCCCGGGGCAGTCCATGAGCAAAATCAAGGACCGTGCGGCCCTATGTGATGGCGGACCCAGCCTTCAGGAACGGATCAGATCTTGATCTCCGCCTGTTCCACCGCGATGGCCTGCCAGTTCTCGCCGGCGGCGATCAGGCAACTGAGGCCATCGGGCCTGGTATTGACGATCGTGAAGCTTCCCGACTCGGAGGCGAACACCTCGATCACGGTGCCGTTCGACGCGACGCCGACGGACAACGGGACCTCTTGATGTTTGTTCTTGAGGCTTTCTGCAATCGCCTGGCGCTTGGCACAGGCGTATTGCGCCTGGGCGGCGGTGGCGAGGAGGTTCGACCCGATCAGAAAGGCGCCGAGGATGATCCAAAACCGTTTCATCGTCCTGCACTCCTTTCCTAAAAAGCCAAAGGCCGTCCATACCGGACGGCCCTCCCAAAGAACGGCATTGCTAACTGGATCTCATTGGACCCCGGTGGCGATATTCCACCGGCCGTTCTTCCGTTCGTCGGTCCGTTGTAAGGGGTGATGGTTAATTTTCGGTGAAGTGAAATCGACTTGCCGTTGCCGCTGGCCCTTGCTTCCGGCCCTTGCTTCCGGCCGTCGCTACAGGCCGTTGTCGCCCACCACGCCCTATCGGTTCGCGGTCGAGATGGTTCAACGCGGCGCCTTGGTCAATACGCCGAGAGGAGTGGGGGTAGTTTTATCTCCTGCCACCCTTCACCCGCCGTGACCAGGCAGGATACGCCGTCGGGCCGCGAGTTGATGATCGTGAAGCTGTCGCTTTTCGGAGAGGCGAAGACCTCGATCAGCGTGCCGCGGGACGTCAGGCCGCGGGAAACGGCGACCTCGCCGTGGTTCTTCTCCAAGGCCGCGACCACGGCGTCGCGTTTTCCGCACAACACGCCTGATTGCGCTTCGGCGCCGCCGATCATCGGGATCAGGCCGGCGGAAACGAGACTAAGCCCGATCAGAAAGGTGGCCAGCGTGACAAACGTTTTTTTCATGTCCGTACCCTCCTTTCTAAAACAAGAGCCGCCCTTCGGACGGCTCCCCGAAATGACTGTGCTGCAACCGACGTACCGTTTATTTTTCTTCCATTGGCCCTCTTTCGTTTGCCGTCCTACCTTCAAGTATATTATACGACCGGGCCTCGCGATTTTCCCTAAAATACGGAAAAACAACGGGTTAGATGCAGTCCCGTGATCTTGTCACGGCCCGCGGGCGGGTAAAATGTCATAGGAACCAAGACCAACGGACAACAAAATGTTAAAACTTGGCGGCCATACTGCCGGCGAGGGAAGATGCCCATGAGATTCTGCGACGAGTTGATGACGGCATTGCCGGGCGAGGATTGGCAAAGGTTGGAAACCTGGGCCGCCGTTGCCGGCATGACTCCTGCGCAATATGTCGCTGCCTGCATCCGCCGCGGCCATTCGAGCTTCAAGGACGAATTGAAGTCGTCAGCGGCCATCATCTACCCGGGCCGTGAACCGGCGCCCGAAAACGCCGCCAAAAAACGCCCTCTTTGGCGGGGTTTTCAGGCCCGTAGCCGTTCGTTCTTCGGGTCGTAGGCCGGTTCTGCCAGCACCGTCGCAGTCCGGCGGTTCCCCAAAACATCGATCTCGAAGGTGCCGCTCGGTTCGGCGAACTCCGGTTCCACATAGGCGAAGACCAGGCTTTTGCCGACCGCATGGCCGTAGCCGCCCGACGTGGTGACGCCGATAGAACGTCCGTTGCCGTAGACCGTCTCGCCACCTACGCAGTCGGCATCATCGGCATCCACCTCCGCATAGACGATCTGGGTCGATACGCCTTCCTGCTTGCGCTGCATTGTCGCGGCGCGGCCGACGAAATCACCCTTGTCGAAATTGAGGAAGCGTTCCATGTCGGCCTCGATCAGCGTGATCTCGTTGGTCAGTTCCACGCCCCAGCCTTTGTAGGCCTTTTCCATGCGCAGGCTGTTGACCGCATAGACCCCGAAGTCGTCGATGCCGAACGGTTCGCCCTCCCGCCACAAGGCGTCGTAGACGTCGGCAAGGCGGTTCATGGGCGTGTGCAATTCCCAGCCCAGTTCGCCGACATAGTTGACCCTGAGGGCGCGCAGCGGGACGCCGGCGACCTCGATCTCCCGGCCCGTGAGCCAACGGAAGGTCTCGTTTGTGAGATCGGCGTCGGTGAGCTTGGCGAGCAGATCGCGCGAGCGCGGCCCGGCCAGGACGAGCACGCCAAAGTCGTCGGTGACGTTGGCGATGTTCACGTCCTCTGTGTTGGTCACGGACTGGGCCAGCAGGTCCATGTCGTGGTCCTCGGCGACGGCGCCGGAAAGGAGATAGAACCGGTCATCGGCGAGCCGCGTGATAGTGAACTCGTTGGCGATGCGTCCGCTTTCGGTCAGCATGTGGCCCAAGGCGATGCCCCCGGTCTTCTTGGCGACCCGGTTGGCGAGAACGCGGTTGAGGAAGGCCTCGGCGCCGACGCCGGTGACCTCGAATTTGGAGAAGCTGGAGAGATCGAGCACCCCAACCCGTTCGCGCACGGTGCGGCATTCGTCTGCGACCAGTTCGAACACATTGTTGCGCCGATATCCGTATTCTTCCTCGCGTCCATCAGGCGAGAACCACTTCGGCCGTTCCCACCCGAAGGCCATGGTGTGCACGCAGCCTTTGTCGTTGAGCGTCTCGTAGAGTGGCGTCGTGCGGATCGGCCGGCCCGTCGGCAATTCCTCGCCGGGGGCGGGCAGGGCATACATGCGGTTGTAGTCCTCGAACGATTTGGCACGTACGTAGCCTTCACTGGTCCAGGTGCCGAAACGTCGCGGGTCGAACTCGTGCATGTTGATCTCGGCCGCACCGTGCACCATCCACTGGGCCAGGTACTTGCCGCAGCCTCCACCCTGGGCGATGCCGATGGCCGATCCGTTGCACATCCAGTAGTTCCGTTTGCCGGCCGCCGGGCCGAGGAAGGGGTTGGCGTCCGGCGTATGCGGTATGGCGCCATGGACGATGCGCTTGATGCCGGCCTCGGCCCAGAGCGGCATGCGCTCCAGAACCTTTTCCAGGTGCGGTAGCGAGCGGTCGATATCGCCCTCGAACAACTCGTTCTCCGACTCCCATTCCGGCCAGCCACCACGGTGGTCCCAGGCCTCGAGGGCGCTTTCCTCCGCTGTCTCGTAGATGCCGATGAGTCCGGCTTTCTGTTCCTGGCGGTAGTAGGCCGAGGCGGACGGATCGCGGATGACCGGGATCTCGGTGTCGGACTCGATGAACTCCCGGATCGGGTCGGTGACGAAATACTGGTGCAGCATGTTGGTGATCGGCACGTCGGAGCCGACCATCTGCGCCACCTGCCGAGCATAGCAGCCCGCCGCGTTGACCACGTGTTCGCAGGTCACCGTTCCTTTTTCGCTGATCACCTCCCATTCGCCGCTGGCTAGTGCGTTGATGTCGAGGACGCGGTTGCGGAGCGAAATCTCGGCGCCCATCTGCTTAGCCCCGATGGCGAGCGCATTACAGCAGCCGGCCGGGTCGACGTGGCCGTCGTCCAGCGTATAGGCGCCGGCCTTGACCCCGGTGACGTCGAGATGGGGGGATGATGCTCCTGATCTCGTTGGGCCCGATGACCTCCATTCGGTAACCGATCAAGGGCGCCATGGCGGCGACGTGGCGGAACCAGTCCTCCTCCCGCTCGGTAAAGGCGAGGCGGATGCCGCCGCAGCCATGCCAGCTCACGTACTGCCCGGTTTTCTCCTCCAGCGTCGGATACAGCGTGTTCCCGTAGTGGTGGATCTTGGCCATGTTGTAGCTGCCGATGAAGCTCGGGCACTGGCCGGCCGCGTGCCAGGTCGAGCCCGAGGTCAGCTCGCCCTTTTCGATGAGCAGGATTTCGGTCCAGCCTTCTTCGGCCAGATGGTAGAGCAGGCCGGCTCCCATCATGCCGCCGCCGACGATGACCACGCGCGCATGCGATCTCATGAACTGATGTCCTCCCTCTTTATGCCTGCATGTTAGCGCGCGGCAGCTTGATGTCGAAGGTTTCGCGAATTCGAGCGTCGAGCGCCTCGTCGATGTGCCGGGGGTAATGGCTCTCCAGGATCGAGCGTGTTTTGGCCCGGGCCTGTTGCGGGATCCAAGGCGAACCTTTCTCCGCCCACTCCTTGGGGCTCGAGCGGTCGCCGACGGCCGGATAGACGTATTCGCTTTCCATCAGCGCCATGGTCTGCCCATGGCCGAGGAAATGTCCGGGTCCTTCCGTGCAGACCTCGCGCATGACCTCGAGGGACAGCGTTTCGTCGGTAACCTCGATGCCGCGCACGGTGCGCAGGACGCCGCCCAGTACATCGTTGTCGATGACTGCCCCCTCCATGCTGAAGCCGAGCAAGCTGGCCTGCATGCCGGCCGACTCATAGATCATATTGCCGCCGGCGTTGGCGACCAGCGCCGTGGTGTAGCCCTTCTCGGCACCGGCCTGGGTATCCGGCACTTTCGAGTCGGTCATGCCGGCGGCGACCCCGCCGGTGAGATCGTAGAACTGCGCCATCTGGGCGCAGGCGGCCATCAATAAAGCCTGCTCGCCGCTGCCGCCGCTCATGGCCCCGGTGCGCAGGTCGGAGACGAAGGGCCAGGTGCCGAAGATGGCCGGGTGGCCGGGTTGGAGCAGGTTGACGTAGACGAGGCCGGCCAGGACCTCGGCGACCTGCTGGACGACGGCGCCGGCGAGCGCCGCCGGACTGGTGGCGCCGGCCTGACCGGCGGCCAGAAGCAGCACCGGCATGCCGCCCCGGACGGCGGCCTCCAAACACAGGCAGGCATCCTCCGTGAACTTCAGGGGTGGCACCACGAAGCAATTGGACATGCTGACGAAGGGCCGTGCCCGCCAGGCCTCCTCGCTACCGGCGACCATGTGCAGGAGTTGCAGGGTCTCATCGACGTGGGCCGGCTTCACCCAGGACGAGCCCACGTGTTTTGTGGTCCCCGAGATCGAGGCGTAGCAGGTGTTGATGTCGAGGTCCCGGGAGCGGGCCAGGTCGCGGGCGACGATGGGGCGCTGGAAAAAATGCACGTGTTCCAGGGTATCGACGAGCCGTGCGATGTCGTAGAGATCGCCCAACGTCGATTCCCGGTAATCGCCGGTCTCCGCATCGACCATATGGACGGCGGCGCCGGCAGTGCCGAAATAGACGCGGCTGCCCCAGGGCTCCATGTCGTGTTCCGGCGTCTGCCCATGTAGGACGAAGCGCCTCCCGGCCGAGGCGACAATGTCCTCGACCAAGGCCGGCGGAAACAGAAGACGCCCCTGGCCGGTCAGCGTTCCACCCGCGTCGGTGACCAGATCAATGCAGGATTGAGGGGCGTCGCCGAGGCCGATGGTCGACAGGACGTCGAGGGCTGCTTGATGAATCCGATTCACGTCGGATTCACTCAGCGGTCGGAAGGCGCCGCCTTCCAATCCCGGCTTAACGGCGCGCCTCTCCGGTGTTGGTGGGGCTTCCCGAAGTTCCCTGCGCGCCAAACGGCCGCCTCTGCGTTTCCGCGATGTGGCTAGCATATCCACGGCAGCTCCTCCCATCCGGTGCCGTTCGCGGATTTGACGGGAATCACGTGCCGCGTGCAAGCGACAGTTTTTCACCTATTGTTGAGAAAAAATAACCGATAGTATGCCTCGTTCTTGATCGTTTTGGTTCTCTGTAAGGTATATTCATGCGCCCGCGGTTGCCGCCTCTCAACGCCTTGAAGGTCTTCGAAGCCGCCGCCCGGCATATGAGTTTCCGGCGCGCCGCCGAGGAGTTGAACGTCACCCATTCCGCCGTCAGCCATCAAATCAAGGCCCTGGAGGAACAGTTGGGAGTGCCGCTCTTCGAACGGGCGTCGCGGCGGGTGTCACTGACCGAGGCCGGCGAGGTCTATTACCCGATCCTGCGCGATGCCTTCGACCGTATCGCCCGGGGCGCCGAACTGGTGCGCACCATCGAGGCGCCCAACGTGCTCACTGTTCAGGCCTACGTCTCCATGGCCTTGCGCTGGCTGATCCCGCGGCTGCACCGGTTCGAGGCACGCCATCCGGACATCAACGTCATGCTCAGCACGTCCTACCAGCAATGGGAGTTCGACCGCGGCAACGTCGATACCGGAATCATCATTGCCGCAGAACGTGAACCGGGATTGAATTATACGAGGCTTTTTCGTTCCGAGATCTTTCCCGTATGCGCGCCACGGTTCATGGAGGGTCCGCAGGCCCTTAAAGCGCCGGATGATTTGATCCACGTGCCGCTGTTACACGTCTATACGGTGCCCAATGACTGGCGCCGTTGGTTGCAGGCAGCCGACGTCGCCGCTGAGGTCGGTACCAAGGGGCCCAGTTTCGATAGCTTCGTCCTCGCGCTCGAAGCCGCCATCGCCGGTCAGGGTGTGGCGCTCAGCAACATGATGTTCGTTCGCCACGACCTGGAGACCGGGCGCCTGGTCAAACCGTTCGAAATTGGCGTCCCCCAGGATGGTGAATGGTACCTGGCCTGCGCCGAGGGCAGTGAGGACCAGGCAAAGATCGCCGTTTTCCGCGATTGGCTGGTGGAAGAATTGAAAGCCGACCCGGACGTGGGGGGATGAAACGCCGGGTCATGGCTGCCCGCACCCTGCGCCGCCGCCCGATTACGGATTGACGTAAGCAGTCTTCACCGTGGTGAAGAACTCGGCCGCATAGCGGCCCTGTTCTCGGGACCCGTAACTGGACCCCTTGCGGCCGCCGAAAGGCACGTGATAGTCGACGCCGGCGGTAGGCAGGTTGACCATGACCATTCCGGCCTCGGCGTTCCGCCTATAATGGCTGGCGTACTTCAGGTTGGTCGTGCAGATGCCCGACGACAGACCGAAGGGTGTGTCGTTGGCGACGGAAAGGGCCGCCTCGTAATCCTTGACTCGAATCACCGAGGCGACGGGGCCGAAGATCTCCTCGCGGCTAATCCTCATGTCGTTGCTGCATTCGGTGAACAAGGCCGGCTGCAGATAAAAACCCGGCGTGTCACGGTTGAGCCGCTCGCCGCCCCAGGCGAGATTGGCGCCCTCGTCGCGGCCGATGCCGATGTACTCTTCGTGTCAACGGCAACTTAAATTTCCCCATAATCGGCAACTTAAAATTCCCCGGTTTTG
>Ga0066187_1000473_pt1 | contig 13604 bp, 12 predicted proteins | sample WorMetexBAHAMAS1_FD_58706 | JGI IMG/M metagenome (GOLD analysis project Ga0066187, IMG submission 58706) | Marine gutless worms symbiont microbial communities from Max Planck institute for Marine Microbiology, Germany - Inanidrilus exumae... | ecosystem: Host-associated > Annelida > Digestive...
CATCAACTACTTTGCCGCAGCAGGATATGACCTCGATTAAATCGAATCTGCTCTAGGGCGTCGTCGGTGCCACCGTTGCGGATCAGGTTGAGATCTTCGAGCCCCAGTCCGACGCTGTCGAGCGGCTGTGGCGCGACCGTGATGTGACCACCGAACTGGGTCGTTTGCAGGCGCAGGGCCAAACTGCGGCTCGACAGCAGGTTGGCGTTGTCGATCGCCGAGGCGTTGACCAGCTTGTCGATCCGCTTCAAAAGGATCCTTGCCTGCGCCTGGATGTTCAGGGCCGAAACACGGGTTTCATAGCTGCCGCCGGTGATCAGGCTGGTCTCGGTCCGAACCAGAGCCGTGTTGCTGGCCAGTTCGACGGCCGATCTAAGATGATTGAGGGCCTCGACGATTCCGGTTGCGGCGCTGGCCGCGTCACGAACCAGACTGTTCGAGTCGGCGTGATTGAGGGAAACCAGATGGTCGGTTCCGGCCGGCGGCGCGATACCGACCGGCACACCGTTTTCGCGTTGCTGCAATGCCGAAGTGCCGAGGCGCGAACTGAACACAGAGCTCAGGGTCCGCTGGCCGCTGATGGCAAAGGATGCCGACGATACGGAGGCCAGCGAGTCAACCATGGTCGTTCAGTCGATAGTTGCCCATCGAAACAGGATAGACCGAAATCGCCGCCCGCGACAAATCAGCGCCGGGGAAATGGCGGGGCTGTCCGGATCTCCATCACGCTCGCCAGCAGGGCATGGGTAATCGCCCTGCGAAAAACGAAACGTCGATGATGGACTTGTGCCGGCAGTGAGAAGAGCGGCCCGGCGCGCTTTGCCACGCGATGGTGTGCCACGACCGCCGAACCGGTCCTTTCGGACCGGGTCGGCGGCCGAAAGGCTAAGTGTTTTGCAGAATCTGGATCCCGGCAACCAAACCGATCGCCAGTACGCTCAGTACGATAGCGATGACTTTTTCCCTGGTTGACATTGTTCCCTCCTGGTTCGCCGGTGAGAGAGCGGCGGATTATCACGAAGCGGCAACCGAACCTGCCCAATCAAAAGGGGCGGTTTCGCTGCGGTCAAATGCCCGAAAAGCGGCTGTGTCAAATAACCGGCGGGCCGGTCGCGTGCGGTCTCGGGCTTAAATTTGTGGAGAAAAGATCGTTTCCGCGCCCGGCGCGAAAGACCGATTCGGTCGCGAGATCCGCGACCACATGTTTCGGCGCTGGCGCTCCTGATCCCTCACAGTTCCGTTCATCGGAAGGTGTCCGATCTTCCTCTTTTTCGCAGACGACCAGCGCCTGCTCGGCAAGCGAAGTCGTCTGATGGCCGCTGGCATAAACCAGGGCGGCAAGGAAAATAACGGCTACTCGGACGGACAAGTTAGATAGCACCGGCATCGTCTTTCGAGGTGATCATGTCTCCAATAGATCGGTCGACTTCCCCATCACCGACGATCACCAAGCCTAACGGAAAGGCCGGAGACCGCCAACGGGGGTCGGGGGCGAGTTATCCCAAACTTATCCACAGCCCGGCGATGTGATCGGATATCATTCTCTCAAAACAGCAAGGAATCCCATCCGGTTCCAGTGCCCGCCGATCATTGCCGATGCGTCACGTAGGCACCGACCGCCAGGGCCCGGTAATAAATCAGGGGTGGCTTGAAGCCGGCGGTTTCGAGGAGTTCGCAGAACCGAGTCTCGGTCACGAATGGCAATTCGTGTTCGATGGCGCAGTGACCCTTTTCCTCGTCTTCGGGATCCATGCCGGCGTACAGTTTCCAGCGTCGCCAGGCGGTCATGATCCGGCCGAGGTCTTCGGAGCCCCGCTCGCCTTGGATATCGGCGATGGCCAGTGGCGCCCGTGGAGCGAGCCGCGCCGCCAATCCGGCCAGAAAAGACTGCTTGCCCCCGTTTTCGGCCGTGTCCGGCAGGAAATGCATGACCAACAAGGAGAGCGCGCCGTCGAACGGGCGGTCTTCGGCAACGGCGTCGACGGTGCCTTCGATCAGGGTGACGCGGTTTCCTAAACCGGCCTGGGAGACACGCTTTTCAGCCTCGCCCAGCATCTCCGCCGACGGGTCGAAACCGGTAAAATGCCAACCCGGATGTTGGCCGGCCAGGACTTCGATCTCGCGGCCCAAACCGGTACCGGCGACGAGGAGCGTGGCCTCGTCGCCGACGAGTGCTCCCAAAACGACGCCGGTCAGTTCGTGAAGGGTATCGTAGCCGGGGCAGATGCCGCGCACATTCGTTTCGTAATTGGCCAGGCGGCGGCCGGAATAGGCGGAGAGCGGCTTGCCGTTCACAGGGCGCCCCCCTTCCACGGGATCAATGCCGGCACCCGGTCCCGGTAATCTCGGTAGGCGTTGCCGTATAGGGCAATCAGGCGCCGTTCCTCGAAGCGCGTCCCGATCTCCAAATAAAGTGATGCCCAAACGGCCATGGCCAGGCCCAGTTCATCGCGTACCCCGCCCCACAAGATCAGGTGAGCCCCCGCGTAAAGCGGATGGCGGACGAAGGCATGGAAACCTTTTACATGCAGCGGTTCGTGCGGCACCGAATCGAAGGGCAGTTCGCCTTCGCGGATCTGGGTGACGCCGAGGAGGCGGCCAAGGTCGTATTCGCGAAGGGCCAAAAGAAACACCGCCCAGCCGATCATCGAACAAATGAGCTGAACGGTGTCCAACGGGGCCGGCCGCTCGAAGGGGAAGCGCGCGTCGAACAGCCAGAAGCCGAAACCGAGAACCAGGCCGATCTGCAACGCCGCGATAAGGTTATAGGTTAAACGATAGTAGGGGCCGATCCAGGCGCCGACGGATCGTTTGACGTCACCGTCGGACAGGCGGCTATGGGTCCAGCCAAAGGCGGCCCAGGCCAACAGGTAGAGAAGATGCAGTTGCCAGCCGGGGGTCTCGTCAACGACCACCATCGCTCATCCGCCGGATGGTATCCGAAGTGGAAAACCCATCCGCCAACTTGGCCAGCACCACCTTGCCGCCACCGTTTTGCACGACGTCGGCGCCGACCACGGTTTCGACAGTGTAATCCGCTCCCTTGACCAGGACATCCGGTCTCAACTTCTCGATCAGCCGGAGCGGCGTGTCGTCACCGAAGATGACCACCGCGTCGACCGTCGCCAGCGAGGCGAGCACTGTCGCCCGCGCCGCTTCCGATTGGACGGGGCGGTCCTCGCCCTTCAGGCGTTTGACCGAGTCGTCGCTGTTGAGTCCGACGATCAATTTGTCGCAGGCCGATTTGGCTTGATCGAGCAGGGACACGTGGCCGGGATGAAGAAGATCAAAGCAGCCGTTGGTGAAACCGACCTTGAGCTGTTGGCGGCGCCAGATCTCGGTGCGCTCCTGCATCTCCGGGTCGGTCATCACCTTGGCTTCGGCCCGCGATATGTCCTGATGGTGCAGGGTCGCGATCAGTTCCGCCATATAGACCTTGGCGGTGCCCAGCTTGCCGACGACAATCCCGGCCGCCGTGTTGGCCAGTTCGGCGGCTTCGGCCAGCGATGCGTCGGCGGCCAGTGCAGAGGCGATGGCCGCGACCACTGTGTCACCGGCACCCGAGACGTCGAATACTTCGCGGCCTTCGGCCCGGAGGTGCCTGACCTCGCCCGCGGCGGTCACCAGGGTCATGCCGTCGGCACTGCGTGTCGCCAGGACGGCGCCGATGCCGTGGCTTTCGATCAGTTTGCGGGCGGCGGCGACGACGCCGTCGTCATCGCCGGCGGCCTCGTCGGAAGCGTTCCTGAGTTCGTTCAGGTTGGGCGTCACCAAAGCGGCGCCGCGGTAGCAGGAATAGTCGCTGCCCTTCGGGTCGACGACGGCCGGAATACCCGCGGCGCCGGCGAGCGCGATCAGGCGGGCCAGGACGGCGTTGGTCAAAACGCCCTTGCCGTAGTCGGAGAGGACCATGGCACCGCAGTGTGTGAGCGCCTTCTTGGCGTTGTCGATAACGGCGTCGGCGACGTCGTCCGAAATGTCGGCGACCGTTTCCCGGTCGGCCCTCAGCATTTGTTGGTTTTCCGCGAGGTAGCGGGTCTTGATCGATGTTTCCCGCCCGCCATCCTCGACGATGTGGTTGCCGACCCGGGCCGCGGCGGCCAGCATATCCCTGACTTCGCCGGCGGCACCGTCGTTTCCCATCACCGAGACGAATTCGGCCCGGGCCCCCATCGAGGCGATGTTGTTGACGACGTTTCCGGCGCCGCCCAGCATCGCCGCTTCGTCGATGACACGGAGCACCGGAATGGGCGCTTCCGGCGAGATTCGCTCGACGCGGCCCGACACGAAGCGATCCAGCATGACATCACCAACGCAAACGACGCCGGCGCCGGTCAATCGCTCGACGAGAGAAATCAAGGAGCCGCCGTCGGTCATACCAGTTCGAGCTCCTTCTCCAGCGCCCCGCACAACATATGCCCGAGCGTGATGTGCATTTCCTGGATCCGCGACGTGGTCGAGGAGGGCACGACCAGATAGGGGTCGGTATATTCGATCATGCGCCCACCACCCTTGCCACCGAAACCGGCCGCGGTGATGCCGATTTCACGGGCCTTGATCAACGCCCGGATGACGTTTTCCGACTGGCCCGACGTGGAGATGCCGATGGCGAGGTCGCCCGGACGCCCGAGCGCCTCGACCTGGCGGGCGAAGATCTCGTCGAAGCCGAGGTCGTTGCCGCCGGCGGTCAGGGCCGATGAGTCGGTGGTCAGCGCGATGGCGGCGATCGGCGCCCGATCCGAGACATAGCGGATGGTCATCTCGGTGGCCAAATGCTGGGCGTCGGCAGCGCTGCCGCCGTTGCCGAAAAACAGGATCTTGCCGCCGCCCCGCACGCTGGCGGCGGCCAATTCGACCAAGCGGGAGAAAGGCTCTAGGAGTTGTGCCCGCGTGGCGGCCAGGGCTTCGCCGTGTTCATCGAATTCATTCTCGAAGTATGCGCTGATATCCATCGGTGCTGTCCTTGTCCCGGCGTCCTTCAGACGCCGCCGTCGATGAGAATGCGCTGGCCGTGGCGCAGGGAATCGACGACGGCGAGCGTCGTGGCACTGGTTTCGATCAATTCCGCCTCGTCGATGGGGGCGCCGCCGCCCGTCGTGACGGCGTCGACGAAGGCCTTAATGGCGTTCCGAAAACCCTTGTCCTGAACCTTCTTCTCGGAAACCGCGGGGCCGCTGCCTTCGGCATTGAGGCGGCGGAAGTCCTCCAACACCCAGTTGCGCCCCTGGCAGAATACCTCGTAGCGCTCCTTGCCGGCGGACGGGTCACCGGAGGCCGTGTACAGGATGGTCGCCAGGGATCCGTCCGAAAACCCGATGGAAACGCTGACATCGTCGCAGGCGTTGCCCGGTGTCAATGCAGCCTCGGCCTGGACCGCATGAATGGGCTGGCCGACCAAGTAACGCGTCAAGTCGATGAAATGGCAAACCTCGCCCAGAATGCGCCCTCCGCCTTCATCGGCCTGATGAACCCAATGGTCGCCGGCAATGGCGCCGGCGTTAACGCGGACCGAGATCACCTTGCGGCCGCTGCGGCCGGAGAGGTCATCTCGGATCTTTTCGGCCATCGGCGCGAAACGGCGGTTGAAACCGACCTGAAAGAAAACGCCGGACCCGGCCGCCGCACCGTTTCGTGCGTCGATCACCCGGTTCAGCCCGTCCCAATCGAGGGACAGCGGCTTTTCGACCCACACGGCCTTGCCGGCCGCCATCGCCCGAGCGGTGAGGTCGGCATGGCTGTCATGGCGCGTAGCGATGACGACGGCGTTGATCTCGTTCGATTGGAGGACGGCATCGACATCGGTGGCGGCATTGAGGAAGCCGAAGGCCTTCTGTCCGTGTTCCGCGGTTTCGCTGCGGGTCGTCGCCAAGGTATGCAGCGTCACCGGGTCCAATCGTTTGAGCTCCGGCAACAGGACCGCCTTGGCGAAACTGCCGGCGCCGATGATACCGAGAACACAGCCGCGAATACCATCGTCCGCTGTCTTCGGAAACGACACCCGCACCGTCTCCCGGCCGTCGGCGGCGTCTTTCGCGTAGGTGAGAACAACGCCCATGTGCGGCTCGCTTCGCTCGGCGATCATCGTATAGGCGCTTTCCGCTTCCTCGAAGGGCAGGCGATGGGTAATCAACGATCCGACATCGAGGCGCGAGCGGCCAGCGACGCCGATCAGGCGCAGGGTCTCGGCCAGGTTTTCCGTTTCCGTCCAACGCACCCAGCCTTCCGGGTACTTGACATTGCGCCGCTCGAACTCCTCGTCGTAACGGCCCGGACCGTAGGACCGGGAGACGACGATGGTGAGTTCCTTCTTCATGAACTCGGCGTAGGGGAACTCGGTTCCCGTAAGCCCGACGAGAGCGACCCGGGCCCGGTCGCGGGCGACGGCGGCGGCGGTCAGGAACGGTTCGTTCGACGACGTTGCGGCGGCGATGACGACGCCGTCGCAACCGCGCCCGCCGGTCAGTGCGGTAATGGCCGCGTCCGGCGGCCCGCTGCCGAGATCATGGATCGCCTCGGCACCGAGCCTGCGGGCCAGATCGAGGCGGTCTCCGTCGTAGTCGAGGGCAACGACGCGGGCGCCGGACAGGGCCAGAAACTGGCTTGCCAACTGACCGACGAGACCGAGGCCGATCACGGCGACGACATCCCCCAGTTTCGGCTCCACGTTGCGCACGGCGTGCAGCGCGATGGCGCCCAGCGTGCCGAAGCAGGCGTGCTCGTCACTGACCCCATCCGGCACAGGCGCGGCGAGGCTGGCCGGGACAACGTTGAGTTCGGCGTGGTTGGCGAGGCCGGCGCCGGCGACGGCGACTTTCTGGCCCGGCTTGAAGGCACCTTCGAGGCCGGCGCCGACGGCGACGACGTCACCGGCCGCCGAATAACCCAAGGGCAGCGGTTCGTCGAGCCGGGCCATGACCGTCTGGAAGGTCGCCTGCAGACCGTCGCGCTTGGCCTTGTCGATCACCTTGCGGACCAGATCGGGCCGCGCCTTTGCCTTTCCGGCGAGAGATTTCTTGGCGAAGTCGATGACCATCCGCTCGGTACCGGCCGAGATCAGCGAAGCGCGGGTACGGACCAAGAGGTGGCCGGGCCGGACCTTCGGTTCGGGAACCTCCTTGAGGGCCAGTTTTCCCGTTCGGCGGCTCTGGATCACCTGTTTCATGCGCTCTTTTACCCACATTTGCGCCGCGATTGCAAAGACCTGAACCGGTTGAATAATTTGTGCCCGGCGCGACGCCGCGCTATGAAGCTGGCATGTGCGGGATCGCGGCTCTTTTCGCCTATCATTCCGACGCGCCGCCGGTCGCGCCGAGAGAGCTTGAGGCCATCAACGATGCCATGCGCCGCCGGGGTCCGGACGGCGCGGGCCTCTGGGTCGATGACGCCGCCCGCGTCGGCCTGGCGCACCGCCGCCTCGCCATCATCGACCTAACGGAGGCCGGCGCCCAGCCCATGCGCCTCGCCTCGGAAACCGGCGCCCCACGCTATTGGATCACCTACAACGGCGAGATTTATAACTTCCGGGAATTGCGTGCCGAGCTCGAGGCTGCCGGTGCCGGGTTCACCACCCAATCGGACACGGAAGTGATCCTCAGGCTATTCGAACGCCATGGCCCGGCGATGCTGCCGAAGCTGCGCGGCATGTTCGCGATGGCCATTTGGGACGCCGATGAGCGAACCCTATTTCTGGCCCGCGATCCGTTCGGCATCAAGCCCCTTTACTACGCGGACGATGGTCGGACCTTCCGCTGTGCGTCACAGGTGAAGGCCCTCGTGGCCGACGGTGTCGTCGCCACCGACCCGGACCCGGCCGGGCATGTCGGTTTCTTCCTGTTCGGCAGCGTCCCGGAACCGCATACGCTTTATCGCTCCGTCCGCGCGCTTCCCGCAGGCCATTGGATGGTGGTCGGTCCCGAAGGCGCCCGGCGGGCGCAACAGTATTACGATCTTGCCGACGACTTTGCCGCCGCGCCCGATCGCGATCACGGCGACGGCGCCTTTCGCGAAGCGCTCGTCGACAGCGTGCGGCATCATTTCGTATCCGATGTCCCGGTCGGCGTCTTCCTTTCAGCCGGCATCGATTCGACCGCGGTGACCGGTCTCGCCGCCGAATGCCAGGGTCAGGGCCTCGACACGGTGACTCTCGGGTTCGACGAATTCCGGGGAAGCGACCGTGATGAAACGGTCTTAGCCGAGGAGGTTTCACGGCTTTACGCGACCCGCCACCGGACCGTGACCATATCGCGCGACGATTTCGAGGCCGCTTACGACGATATCCTCGACGTCATGGATCAGCCGAGCATCGACGGTATCAACACCTATTTCGTCGCCAAGGCGGCCGCCGACAGCGGCCTGAAGGTGGCGCTCTCCGGTCTTGGCGGCGACGAGTTGCTGGGAGGGTACGATACCTTCGATAAGGTCCCGGCCTGGGTTTCCAAGATTTCGGCGATCCCGGCCCGCGGATTGATCGGGCCGGTTCTGCGCGCCGTTGGCGGGCCTTTCGTTCCGCGTTCGACGAGCCCCAAGGCGGCCGGGTTCGTCGAATATGCGGGCACGCTCGCTGGTGCCTATTTGCTCAAGCGGGGTTTGTTCATGCCCTGGGAACTCGCCGGTCTCATGGACAGGGACGCCGTCCGCCAGGGATTGGCCGCGCTCGAACCGCTGCGCCGGCTGGAGGATCTGGCGGCCGGATCGGATACGTCCGAACGCCAAATCGGCCTGCTCGAAACCGGATGGTACATGAAGAACCAACTTCTGCGCGACGCCGATTGGGCTGGCATGGCGCACTCCCTGGAGATCCGGGTGCCGTTGGTCGACGCGATCCTCAGGGCGCGGCTGGGACCCATGGTGTTGCGACTTGGCGGGCCGACCAAACGGGACCTGGCCCTGGCGCCCATGCCCCAATTGCCGGCAAGTCTGCGCGATCGACCGAAGACCGGGTTTTTCATACCCGTCGACCACTGGGTCGCCGAAAAGTCGAAAGCCGACGCGACCGCCGCCGGGCAGGGACTGCGCGCTTGGGCACGAACGGTCTACGCGGCGGCGACGACACCCTTGAAATAGTCGACCGTTTCCTTAAGCCCGTCCTCCAGCGGAATCTTTGGCTCCCAGGCGAGGAGGTCGCGGGCCAGCGTGATATCGGGCTGGCGCTGTTGCGGATCGTCTTCCGGCAATGGCCTCTCCACCAATGTCGAGGCCGAGCCGGTCAAGGCGATGGTCTTTTCCGCCAGTTCCCTGATGGTGAATTCCCCTGGGTTGCCGAGATTGACCGGTCCGGTGGTGCCCTCCGGCGTATCCATCAGGCGGATCAGGCCGTCGACCAGTTCGTCGACATAACAGAAGGACCGTGTCTGCGAGCCGTCGCCGTAGATGGTCAGCGGTTCGCCCTTCAACGCCTGGACGATGAAGTTGGACACGACGCGCCCGTCATTGGGATGCATGCGCGGTCCGTAGGTGTTGAAGATGCGGGCAACGCGGATTTCCGTGTTGTGCTGGCGTCGATAATCGAAAAACAGCGTCTCGGCACAGCGTTTGCCTTCGTCATAACAGGACCGGGCCCCGATCGGGTTGACGTTGCCGCGGTAGGTCTCGGGCTGTGGGTGGACTTCCGGATCACCGTAAACTTCGCTGGTCGAGGCCTGCAAGATTTTGGCGCCGGTCCGTTTGGCCAGGCCCAACATGTTGATGGCGCCGTGAACGCAGGTTTTGGTCGTCTGAACCGGGTCGTATTGGTAATGCACGGGCGAGGCCGGGCAGGCCAGGTTGTATATCTCGTCGACCTCCACATAGAGCGGGAAAGTGACGTCGTGACGCATGAATTCGAAGCGCGGCTGGTCGAAGAGACCCAGGATGTTGTCGCGTGTCCCCGTGTAGAAGTTGTCGACGCAAAGAACGTCATGGCCTTCGCCGACGAGGCGGTCGCAAAGGTGAGAGCCGAGAAAACCGGCGCCGCCGGTGACCAGGATTTTCTTTCTTGATTGCATTCGTGTTTCCAGTTTCCCGGTGTCCAATCAACCGGCCACCACCGATCGGCGTCCGAAGGCGCCGCCGAAATTACCACTCCCGCCGGCCTCTGACAAAGGCCAAAGGCGCTCAGGTCTGGAGGAAATAACGATCCGGGCCGTCGAGGATGAGGCAGGTCAGACAGCCCCAATAGACGGCACCGGTATCGATGCCGATACGGTTGGCGCGAACCTCCGGTTCGGGCACCGGCGTGTGCCCGTGAATCACGGTGACGCCGAAGTCCTCGTCGGAGCCGACGAAATCGCCGCGGATCCACATCAGGTCGAACGGTCGCTGATCATCCAATCCGACGCCGGGCCTGATTCCGGCATGAACGAACAGATAATCACCCTCGCGGTGGGTCAGTTCCAGGCCGGCGAAGAACCGTGTGTGCTCGGGCGGCATGGCCGACAACAGGGATTGGCGCGTATCGTCGATTTCTTCCGGGCCGGCAAAGGACCCGGGCGGGTCGACGCCGTAACTCTCCAAGGTCTCACCGCCGCCGTTGGCGAGCCACGAGTGGCTTCGCGTTTCGCCGGTTAGGAATTCCTCCATGAAGTCCTCGTGATTGCCCTTCAACCAGACTTTCTCGAAACCGGGCAGGGGATCGTCCACGAACATGTCGATGACGCCGGCCGGATCAGGGCCGCGGTCCACATAGTCGCCGAGATGAACGACGACCCGGCGTTTCGAGCCATGGTGCGCGGCATCGGCTTCAATCTGATCGTAAATGTCGCGCAGCAAGGCTGTCTCGCCATGGATGTCTCCGATGGCGTAGATACGGCTTCCCGGCGGCACCTGCGGGCGCGCCTTAACGACGCCTCCGGCGGCGGGGTCGGGGGTTGCCAGGTCGCTCATTCCATGCCCTCTCAAGCCGTTAGATGAGTACGACAATACACGGTTCAACAGTAATCTGATTTTAATGGTTCACTGGATACCTTCGTGCCATGGTAGGGAAACTGCATGTCGGTGTGACGAGGCGTATGCGTAATGGCTGAATGGGGAACGGTCGTACCGGGCGCCCTGGACTCCTCCAATACGGAGGAGGGTCTGTTGCTGTCGCGCCTGAAACGCATCGAAAACAGCCCTTCCGGCTACTATTTGGTCCACCTTCACCTTTCTGATCTCAAGAAAAACAACAGGCAATCGCATTTTATCCAGATTGCCTCGCGCACGTTCGACGGCGTTGTCGAGAACCACGACGCGACCCTGTTCCCGTTGACCAATGCGGACCTCGTATTGGTCTGCCGCGACGTCCCCGTCGACGACGTCGACGGCGCCGTCGACAAGGTCCGCTCGCTGTTCAGCGAGGATCCGCTGACCGCCATCGACGACACCGGTTTCGAAGACCGTTTCGCGACTTGGTACGACCTCACCAATTCGGAGGATTTCGCGGCCTTTTTCGGCATCGCCGCCGACCTGTCCCTGGAAGCCGAGCGGCGCCAGGAGGAGGCGGCGCGGCTCAAGGACCGCCAAGCGGCACTGGGCACGCCGCTCGAGCCGAAGAATCTGTCTGACATCAACAACAAGCTGATCCGCGCCCGCGTCGCCGACTTGATGGGCAACCAGACCTGCCTGCTGGTGCGCTCCGGCGGCGGCGGCGAGGTGGTCTTCCGCGAGCAGTACATATCGCTGTCCAAGGTCAAGGAGCGCATTGCGCCGGACGTCAACTTCTTCGCCAGCCCGTGGCTGTTTCAGTTCCTTACCGAAGCGCTGGACCGGCGGTTGCTGTCGATCCTGTCGCAGCAGGATTTCGAGGACGCCGAAGACGCGATCAGCATCAATCTCAATATCGCCACCGTGCTGTCCCGCGATTTCCAGAAGTTTCACCAGGCGGTCGGCGAGAAGACCGACAAGGTGGTCGTCGAACTGCAGATGATCGATGTCTTTGCCGATACCAAGAACTACGGCTACGCGCGCGACTCCCTGCAGGAACGCGGCTATCGCATCCTCGTCGACGGCCTCACCGCTTCGTCGCTTTACTACTTCGACCCGGCCCTGCTGCGCTCCGATTTCCTGAAGGTGACCTGGAACCAGGACTTGGAGGGTGACAACGCCGAGGAACAGATGATCGAGATGAAGGAAACCATCGCCCGGGTCGGCAAGGAAAGCCTCATTCTGGCACGCGTCGACACGGAAAAGGCGGTCAAATGGGGCCTGTCCATCGGCATCAGCCGTTTCCAGGGCTTTTTCATCGATCGCCTGGCTCAGGTCATCGGCAGCGGCAAGAGCCTGTAGGGGGTGGGTTCCAGCACATGGCCGACGTAAAGGATACCCAGCGCAATCTGCCGAGCCAGGAGAACCTGCTGCTCGAGTACATCCGGCGCCTCGAACAGCACAAGGAAGGGCGCGGCGTCGTCCACCTTCACCTGTCGAAGCTGAGGCCCTTCAACCGCCGCGACCAGCACATCCGGGCGGCGGCCAGCAATTTCGACCCGATGGTCTCCGACATGCAGGGCCAGGTGTTCACGCTGCGGAACGCCGACATCTTCTTCGTCTTCAAGAACGAAGCGAAGGCCCAGGCCGAAACCGTTTCCCAGAGGATCCGCTTCCTGTTCAGCGACGACCCGTTGGTTACCGAGGGCGAGGCCACGGGCGAAGTGTTCGCCACCTGGTACGATGCGGCACACGACTTCGAGGCCATCCTGCAGGCCGTCGAAAACCTGGCCCAGGCCGAAAAACAGCGCCAGACCGTGGTCCGTGCCCGCATGGATGCCCGTGCCGTCCTCAAGGCCCGCCAGGAGCAGGGCGAGCCCCTGTCGCCGGACGTTCTGGCGCGTCTCGAGACGGCGCTGTCGCGCGCCGACCTTTCGAACCTGGTGCGCCGCCAGTTCATCTGCCGGGTCGACGCGAAAATGGTCCCGGAAATGCAGTTCAGCGAGCTCTTCATCTCGATCAAGGATCTGCGTGAGACCATGCTTCCCGGCGTCAACGTGACCGCCAACCGCTGGCTGTTCCAGCATCTTACGGAAACGCTCGACAAGCGCATGTTGTCGATGCTGACCAAGACCGACGCCATATCCATCTCCGGCGACATCAGCTTCAACGTCAATATCGCCACCCTGCTGTCGCAGGATTTCCAGATTTTCGACGACAACATCGCCGCCAGGCGGCGCGGTGCCATGATCATCGAACTGCAGAAGGAAGACGTCTTCCAGAACCTGAGCCCCTACCTGTTCGCCCGAGAGCTCGTCCAGGAGAAAGGCTACCGCGTCTGTCTCGACGGTTTGGCGCTGGACACCATCACCATGATCGACCGGGCGCGCCTCGGTGTCGACCTGACCAAGCTGACGTGGCATCCGGAACTGGTCGACGGCGGCGAGGAGGTTCACGAAAGGCTCAAGAACATCGTCCAGGAGGCGGGCGAGGACAGGATCATCCTGTGCCGTTGCGACAACCGCGAGGCTATCGATTTCGGCAAGTCGGTCGGCATCAACGTGTTCCAGGGCCGCTACGTCGAGACCCTGATCGCCGAGGACGGGCGGCGGCGCGAACTGCTGCGCCTCAAGCGGCGCATCGAGCGGGGGTGACGCGGCGGGTTCTGACGCTAGAGCGCATTTGAGGAACGTTGAATCAAAATTAACGGTTTTCTGATTCCCTGA
>Ga0066187_1000474_pt1 | contig 13583 bp, 10 predicted proteins | sample WorMetexBAHAMAS1_FD_58706 | JGI IMG/M metagenome (GOLD analysis project Ga0066187, IMG submission 58706) | Marine gutless worms symbiont microbial communities from Max Planck institute for Marine Microbiology, Germany - Inanidrilus exumae... | ecosystem: Host-associated > Annelida > Digestive...
CAAAACCGGGGAATTTTAAGTTGCCGATTATGGGGAAATTTAAGTTGCCGTTGACAGGCCCAGAAACAGAACATCGCGGCCCGACCGGGGATGGCGGCAGATGACCGGGTGGTAGGTGCCGGGGCAGGTCATCGGATCGTCATCGGCCTCCATCCCTTGTCGTAGGTAGCCGCCGGAGTTGTAGGTGCCGTCGTGTTTGATGCGCCGTCCTTCTATGCGGCGGCGAAGCGTGTCCGGCATGCCTTCGAGGGCGGCCTCCATGCCGGCGAGCCAGGTGTCGCCGCCGCTTTTGGGGATTTCGACGGCGAAGAGCAGCGAGGCGCGGGGCGGGTGCTCCAGATAGGACATGTCGGCGTGCCAGGCGGCTTCACCGGCGCCGAGGCTTCCGAGTTCGCGGCCGTCGCCGTCCTTGATGTTGGAGACCACGTAGAGTTCCGGATATCCGTCAACGACCGTCCTGCCTTTTTCGTTGACGGGCGCCGGATCGAGGTCGCCAAAAAAACGGCTGAAACGGATCAAGTCGTCGGGTCGCAGGTCCTGGCCGCGAATAAGGACGGCAGCGTGCTTGTCGAAAACCCCTTCGATCCGGATCGCGTCCTCCGCAGTTACGGTCCTGAGGTCCAAGCCGGAAATCTCGAAACCCAGCGCCGGGTGTACCGGACGCCCGGTAAGATCGACGGTCCCAATCGGTTCTTCGTGGAAATCACCCATGCTCATGACGCCCGTGTATTCTCCCTGAAACCGCGGTCTCGGGTCAAAGGCGCGACAGATGGTGTTCGCGCAGGACAGCGACCAGCATTTCGGCACCGCGGGCACGCTGGTCGCGGTGTCCGGCAGCAACAGCGGCGCCATCACCTGATGCGATCAACTGGATCAGATCACGGTGCTGTTCGGCCGAGCGCAGCCGTTGCTCGGGCGTCAGCATCCGCAAGGCCACAAAATGGCTTCGTTGCGCCAGGTCGCGATGCGCAATGCCGACGTCGCGCAGACGCGGGTTGGGGTTCAATTCCAACAGCCAACGGTGAAAGTCTTCGTCGGCCAATGCCCAGGCCTCGCGATCGTTTATCCGGGCCGCGGCGGCCATGCGCTCTACAGCGTCCGAAAGGTCGGACAAATCGTCCAGGGTCGGTTTGGTTTCGGCGAGCTGGCGCGCCGCCTCGACCTCGACGGCGGATATCACCTGGTAAATCTCCGTCAAATCGTCGGCCGAAAGGGAGATGATCCTGACGCCCCGTTTCGGGATGATCTCGACGATGCCTTCCGCCTGCAGGCGCAGCAGGGCCTCGCGAACGGGTGTCCGCCCCAGTTCCAGGTCTTCCGACAGCCGAGCCGCATCGATCTGTTCGCCCGGCGGCAACGTACCGCTGATGATCCTGTCCTTCAGGCGCGCGTAGGCGGCATCGGTCCGCGACATCTTCTGTTCGGAGGATTGTTGAATTTTCTCTTTATTTTCAGTTTGTTGCATGTGAATTGATCGCGCACCCCTTGGAGAGCTTGATATCATATCAGATATGTGCTTTGTTATATATTACAAAATATATTTTATAGAACAACCCAAAACACCACCACTTGAAATAAAGTGAGGCCGGTTCGGTGGAAAAAGCGGATAGGGAAGACCTAGCTCGTTCGGATGTCTACGACATCGCGGTGGTGCCGGGCGATGGAATAGGTCCGGAGGTCAGCGACGCTACCGTCAGCGTCCTCGAGCACGCCCTCGGCGCCTCGGTCCGAACGAATTTTACCGATCACGCGGCCGGCGCCGAGTGTTACTTGGAAACCGGAACTGCCTTTCCCGAGGCCACGCTGGCCGCCTGCAGGGCTGCCGATGCCGTCCTGCACGGTGCCGCCGGCCTGCCGGGTGTGCTCTATCCGGACGGCACCGAGGCGGGCCAGGATTTCTCCATGCAGGTCCGCGCCGGCCTCGACCTTTACGCCAACATCCGTCCCATTCATTTTTTGTCGGGCAGCCCGCAACGGCTGGCCGGAATCCGGCCGGGCGACATCCGGTTCACCATCGTTCGAGAAAACACCGAAGGCCTTTATGCGGCGCGGGGCGGTGGCAACATCCTGCGCGGTGACACGGCCACCGACACGCTGGTCCTCACACGAACCGGGATCGAACGCATCGTCCGCATGGCGGCGCGGATCGCGCTCAATGGCGACGGAGCGCCCGAGGATGGTGTCAAACGCGTATCAATCGTCGACAAGGCCAACGTGCTGCGCAGTTACGCCTTCTTCCGGACCGTCGCCGACGAGGTGCTGGCCGGCTACCCGGACCTGGAGGTCGAACACGTCATCGTCGACGCCATGACCGTCCACATGATCGAACGGCCTCAGCATTTCGACGTGGTCGTTTGCGAGAACCTGTTGGGTGACATCCTTTCCGACCTGGGGGCCGCGATCATCGGCGGCATGGGCGTGGCGCCGTCCGGCGAAACCGGGGATGAGCACGGCATGTTCCAGGGGTCCCATGGGACGGCCCCCGCCATCGCCGGTAAAAACGCGGCCAACCCCATCGCCTGTATCCTGTCGGGTGCCATGATGCTCGAGTGGCTGGGCGAGCGCCATTCCGATTCGAGACTGACCATGGCCGCGAAACGGGTCCGCTCGGCAACCGAAGCGGTCCTCGCCGAGGGCCGCTGGGTGACACCGGACCTGGGCGGCCGGGGCTCTTCGACCACAGACTGTACGGAAGCCATCCGCGCGGCCCTTGACGCGGGCTGAACGATGATGGCCCTCACCAAGATCGGAACGACCGGGCTCGCGCTCCCCGCCATGGGCCTCGGTTGCGGGACTCTGGGCGACCCCGATGAAGTCATCTCGGAAGCGCAGGCGCAAGCGACCCTCCAGGCGGCCTGGGACGGCGGCATCCGCTATTTCGATACGGCACCCTGGTATGGCAACACCAAAAGCGAACACCGCCTCGGCCATTTCCTGCGCCAGCAACCGCGCCAGGAATTCACCGTCACCACCAAGGTCGGGCGCGTCTATTTCCGGCCCGATGACCCTGCCGGTTTCGGGCATTCGCCCTGGATGGCGCGGTGGAAAGGCGGCTTGCCGTTCGACTTGAGATTCGACTACAGCCGCGACGGGCTCCTCCGTTCCTACGAGGATAGCCTGATGCGGCTCGGTCTCAACCGGGTCGACGCGCTGGTCATCCACGATCTCGATTTTCGCCACCAGAAGACGGAGGAGGGCGTGGCCCGCGCCCTCGATGTTCTCGAGAACGAGGGTGGTTACCGGCTGCTCCGCGATCTCAAGGAGGCCGGCGAAATCAAGGCGATCGGTGTCGGTATCAACCATGACGGCATGATCAAGCGCTTCCTCGAGCGGTTCGAGATCGACTATTTCCTGATCGCCATGCCCTATACGTTGCTTGACCAGACGGCCATGGATCGGGAATTTGACCTCTGCGCCGAACACGGCGCCGGCGTCGTCATCGGCGCCGTTTTCGCCTCGGGCATTCTCGCGCATGGCGCGGGCGAAGGCGGCCGGTACGCCTACCAACCGGCCTCCGCCGAAATCATCGAGCGGGTCCGCCGGATGGAGGCGGTCTGCACCCGGTTCGGTACCGCGCTTTCAACCGCAGCCTTGCAGTTCCCCCTGGCCCATCCGCTGGTCGCATCGGTGATACCCGGCGCCAATTCGCCCGGTCAGGTGGCGCAGAACCTGGACGCGCTTTCGGCTTCGGTCCCGGGTGAACTGTGGATCGAGCTCAAGTCCGCCGGCCTCTTGCGGTCGGACGCGCCGGTTCCCGCCGCCGCCGATTAAACGGGCAGAATGAACGGGCCGATTGGACGGTAAGCCGCCCCCGCGGCAAGGTCGGGGCGGGCCTGAACCTATCTGAAAGGGTAGTTTTTACCCCACCCGGATATCTTCGGAAGCCCACACCGGCAGGTGTTTCATCACATTCATGATTTTGTAATTGTCGGTTCCGCATCGGCCATCCCTGCACGGAATCCGCCGGACGAGTACGGCGTTCCGTGGCCGGTGTGAGAGCTTCACCGTGGATTCGAGACAAAGAAGAGACGATAAAGAAATGGATCCTTTTTACCGCTTCACCGGCACGCGCCGGCCGTATGTAAGACCCTTCCCGGCGATTCGAGCCGAAAGGCTTCGTGGATTCCGGCACACAATGGCGAGGGCGTGACATGTCGAAAAAACATCCCATCATCGCCGTAACCGGGTCTTCGGGCGCCGGTACAAGCACGGTCAAGGTGGCCTTCGAGCATATGTTCCGCCGCGAAGGCGTGAAACCGGCCGTCATCGAGGGCGACAGCTATCACCGCTTCAACCGGGCCGAGATGAAAGAGGCCATGAAGCGTTTCGAGGCGCAGGAAGGCTGCACCAACTTCTCGCACTTCGGTCCCGAGGCCAACCTGTTCGAGGATCTGGAAGAGACCTTCCGCCAATACGGCGAGACCGGCACCGGGAATTGGCGCCTCTATCTGCACAATCACGAGGAAGCGGAAGCCTTCGAAGGCCTGGGCCCGGGAGAATTCACGCCGTGGCAGGGCTTCGACACCGACACCGACATCCTTTTCTACGAAGGCCTGCACGGCTGCGTCGTCGACGAGAATGTCAACATGGCGCGTTACGTCGACCTGAAGATCGGCGTCGTTCCCGTCATCAATCTGGAATGGATTCAGAAGATTCACCGCGACACGCAAACGCGCGGCTATTCCGAGGAAGCGGTGATGGATACAATCCTCAGGCGCATGCACGACTACGTGCACTACATCATCCCGCAGTTCCAATACACGGACATCAACTTCCAGCGCGTGCCCGTGGTCGACACCTCGGACCCGATCATCGCCCGCGACATTCCGACGCCGGACGAAAGCCTCGTCGTCATCCGCTTCCGCGATCCGGAACTGTTCGAGGTCGACTTCTCCTTCCTATTGCAGATGCTGCACGGGTCTTGGATGTCGAGGCGCAATACCATCGTCGTGCCCGGCGGCAAGATGGGTCTTGCCATGGAACTGGTGTTGACGCCGATCATGCGCAACATCATCGAGGAGAAACGCCAGTTGACCCGCGCCACCGCGGCCTGAGCACGGACGGCCGGAACATCGCATGTCGAAAAAACACCCCATCATCGCCGTCACCGGATCGTCGGGCGCCAACCGCAAGACAGTGCGCGAGACCTTCAACGATCTCTTCCGGATCGAAAGCCTGAACGCCGCTTACGTGCAGGGCGATGGTTTTCACCGCTACGACCGCAAGGCGATGAACGAGATGCTCGAGCGCGAGGCGGCGGAGGGGTGCGACACCTTCTCCCATTTCCAGCCGGCCGCCAACCTGTTCGACAAACAGGAAGCGCTTTACCGCCAGTATGGCGAGACGGGAACCGGCCAGCGCCGTTTCTATATCCACAATTGGGAAGAAGCGGAGGCCTTCGAGGACCGGAACCTGGGCCCCGGCGAATTCTCGCCTTGGGAGGACCTGCCGGCTGGATCAGACATGATGGTCTACGAGGGCTTGCACGGCTGGGCCATGGCGCCGAACGCCGATCTCGCCTCGCACGTCGATTTGAAGATCGGTGTCGTGCCGGTGATCAACCTGGAATGGATCCAGAAGATCAACAGAGATACCAACCTACGCGGCTATTCCGAGGAAGCGGTGGTCGAGACCATCCTTCGGCGCATGCCTGACTACGTCCACTACATCCTGCCGCAGTTCCGTCGCGCCGACATCAACTTCCAGCGCGTTCCCGTGGTCGATACGTCGGATCCGATCATCGCCCGCGACGTGCCGACTGTCGATGAGAGCGTCGTCGTCATCCGCTTCCGCAAACCCGAAGACTTTGATGTCGACTTCCCCTGCTTGCTGCGTAACCTCGACGGTTCCTGGATGTCGAGGCGCAACACCATCGTCGTGCCCGGCGGCAAGATGGCCATGGCCATGTTGATGATCCTGCGCCCGATCGTCAGGCGCATGATGGAACGCCGCCTGATGGCGGCCTGATATCCTTTCAGGCTTTCCCGGAGAAGCGGGCGCTCAACCAGCCAGACCAAGCCGTTGCATTCGCCGCCACAGCGTCGTCCGGTCGATGCCGAGCAGACGGGCCGCCTGTGAGCGGTTGCCGCCGGCTTCGTTCAGCGCCTCCTCGATTTCGCGGCTCTGGCGCTGGTCGGGTATGGTTGCCGGGATCGACCGGGGGGCGGCCGATCCGGAATACTCGCGAATATCCTGCGGCAAACTCTCCGGCAACACGACGTTATTGACCGCACAGACCATGGCGTGCTCGACGGCGTTCTCCATTTCCCGGACGTTGCCGGGCCACGGGTAATCCATCATCAGGCGCATGGCGCCGGGCGAACACTCGATCTCGTCCGAATAGCCGCGTTCCATCAAGTTCGAGCAGAACTTCTTGAGCATCAGTGGGATGTCGCCGGGCCGGTTCCTGAGTGCCGGGATCAGCAAGGGAATGACGGCCAGCCGGTAGAACAGGTCGGAGCGGAACTCGTTGGCGTCGACCATGTCCTTCAGGTTCTTGTTGCTGGCGCTAATGATGCGCACGTCGACCCGGATCGGTTTGTCGGAGCCGACCATCTCGAACTCCTGGTCCTGGACGGCGCGTAGCAGTTTTGCCTGCAGATGGAGCGGGATCTCGCCGACCTCGTCGAGGAAAAGCGTTCCCTTGTCGGCGGCCTGGAACCGTCCCTGGCGGTCCTGGGTGGCGCCGGTGAAGGCTCCTTTGACGTGGCCGAACAGTTCCGACTCGATCAGCGGTTCGGGAATCGCGGCGCAGTTGACCTCGACGAAGGGGCCGTTGGCGCGCAAGCTCTTGCGGTGGATTATTCGCCCCAGGTGGGTTTTGCCGGTGCCCGACTCGCCCTGCAGCAGGACGAAGGCGTTGCTGGCCGAGACCTGGTCGATCTTGGTCAGAATGTCGAGCATCCTCGGGTCATTGGTGACCATCTCGTCGCTGCGGCGGTTGAGCACCGCTTCCAGGTTCCGCGTGTCGGTGCGGTCCTGGGTGATGACGAGGCGCAGCCTTTTTTTGCTCTTCGGCGTCTGGATGACGCCGGTGTGGAACTCCAAGTGCCGGGGCGGTCCTTCGCCGTTGACCCGCCGTTCGAGACGGACGAACCCGTCGTCGAGGATGTAATCCCTCGTCCCGCCGGCCTCGGACATGGTGCCCAGGTCGCCGATACCGATGCTCTCCAGGGATTGGATCGGTGTATTGGAGGCCAATCCCAGCATCTCGCCGGCGGCCGGGTTCTGATAAAGCACTTCACCCTTCTCGTCGGCGATGATCACACCTTCGTCCATGAACGAAACGATGGCCTCTAGAAGCGGGTAAAAATCGTTCAATCCCTGCATAACTGAATGTGATCCTTATCGATCTCGCCAGCCGATTGGTGTACCATCGGGGTCCGCTGACGGACCCATTATCGAGCTGTTGCGGCCTGTTGCATCTTCCAGAGTGTTGCGCAACAGGAACAATAGTCGGTGCTGGACTGAAAATCCAATAAATTCAAATCTGTAGATTCGAATTTCATGCCCTAGTCACTTTTTTCGACCGTTGCACCGTTGCAATCACTGCAACATGGGAATTGTTTGTTTTCAATGCACTATGAATTGGCACGACCCTTGCTCATACGATCAGGACGGTCTGTTTAACTGGGAGAGGTTCCATGGCTGATCTTTTTACCGCAGAGTGGATGGCGAAGTTCCAGGAGGCTTGGAATGCCGACGGCGAACTTGCTGGAGAACTCGAGAAAATCGGTTTCAACTCGACCATCGCATATGGTTTCGATGGCGACGACAACCCCTTGGGCGTGCTCGTCGTCGAGAACGGTAAGGCGATCGCGGGGGCGGCCTACGACGGCCAAGATCTCGATTGGGATCTGCGCGCCACCAAGGCGAATTGGGAAGGCTGGCTGAAGAAGCCGCCGGGCCTGATGGGTCTCGGCATGGCCTATACGTCGGGCAAGCTGAAGTTCAAGGTCGGCGACTACGCCGGAATGATCAAGGACCCGCGCATGGCGGGGCCGTTCATCAAGAGCTTCTCGGCCATGGGAAGGGTTTGATTGATGCGCTTCCCAGCCTGGCTTATCGCGCTCGGGTTGGCGCTATCCGGTGCGGCTGCCCAGGCGGCCGACTACCAGACGGTCGTCGCCAAGTCCGAACGGGTGGCAGCGACGTCGACCGTCGGCGGTACCGTCATCCCTTATAAGGAAGTGACCCTGGCCGCCCAGGTGCCGGGTCAGGTCCTGTTCCTTGCCGGCAGCGAAGGCGACGCCTTTCAAGCCGGCGCCCTTCTCCTGACCATCGACGACGACGACCTGCAGGCCCAGCGCCGCGCCGCCATGGCCGACATGATGCACGCCGAGTCGATCCTCAGAAACGCCCGGGTCCAGTATTCGCGCGAAATGTGGGCGCCCAGCGTCAACAACGCCTACCGTTCGCCCGGCATGGCCATGCCGATGATGTTCGACCGCATGTTCTCGCGCGGCTTCGGCAACATAACCGGCCTTTCCGGATCGAACCAATGGATCGAGCGCTACGCCGATCTGTCGAGCCAGGCCAGCCATCTCAACCAGGCGCAATCGCGGCTGCTGTCGTCGCGCGCCCAGGTCGAGACCCTCGACGCCAAGATCAAGGATGCCCGTATGACCGCGCCCTTCGAGGGGGTCATCATTTCGAAGATGGTCGAGGCCGGCGATACCGTGCAGCCAGGCCAGCCGCTCATGAAGTTCGCCCATACCAAATACCTGCGCATCCAGGCGGAAGTTCCGGTGCGCCTGGCTTCGGCGCTGCGCGAGGGCATGATCGTCCCGGCCCGCCTCGACGTGCACACGGCCGACATCACCGCACGCGTGGCGCGCATCTATCCCATGGCCGACGCGACGCGCCATACGGTGACCGTCAAGTTCGATCTGCCGATCGGCGTGCGCGGCGGCCCCGGCATGTACGCCGAGGTCCGTATCCCGGAGCCCAGCGGTGGCGAGCGCGAGTTCGTCGTGGTGCCCTCCCAGGCCCTGATCTGGCGCGGCAGCCTGCCGGGTGTCTTCATCCTGAAGAACGGCAAACCGTCGCTGCGTCTGATCCGTCTCGGCGCACCGGCCGGCGGCGGCAAGGCCAGCGTCATCGCCGGGCTCAAGGGCGGCGAGGAAGTCATCGTCAACCCGTCGGCCGGCATGGCGTCGGGTGGCACGGTGAACAACTGACTTACGAACGAATTAAAGACTGACAGGGAAGACAATGTCGGACGCTCCTCAGCAGACCGATAAGAAACCGGAAGAAACCGGACACGCCGATCTCGGGCTGGCCGGACGCATGGCGCGGGCGTTCATTCATTCGCCGCTGTCGCCGTTGCTGTTGATCGCCAGCTTGGCCATCGGCGTCCTCGGCCTGGCCTTCACGCCGCGCCAGGAGGACCCGCAGATTTCGGTCCCCATGGTCGATGTCTTCTTCCAGTACCCGGGCGCCTCCTCGGAACAGGTGGCCAGCCTCGCCGTCGATCCGCTGGAGCGGATGATGAGCGAAATACCCGGCGTCAAACACGTCTATTCCGCCTCGCAACGAGGCAACGGCATGGTCACGGTCGAGTTCGATGTCGGCGAGGACATGGAGCCCTCCCTGGTCAAGCTCTACGACAAGCTGATGTCCAACATGGACAAGGTGCCGCCCGGCGTGTCGGAACCCATGGTCAAGCCGAAGGGCGTCGACGACGTGCCCGTCGTTACCCTGACCCTTTGGTCCGAGGACATGGACGACGCCGTTCTCCGCCTCGTCGCGCTCGACGTCCTGCAGCGCCTGAAGGAGGTCAGGAACACGTCGCAGAGTTTCGTCGTCGGCGGACGCTCGGAACAGATCCGCGTCGAGATCCTGCCCGAGCGCCTTTCCGGTTTCGGCGTCAGCGTCGGCCAGCTGGCACAGACGATCAGTTCGGCCAACAGCGAGCGCGAGACCGGATACGTGGAATCCTCTGAAGGCAGCTTCACGCTCCACTCCGGCGCCTTCCTGAAGAGCGCCGAGGACGTCAAGCGGCTGATCGTCGGCGTGCGCAACGGCAGCCCCATCTATGTGCGCGATGTCGCCTTGGTCTCCGATGGTCCGGCCGAAACCCGCTCCATGGTCCGCTACTACACCGGACCGGCCTACGACGAGGGGGCGGCGGTCCCGAAAGGCGCACCGGCCGTGACCATCGCCATCGCCAAGAAACCCGGAACCAACGGTGTCACCGTCGCCCAGGACGTGCTCGATCAGGTCGAGCGCCTGAAGGGCCGGGTCATTCCCGACAACATCCACGTGTCGATCACGCGTAACTACGGCGAGACGGCCAACGACAAGGTCAACGAGTTGCTGTTCAAGCTGTTCGTTGCGACCGGCGCGGTGACCCTGCTGGTCTGGTTCTTCCTCGGATTCCGGGCGGCCATGGTGGTACTCATCGTCATTCCGGTGGTTATCCTGACGACCGTGTTCTCGGCCTGGATCCTCGGTTACACCATCGACCGGGTCAGCCTGTTCGCATTGATCTTTTCCATCGGCATCCTGGTCGATGACGCCATTGTCGTCATCGAGAACATATACCGGCGCTGGTTGATGAAGGGCGAGATCGATACGGAAACCTCCGTCGACGCCGTACGCGAGGTCGGCAACCCGACCATCCTCGCCACCTTCACCGTCATCGCCGCATTGCTGCCCATGGGCTTCGTCAGCGGCATGATGGGCCCCTACATGCGCCCGATCCCAGTATTGGGTTCCGTGGCCATGCTGTTCTCGCTCTTCGCCGCCTTCATCTTCACGCCGTGGCTGGCCATGCGCATCCGGCCGTCGCTGGAGGCCATGCAGAAGGCACAGGACAAGGAGCACCAGCAAAGTGAACGCCTCGAAGGTTGGTTCCGCCGCATCCTGGTGCCGCTGATCCAAAGTCCGGCCAAGAATAAACTGTTCCGGCTGACCATGTACGGTGTGCTCTTCGCCTGCCTCGCCATGTTCTACACGACCGCCGTTTCCGTGAAGATGTTGCCGCTCGACAACAAGCCGGAGTTCAACGTTGTCATCAACATGCCGGACGGCGTCGCGCTGCCGGATACGGCCAACGTTTCCGAGCAATTGTCCGAGGAACTCCTCAAGATTCCCGAAGTCACGGCCGTGCAAAGTTATGTCGGCACCGCCTCACCCTTCAACTTCAACGGCCTTGTGCGCCACTATTATCTGAGGCGTGATCCCTGGCAGGGTGATATCCAGGTGCAGCTCCTGCACAAAAACGACCGCGAACGCTCGAGCCACGAGATCGCCGACGCCGCCCGCGGCGTGCTGACGCCGATTGCCGAAAGGCTGGGCGCGCGCATCCAGGTCGTCGAGATGCCGCCGGGACCGCCGGTCCTGCAAACGGTGGTCGCTGAGATCTACGGACCCGACGACCGCACCCGGCGCCAGGTCGCCGCCGACATGACCCGCATGTTCGAGAAGGCGGAAAGCGTCGTCGACGTCGACAACCTGATGCAGGCGCCCTATCCGGTTTGGGAATTCGTCGTCGACCGTGAAAAGGCGGTCCGGCGCGGCGTCTCGGTCGAGGACATCAACAAGCAGCTCGAGATGGCCATGGGCGGCTACAAGGTCGGCGACGTCAAGGTCGGCACGACGCTGGAGCCCAGGTTCATCGTCATCCAGTTGCCGATGGCCATCCGCTCGCAGTTTGCCAGGCTCGGTGAATTGCCGGTGCCGACGGCGTCGGGTGGCCTGGTGCCGCTGGCCGAACTCGGCCGGTTCAAGCGTATCACCAAGGACCCGATCCTGTTTCACAAGGATCTGAGGCCGGTCGAGTTCGTCACCGGCGAGGTCACCGGCCGTCTCGGCGCGCCGATCTACGGCATGCTGGCCATCGAGGACCTGTTGGCGGACTACAAAGCCCCTGACGGCGTGACGCCCAAGTCCCACTACATCGGCCCGCCGGAGACCGGCTTCGAAAGCGGCTTCGAGTGGAGCGGCGAGTGGACCGTCACCTACGAGACCTTCCGCGACATGGGCATCGCCTTCGCCGCCGCCTTGATCCTCATCTACATGCTGGTTGTCTGGGAGTTCGGCAACTTCCGCCTGCCTGGTATCATCATGGCACCGATCCCGCTGACCTTGATGGGCATCATCCCCGGTCACTGGCTATTCGACGCACCCTTTACCGCCACTTCGATGATCGGGTTCATCGCGCTGGCCGGGATCATCGTGCGCAACTCGATCCTGTTGGTCGATTTCTCCAAAAAAGCGGTCGAGGCCGGCCTTGATGTTCGCGAAGCGGTCATCCAATCGTGCAAGGCGCGGACGCGCCCGATCATCATCACCGCGCTGGCCCTTGTCGCCGGCTCCAGCGTCATCCTGACCGACCCGATCTTCCAGGGCATGGCTATCTCGCTGATGTTCGGCGCCATCATCTCGACGCTCTTGACCCTGGTCGTCATTCCGCTGAGCTGCGTCAAGGCCGAAGCCTCCTTCTGCCCGACCGACGGGACCGTGGCCATGCAAGCCGGCGCCGGCGGAGCTGCCGAGGCCGGACCGCAGGAGGCCAAACCCGGCCTGGGCGCCAAGATCAGCACCGCCGTGACCATGGCGTTCTACGCCGTCCGGGCCTTGTTCATCTTCGCCTGGATGGGCCTCAAGGCACTCGCCTCGAAGTTCGGCGTGGCCGAGAAACTGACCATGGTCTTCTACGCCCTCAGGGCCCTGCCGTTCTTCGCCTGGCTGTTCATCAAGGAATCGATCAAGGGCCTGGCGGCGCGCATCGCCGCACCGCCGCCACCGCCGGCTCAACCCGCTGCCGCTAATCCGGCGCCAACGACCAACCCGGCACCTACACCGGCACCCTCTCCGGCCTCAAATCCGGCTCCCGTGCCAGCGCCGGTGACGGCGGCGGCACCGCAACCGGCGGCCGTTTCCGAACCCGTGGTGGCGTCCGATGCGACGCCGGCCCCGTCCGCCGAACCCGAGCCGGCACCGGCCGTGGTCGAGCCTGCCGCGGAACCGCCGGCACCGGTGAAACCGGCGGCCAAGCGCAAGACGGCAGCCAAAAAGGCCGTGAAGAAAGCCGAGAAAAAAGCTGAGAAACAACCTGTGACGAAAACGACTCCGAAAAAGACGGCCACCAAACCGGCAGCGGAGAAGGCCGAAAGGAAGACGGCGGTCAAACCGGCGCCGAAACCGAAAGCGAAAGCGGCTCCCAAGGCGACGCCGGCCAAAAAGCCGGCCAAGTCAGCGGCGAGCGCCAAGCCGAAGGCAAAACCGGCTCGGCCGACCGTAGCGAAACCGACCGGCCAAGACAGCCCGACGGCGTCGCGGCGACGCGGTGCCCGGCGGGGCATTCGCTTGAAATCGAGATAGGTGACGCCGCGAGCGGCACCAGTAAAGGAGTTTGACATGCGTATCGTATCCCTGATTTCGGCAATCGCGATTGCGGCACCGCTGGCGGCCAATGCGTCGGAAGGTGAGTCCAAACCGGTTCCTCCGGCACCCAGCGGTCCCTACAGCTCGTCGCAACTCCCGGCCCAGCAGGGCGGTTTCCCGCCGCCGATGCCGGGCGGCATGCCGCCCATGGGATACGACCCCGCCGTGCAAGGAGCCCAGCAAGGTGCCGG
>Ga0066187_1000475_pt1 | contig 13564 bp, 9 predicted proteins | sample WorMetexBAHAMAS1_FD_58706 | JGI IMG/M metagenome (GOLD analysis project Ga0066187, IMG submission 58706) | Marine gutless worms symbiont microbial communities from Max Planck institute for Marine Microbiology, Germany - Inanidrilus exumae... | ecosystem: Host-associated > Annelida > Digestive...
ACTTTTCAGCCTACTCGCGGCAAGCATTAAAAAATTTATGCGAATAATGGCTCCGGCCACTATCAGCCAAGGCTTGAATTCTTTAGTGCACGAAAAGTCAGCCTTATCTGTTTTTTTCTCTAAAAAACTTTTTACTAAAAGACTTATTTGGGTGGTGGTAGCTTTCGACACTTGAGACTTAAATGTCGAAAGCTTCCACCACCCAATGACCCAAATGTCAATTTTCATTTATTATTAAATAATAATTTTTTGACCGATTTGAACTCTTAAAGCAGCCAAGGGGCCCGCATTTGGCACAGCACCCGGGTCCGTACTAGCCTTAATGCGGCCCTGTGGAGAATTTTGAAAATCGGTCAGTATTTGGCAAAGTTAGAGACAAAGTGATATAGTGGTACCTTTTTTCCGGACACGGTGTATTTCATCCACTGATGTAAATCACTTATAAGAAACTTACATATATTGGTGACGTGCTGCCACTGATTGACAACCAGAATCTCATTTCCGTATGTAAACCACGAAATATACTTCAGCCAAATGAGAAAGTCTGGTATAGACCTGTGAACACCACACCACAGTGTATATTTATCAGTTTTACATTCTACCCGTTGTGTTTACAGTTACTATATATCGTATCATATCGGTATGTCTATGCCCACATCTATATACATAGCAGAATAAATAACATATTGGCACCATGAATAACCTCTACTTCCAGTTTCCAAGAATACTTCCACGCTAGATGCTTTCGAGTTATCTAGCCGATTCGTTAATTCACGGAGTTGGTCTTGAACCAACGCAATAGTGAATTTCAGTACGATCTTGAATTTTTCTAGGTTAAATTGCACTCAGATTTTCTTCATACTGTGGTGTGTGTCTTGCTTGGGTAATAGATAGTTTTATGTTGTAGATTAGCTTATATACCAAAATTGCATAAACGCATAACACCCCTCATTCTTTTATATTCTTGTCTAGTAGGTAAATTTTGGGGTACCTTGTTCAGCAAAGATGGGGTGTCGTATAGGCGGACCGCGACGTTACTTAATAATGACTAGCACCGCCTTAGACTATCTTTTGCCTTACTCAGTCTTAGCCAACGAACGTGGCTTAGCCCAAATGAGGCGACGCAACACGATTGCGCCGCCGACCTCAGTCAGTCTTAAGCTAGCCATCGAAGTAGTAGTAGCAACAGGGAGTTCTACTCTCATCATTCTCAAATTCCTACTGAACGATCCCGTGTTGATTACTTGATTAACTACCTAAGTTAGACACCACAAAACATTCACACACTCCCTATCCATATGGATATTATACAATAACACAATGATACTCACAAGAGAGTAAGATTTTGAACACATATATCCACACCAAATAAGATGGATAAATAATGAGGACCTGCTAGTAGGCCTACTAACAAGAATGTTGTTATCTTGAAAGTTCTACTTACTCGGGGTTAACGAAGAATCCACCGATTGTGGAAAATGGAACGACGATGAGTGGACCGATAGCCAGAGCCAGGTTCACGTTAATGGTAGCACATGATAGCAAGTAACCTACAGAAAAATTATTACAAAAAAACAACAATGTCTTTCAGTTCTTTCAGTCTTGTTTCTCACCTCATACTACTCTCGTACTATCACTTATAAGAGGCATCGTACAAATTTGCTGACCATAAAAATCTGCATCGCTACTTTGGTATTTGTGCGATCTAGTTGTAACCTATAGTTAAGATATATTTTGTTCATATTTGTAATGTGTCTGTGTATTTATTTCTATTTAGTTACGTTTGTTATATTTTATCTTTTTTCCTTTTCATTTTGTTGCTACCGGATTTTCCTCGTGAATAAAGATATTCAATATCTAAGCTTAGTCTTCAGAGTTGCCTGAAGCTAAATAACTGTGTCGTTTTTTTACATAACGGAATGCTGTTTTAATACACTTTATCACTACAAACGCTAATTGCTTTTGAAAGTAATTAACAACTTGGAAGTTATTAAGAAGACTAAACTTTTGGCCCACTCTATGTAAACATATATCTAAATTTATGACGAATTGCTCATAAGTATAGTAATCATTTTAACAAGCGAAAACTGAGAAAAATTGCTCTTCGTCTTACCGAACGAAATGGCAGCGTTGCAAGTGAGAAGATTAACAGCAAGGCAAATGAAGAATGCCTCAGCAGTTGGATATAATCCTAGCAAAATAAATATCAATCGCATTTAACAAGCTACTTCAGAAATTTTTATTTACCCGAAACAATGAATCTGACCAATGTTTAATGTTACTATTTTATAATAAAAGTAATTACAGTCCCAACAAATGTTTTCATGCTAGTATCTTATTGATATAATGACAGTATTACTGCGAAACATTTATTTTATAATGAAGCTCGTACAATAGCACACAATAAAAAATTAAAAAAAACTGCGATACACAAATTATCCAAAGTGAAAGCAACGTCTCATAACACAACGTAGGTACCTCAAATAGTCTACTTGTGGCACATAGCATGTGGTACAAACATGTTTCAAGAAAGGACGAGAATTGTTGGGTGAAAATGCATGGTTTAAAAGGTGAAGGGTGTAAGACCTAGAGGCAGATCACTTTGACACAGTGGTTGTGGAAATGTGGAAACAGACCGTCTGATTCGACAATTACAGAAGGAGGATGCTATGGCCCGCTCGTAGTAAGTGGACTGCTACCGCTGTTACTACTGCAACTTTCAGTTTTTTAAATTTACCTTGTTTGTCCGAGTTAGTCCAAGTTGAGCAGGGTCCCTCAAAACAGAATTTGTGTCGATAATAATTATTGAAACAACATTTATAGGCTAGACGTCTTTCCTGTCACTCAACGGACAACGTTAATGCCTAGTTGAGTTCTGCTTTCTGTTTTCGATTAACCGACCAGTTTCGCCGTGGTGTTAGGCCGGTTTGACTAAAACGTTTGGCACTGGTAAAATATGTTTAGGTCGGACATACGAACATTGACACACTAGTACAGTATAGTGAAGAAACTCACCAACGCAGAAGTACACGATGATTGTAAACACGGTGGGTAGAATGAGAAACTGAGAACACTACAACACAGTCCAGCAAGTAGAAGCGCAGATTATTTATTTATTTATTTATTATTATTATTATTATTATTGTAAACGAATATTAAAGTGTCATGTAGTCTCACAAAACATCGGTGGCACAACGAAAAGTAAACAGAACAATATGAAGCAGGTTAATAGTCAGGCATTGACTGAGCGGCTGATGATTGATGTTTTCTGCTATCACTTAAAAACGGCGAGCGATGACGTCAGGCAGCAAAAAAATTCAAACCCAATCTGCAGTGACACCGAAGTTGTAGGCGACGAGTTGTGGAATGTTCATCTCGGACGAATGTAGTAGCATCATCAAGCTCCCAGAAGGCCAAAACCACAGATCCGCGAATATAACAGTGTCACCCTAACGGGACGTAAAACTACTGGCCCGCCGTAACGTGTTGCCTCTGGTGAGTTACGTTGCATATGCACCGCCGTGAAGTTTTACAGACGACCACACACGACTACGACAGAGATCATCACTAGTCTGGCCCTCCTACACTATGTGTAGGTGGACCAGTAACAAGGTGTCGCCCTAACGAAACGAAACTCTACTGGCCCGCCGTGCAGTGTTGCCATGGAGCTACAATTTGACTGGAGGCGGCATGACGTCATCGCCTGGCCTGAGCGGATGAAGCCGTTTCTAGTCTAATTATAGCGCCGTAGAGTGTTACACACTACGACAGACGACAACAGACGCCAGAGAGCAAAACAATACTGGTCCCCTACACTATGTGTAGGCGGGCCAATAACAAGTAGAACAAGGCAATCGCAGACATCAAACTTCGTCCCGGTGCCGCCAACTGGCGAACATAACCTAATATAGACTGTCTTTGATTCTGCCCCATTGGCCAAATTATGTGAAAATATGACGTCATTCACAAAGCTGAAGTACACAACGTGTTGCATTTCGTTAGAGGAGGACTGAGCCACGGTACCAGATAACAAGTACAGAAAATTTTGTAAAATTTGGACAGGTGGTTTCTGATATTTGTGAGCGGACACACAAACATACAGACCTAAAAAACATACAAACAGACACGCTGATGGCAATACTTCGCGCCTCTGTCGGGAGCGAAGTGAAAATCAAAAAAGATGCAATTGTAAACGGCAGACTCTGCAGATTTCGCCTCCGGTGCCGCCACCTGGCGAATTGGACGAAACGTACACGTCGTCTGATTGTGGCCCATTCGCTCCATTATATGAAAACGTGACGTAATCACAAAACCGGATGTACATAACATTACCGTTAGAGAAGAACCGAGCAACGGCCAGCCACAGGTATCATGTAAAGAAAATTTGGTGAAATTTGGACGTGATACGTTTGAGATATGACATCGGACAGACCGACAAACAGACAGACAGACAGACAGACAAGCATAGGCCTACATGCACATAAGAGACACGCTGAACGCAATACTTCACACCACTACCGAGGGGGCGAAACAATCAAACAATCACCGTAAGTCCGTAATGGCATATAACTGTGCTCTAAGGAAATATTTAAATTATCTGACGAGGAATATAAATTATATTTAAAATATTTATAACGAACACAAATGACATAAAACTCAGACAGTAATGTACATTGCAATAGTCAATAGTCCACACATTGAGTTTGCTTGCTTCAAGTAAAGAGATAAAACTGTCGAACTTTTGTTTACTTTGTTCAAGCAAAGTGCTAAAATATCGGCGAAAATATCCAACGCCCTTAATTCATAGAGTTAGAAAAGACAACACGAGAAGCACTAACATCGGCCATTGTCTTGCAGATAAAGTAGACGTCACACCGATACATGCCGTTATGATGTTCGCGCATAAACACTGGAAACTCTGCCGGGATGGTCTGCGACGCATCAACAAAACTCCTGGCTTATAAAATTCATCAACCGCTGAAAATTTAGGCTCATACAGTCAAATATTTCTCATACAAGGTCTGCTAATATGTAGTAATAATAAGTTTAACATGTTTATGCAGATTTAAAAAAGATGCAGTCGGAGACGGCCGACTTCTCCCCGGTGCCGCCACCTGGCGAACTGGACGAAACATACGCGTCGTCTTTTAATTTGGCTACATTTGCTTAATTATGTGAAATATGACGTCATCCACAAAACCTGAAGTACATAACGTATTGCATTTTCGTCAGAGAGGACCGAGACGCGGCCATGGTTAACACGTGCAGAACATTTGGTAAAATTTCGACGTGTCTTTCTGCGATATGCCAGTGGACATGCAGACAAATAGAAAAACAGACAGACATGCAGACACGCTGATCTCATTATTTCGCACCCCTACCGCAGAGGCGGAGTAAAAACTGTAAAATGCTACGAGTGAGCGTGAATGTTACAGCCTATCACTATAGACGACGGCTTGGCTTAGTGATAGAAGTTACTCAACGTCGCGATCCCGGTTAGTACTGGGATGGTTTACCATCTTCGGACGGTCAAACCACCTCGGTATGTAACCAGCGATCCAGGCCAACTCAACCTGATCTCCGTGGTAAGCACAATGAGTACTGACGATGACTTCGGCCACTGCTAGAAAAGAAACGCCGAGTTCTGTGTAATAGCAGGCCATACTACCACTACTACCAGTGCCAGGCGACGGCATACTGATCTAGTCGAAGGCGCAGGAGGATGTTAACTATAAGCCGGCCATCCGGCAGACCTCCGTCGTACCGTATGCTGGCTTAGCTGGGTCTTCTTCTTCTTCGTATCACTGTAGACAACATTGTTTGTCGTTAATTTGTTCTAGTGCAAACAGTTGATGACGTTCAAACAGAAACAGTCTAGCTGACCATGATGACGTTGAAGACGAAGCCGAACGTCATCTGCGTCAACATCATGTACAGAGATCCGTTGATGTTGTTGACGCTGAGCTGATTCAGGGGTTGACGCCAGTATATCAAGCCAATCAAGAAACCGATGAACTGCACCGTATTTAACCACTTTCCAATCAACTTACGTTAAACAACTTATCTCTAGTTGCAGGCTGCATAAGTTTAAAGATATTTTCTTGTATATATTATGACATTGATGAACGCGGTACTTGTGTAAACATTCAGCTAACGATATTCGTTTAAAAACATAGTATCATAGCGTTTGCTGAACATCGATGATGCCAATCCAACTATGTATTTTTTAAAGTTGAACTGTAAAACAAAATACTTTTCAGGTTGGGTGTGTATCTTTTTGGCCACAGTTAACGCCAGCGCCTACGTTTTGTAGACTAGTTTTATAATGCTCATTACGAAAGAGAGATATCGTTCCTTTCAATATGCTTCATCTTTTCTCTGGAATCAATTCCCAGTTTCTTTCCGTCAGCCTTTAACCAGTCTATCGCTGACACCCTTTCGCATCAGTCACAGCATCCTTCTCTCTTGATTCACCACTCTCGCCTTCTATCACTCCCCCACTCTTTCACTCGTGGCTTAAAACCAACCTCTTTCACAAATCCTTCCCGCCATAAACTCTCTTTCTCTTTCAGGACTGCCTTCATCACTACAGCTGGGACCGGATCTTCTGAATCTGAACTAATCGGTTTTTGTTCTTAGTTCTTTTTGTTATTACCGTCAGAATTTCCCGCACGTTATTTAGATTACACATAATAATAATAATCTTCGTTTATTTGATTAATGAAAAACTGCACAATCAACAGATTTCGAATTTCGGGTTTTCGACCCGAAGAGGCGACACATTGCACCGATGAGGTGAGATTTCACCCCCATCGGGACCCAAGTTATAAATTTTAATAAGTTTGGGAATATAAATGCCAAGGCGAGCACATCCTTTGCACGATTCTTACGAAATGTTTTTAGCATTTCTGACTATTACCAAGTGGCTTAACAGCTGAGACTTGTTACTGACCACATTTTGTTGCTTTGTACCGTAATAACATTTCTCTGCGTATGATATATACGAAATATGGATCAATACAATAATAGTACATGTTACGTTATGGTTTACGTTACGTGATGTCATTAGCGACGCTGTAAATTGGGATTTACATATACTGTGGCCGTCTAGACCATCAGTTTGCGTAAACTGGTGATTATTTTATGGTAAATTCCCACGCATTCATTTTCTGTCATCACAGTGCCATGAGCGTCCGTGGTATACATACTGTACCAGTGGTATGAAACCACGGTCGCCAAAAATCAGCTAAGTTCACAGTTTTGAACAAAGTTCCAGAGAGAATTAAGTAACCTTAATTTTGTAGACTCCTTCGAATGCCCTTCCGAAACAATGTAGGATAAGTCGACGGTAGCTTCTATGCCAAAGACAGCTCGAGCCGTTTAGCCTTACTGGTAGCACTCCGACTTTTGACCGGCATATCAGGGCCATAGCATATACCGCGCTAGCATAGCATCGCGCGGGTAAAATTATAACCGGAATACAGTAACAAGTCCTCACTTATTAGTGTCCGCCGATAAAAAGCAAATATCTTCAGTGACTGACATATCTTACTGTAACTTGTATGAATTTCGTACGGAATATGCCTGGTTCTCGCATGTTGTTCAGCAGACATCTCCACATGACGACATACAGCTGTCGGAAGTACGATGCTTTGTAGCTGTCAGCACAACGTTCATTCATATTCGTTACAATTACACGGACTTGTAGTCAGTCCTCCCAGTTCAAGTCCAAGTCCAAATCCTCACATCTCAAGTCCAAGTCCATCGTTCTGCAAGTAAGCAACAAACAGGCAACTTAGGTTTTACTGTATGCCTATTACTGCAATCATTATCTGACCACACTATACCGATCAAATTTCCGGTAGAATCACAATCAAGTCCTCAAAGTTCAAGTCCAAGTCCAATGCGAATATACGATACGATACGATACGGTATATTTACGTGCGCACGGTGCGCTCAGAAGCTGACGGGAGGGCCAGCTTAATGTAGCGGACGGACCAAAACGAAAAAATAAGAAAAAAACTAAAAACAAAAACCGGGTGATAGTCCGCGAAAGCAGTCAGTGGAAGAACTAAAACTACGGAGGGAGAATTTGAAGTCCAAGTCTGCAAAGAAACGAGACTCAGTCCGACTTGAGGCTAAGACCAGAGTCGTACAACTCTGCAATTACTGTATACAGCATTGCAGCAGTGAAGAATCGAAACACGAAAGATGTTAAGATGCCTGTCACTGTTACCATGACGCACCGCCCCATTCGATCAATTGGACGCGCTCACTCACCTGTAGGATGGTAGTGATTCTGTCCGGATGCCGTTCATGACAGCACGCTACTATTGACTTATACAGGTTTCAGAGGAAAATGATTAAGGTTACCAACTCACTGCAAGGCGGTACCGGCATTTCAGCTTCACGGAATATTTCCGCGGCATACATCTGGTGATAGGCAGTTAACAGTGGATAATGTCAGTATATTTCCAGCTATGCCAGTTTCTGTATATTACCTTTGATGCGGTTTAGTGTGCTGGTGTCTACTCAGTGATTGACTCACTGGAAAGAACACCAAGTTTGGAAATCCGTGTCAATCACCCAGTAGACGAAGGTACCACAAACGTTTCATGTCTTACGGATAATTTACCATCTTTGGTAGTACTTGTCATTGTCAATCTGTATACCAAATGTGATATGCATACATTCACCTGTTCCAAAAAAGGATGTGTTCAAACGCGTCACGTGACTCTAATCACACCAATTTTGGGACAGTTTACCATCCACTTGCCATTGTCAATCTACGTAATAAATTTGAAATGCGTAGCTTTATACATTTCAATGATGACAAGAATGTTCCAAAATTTACTGTCCAACGGTCATTAGAAATGATGCCGTTAAATGTAGGCTAAGTACGTCAGTCCTCTTGGTATTTTGCACAAACTTTTCTTGTACGAACCGTATCTTTGTGTGAGATTGCTACTTTTCCACACACATCTAACATAAGGGGATCCCACAAAGATATCTGTTCCATATTTGGTGTGACATGCGTGGAATTCCTCGACTGCCATCCGTTGCTTGTGTGACTGTCGGTTCTACCGCTTCAATACAATACACGAACATGATGGACAGACTCACAGACACTTCTTGTCAGCTTATACCGCGCTATGCATTTGTGATGCGTGGCAAAAATGAAAATTGCAATCAAAATTGAGGAAATTATTCAGTATTTGTGTTCGCACCGTGATGATGTTACAGTTACTTCATAGAGTTTGTATTACAGTACTCAATTTCAACAGTTACTTCGAAACACGCAAACAACAACAAATACTCACGGCGATATTTCTGAAAACGATTCTTCTTCATACTACAACAACAATACACGAAGCGTGCCATTTTGACAGTATTGTGTTCCTTCAGTGCTTTGACACTGTTGGTTAGCTGACAGGAAGGACATCCAACCCACAAAGATCAAACAAAACCTAAATAAACACACAAAAAGAAATCTAAACCTAACATGCAAAAATGTAAGAGCTGCTTACATCTGTGCATATCATTGTGCACAACTGTCGTACATAACACAGCACAAAGCAATTCTAATTATCTTCCCTCTTATCCTCCAGACAATCGTCAAAGCTCAGATGGGGAGGGGACAGTTATCCCGACAGGTTCTGTTCCAAAACAGGTGCAGAAAGTCGGGGAACCAGTTAACCAATGTTCAAAGTAATTTGGTAAAGATCGCATCGCCGACTTGTCAGTTCTTGACATCTTATATCTAATACATGGTTCCTTGGACCGGCAAGAGTCATTTCCCTGAACGGCATCTCGATCGGTTCAGCCGTTTATGCACAGTAAATACGTGTAACAAACACAGACGCATAGACCACACACGCTACGTGCGACATAACACACATGTAGCAATCGGCCGCATTTTAGGCTTATGCACTGCGTGCAGGCGATGCGGCCTAAAATGTCAACGATATTGATAACCATGCCACGACGAATGATGATAACGCGTTTAGGTATTAACAAACTTAGGTCGAATATCACTGCAATATACATATTTTTCATAAAATACCTGTTACGCAGTCTTAACAAAAACATAACAAGATGCAGTCTGAGACGGCAGACTTCGCCCCCGGAACCGCCACCTAGCGAACTCGACGAAACATACGCATTGTCTCTGATTCTGGCTCATTCGCTGTATTATATGACAGACACAATTACACTATGTCAGTGATCGCAATACTTTGTACAAATCGTACCCCTACCTGAGGCGAAGTAATTAACACAAGATATACACCCACATAACATACGAATAAAACTTGCATTTAATAAATTACAGTAGCATTTAAATTGCCTAGATTACTGTAAGTGTAGTTATAAACTAAAACTGTATAATAAAAACATCCCATTAAATTGTTTCCTAGGCTGTAGCTGTACGCATGAGTTGGCTAATACAGAGACACAAAGTCAGTAGTAGACGACTAGTTCTATAGGTATATTGTCGCTAACTAAATTACGTACAAAAACAACAAATTTTAACGCCGTGCGCACACTCCGCTGGTCATGGGTTCCGACGTGCTCATTGTAAGACAAGTCTGTGTCGAGCCAGGCCCGGATTAAGGTTGGCGTAGGCACTATATAGGCAATGCTCAACCGTAGGCCCTTCCGTCTCACACCCGTCGCCTTCCACGCAATGCAGCTCTTATAAATGAACAAGTATTCAAAGTAATTTGACAAAAGGCCGCATCGCCGACTTGTTACCTCTCGTGGTTGCGAATGGATTCGTCCGATCTTGACTCTCATCTAATAGCTAAGGCCTACGTGGTTCCTTGGACCCACATGACTCAGCCCCTAAACGGCATTTCGATCAGTTCACCCGTTTTTGCACATGTGATGCGGCCTAAAAATAAGCCTAATCTAGTTTCACATTCCGCTGTCGTGAAATGGGCGGCCTTACCATCACACCATTCCCATCACGGTTCGCCTTGGCGATGAGTGCATTCATGTGCTCCGCTTGTTCAGACACTGCGTACGTGTCACATATTTTCTACAATATCATCGCAAACAACGAGAAGTCGACGTAGGACGAGTTACTTACAGTTGTACACAGATTACGGGTAACCATCGTAATGCTCGTATCAGAAATTCGTCACATTACGTGTAATTGCATGTAATATCTGTTCTGTGAATTAACAATTTACAGGAAGCCTACAGCCGCACAGTAGCCTATCATGTAGTGTTGACCTGCATGGTGCAGATCACGTGAAAATTAATAAACTTATTTGCTTACTTAGAGAGCAATATAGAAGGTTGATTGAACATGATTGTCCATATACTCAAAAGAATACATTTTTGGTCTTGTAACAGTGTTTTAACAAATACATCGTACCTCGACTGAAGTGAGGTCGAAATTCAAATCCGTTTAAATACAGCATAACTCAGCATAACAGAAACATATACCATTATAACCGCACTAATTACCGTACTATTCATTTGACGTAATCTGTATAAGTTTCAAGAAAATATACTGCATAGGCTAGATTCTGGAATGTGAAAGGTTAACAAGTTGAACTTGAAAACTATTTTACTTTCCAATACATGAACGTTCATTGGTTAATGAGTAAGTTGCCAGTATAGACACAGTATAGGTGCTGTGAATTTCGTACCATCGTTCTTGCATTTATTTTTCTACTTTTGTGCATAAAACAAGGCCGTAGTTTTCGTAGTACCCCTGGGTGTGTAGCATCCACAAATAACTATCGCGCTCTGTGCTCTCCTCCCCTTTCTTTCTCCTTCTCTTCTGCTGGCTGGAGCAAAAAAACAGGCCATGGCCACTCTGAGTCAAATACTTCACAACGTAAAGTATTGACACGTTTAATGTGTGGTTAGATCATCAATGATAACTGTTTTACTTATAAAGTTATCAAGTCTGAGTCTCATTGTGAAAGAATGCTGACAGCGTTTGGCAAAGTTACGGGCGAGAAGACATCTGCACCTTTTTGCCTCACATTGGCGAATAACCCGGTCTATTTTGCACCACCCTGTAAAACTCAGACAATCCTGACATTGACAAATTTAACAAAACGCAGTCGAAACGGCAGACTTCGCCGCCGGTAACGCCACCTGGCAAACTGAATGAAACAAAAGTATCGTCTTTGATTCTGGCCCATTCGCTCCATTGTGTGAAAACGTGACGTCATCCGCAAAATCGGAAGTATATAACATACTGCATTGCCTTCAGAGGAGGATGGAGCTACGGTCGCAGGTAACATGTACAAAAAATTTGGTGAGATTTTGACCGTGGTCCGTGGTGTTTTAGATATGCGAGCGGACAGAGAGACAAGCAGACTTACAGCGAGCAAAGTGATCATTAACAGGTTTTTGAAGCAAGTGCCCTACACTGTCGTAATAGCGCTTTTGATCCGGCGCCACGGAATCACTGACCTTGATGTTCTCTTGACACTTGTCCTCTATGCCACTCTCGACGGCTAACGTTCGCACGAAGTGATCCGCTGGGTTGTAGTTGGGAGGCAGAGGAAATCCGCATCTAAAGTCACATGCATGTCGACAAAAAACAGGAAGCTCCGCTACCGCAGAGGGACCGCGCGACGCGTTGTCAGCCGAAATCTTAACAACTGCAGCAGAGCTGTACGAAAAATCACATTTGAAAGACTTGCAGTAGGAATGACTTTGAAGGTGACTTAAGACCATCGGAATTGCCTCTATTCGATAGGTTATGTATCACTTCCTATTAGTGGTCTGTAGTAACAACGACGCTGTATAGCACCGTTTCCGAGATATTACCACATTCAAAGTGTTCCATTGCAACTATGTCTCTGTCTTGCACCTTAACGAGATCACTTATTTCCCAAAATGTAAAAACGTCATGTGACTCTGAACACGCCCCTTTCGGGTGCATTATGTCATGCATGCACTAGTACTCCTGTGTATCAATTAGCACAAGAAATCTGAAGTGCTCGGCTTCACCAATTTCAGAGATATTAATGGGGGTAAAAATTAAAAAAGGGTCACGTGACCCCAACCAGGCCCATCAGGGGCTAGTCTGTCATCGCAAGGCTAGCACTTGATATATTCTACCCGCATACGAAATTTAGCGACTTTCGCTTCGGCCGTTCCAGAATCAGAGAATGGGCTATACGATTTCCGATTGATGTGAAAGCATATCGTACTTGTAACATGCTATATTTTCAAGTTATATGAGTTAGAAATGTTGGTTGCCTGCTTTCGTTGGATGGACGGGAAGGTTGCAGCCAAAAACATATTCTGTAATCACAAGTTTTGAAAAAAAATAATTTTGCACCCATCCGTCCAATTCGAACATAAACATTAATAGATAGTTATAACGCCAGCTCATGATAACGTACTGATTGAAGAACGGAATGGCATCCTTCGCTGCTCCAAGATACGCCACTCTGCCTTCCGCCAACAGCAGCAGCCTGTCCGGAAAACATAAGATCCGCAGTAAATAACGAAATTTTTCGTACGCTTCAGGAGTTAGTTAGTAGGAGTTTAACGTCCCCTTTCAGCACAAATATGGCTATATCAGAGACAA